>Ga0315291_10004149_pt1 | contig 18534 bp, 20 predicted proteins | sample YL17G12_20_MG_FD_203070 | JGI IMG/M metagenome (GOLD analysis project Ga0315291, IMG submission 203070) | Sediment microbial communities from Yellowstone Lake, YNP, Wyoming, USA - YL17G12_20 | ecosystem: Environmental > Aquatic > Freshwater > Lake > Sediment | place: USA: Wyoming | collected...
GGGATTAGGGGAGATTTAGTTCTTACTGTAGCTCCAGCTTATGTTCAGCTTGGATTAGATTTAAATTACAGTTGAACCATAAAGGACAATTTTCCTCGGTTGAAAAATCATTCATAATGATTGTGGTCTGATGTTCCTGGCATTGTCGAATAAAAGACACGGCTTCCTTTAAGATCTTTGGTGGACAAATAATTGTACTATTAAGAAACACGTTTATTACATCAGTGCGAATAGAGCATTGACTTTGAACTTTCATTTTTGACTCCTTTCTGTTGTCAATTTGCCGTTATCACATTTACAATTTTCGTCAATCTTTTTGACCCATCAAATTTTTGCATTTTTTTGGTCGCAAATTGAACAATACCCTTCGCAATAGAGTAGAGTGTGTCGTCGGAACCGCGCTTAACATTTCGGCCGGGGAAGAATTTGGTGCCGCGCTGGCGGACTAAAATACTGCCCGGTTTAGCCACCTGGCCGGCAAATAGTTTAACGCCTAAATATTTTGGTTGTGAATCGCGGCCCAGTCGGGTTGAACCAGCCGCTTTAGTGTGAGCCATAACTGTTAAATTCCAAATAACAAATTCCAAATTACAAATAAATTCCAATTTTTCAAATTCAAAATTCCAAATAGTTTAGGATTTCGGTCATTGGAATTTGGATATTATTTGTTATTTGGTGCTTGGGATTTGAGATTTTAAGCAAGAAAGACGAGATTTCCACGCAATTTAATATTAGCATAACAGTGTGTCAATGTCAATTATCGATGTAGCTAAAATAGGGGATTGGTTCAAGAAAAACCAGGCCGACATCGCGCTGGTGATTGGCTTTGTTTTGGTGGCGGCCATTGCTTTTGGCACCGGCAGGTTAAGCGCGCCAGAAATTATTAAAAATCCGATTGTTATTGAAGAGCCCAATTCAACCAGTTCAATAAATTTGTCCGGTAATGTTTCACAGCCGCTAATTAGCGCGGGGCAGGGGAGCGCCGTGAATTCCGTTTTAGGTGACACGGGACAAGCAGCGGAGAAAGGAACATTTGTGTCCAGCCGCAGTGGCACGAAATATTACTGGCCTTGGTGTTCTTGGGCAAAAAGAATAAAGCCGGAAAATCAGGTCTGGTTTAAGTCGGAAGACGAAGCGAAAGCCGCCGGCTATTCCCCGTCAGTTTGCATCCAGCAGCAAGCGCCGGCCGGATATAGCGCAAAATAATGCGATAATCTATGTACCATAATGATGCTATAGCAGCAAAATGGTACAAGGATTATTTTTTTCCTTTATCTCTTTTTAAGACAATAGTTTTATATTCTTTATCTAATTGGCGCGCTTCTTCTATTTTGGCGCGCGAGTCGCGGGGCAATTCCTTGGCAACTTTTTTTAATTTAGCGTCGTCCACTTTCAAAACGTCTGGCCAGCGGCCCAGCGGCTCTAAAATCTGACGCAATAAATCCGCGTCATATTTGAAGCGCTGGATAAGCGTTCGGCTGATATAGCCATCGTCGCCAAACAAACTCTCCAAACCTTCCTGGTCCATAAATTTGCTTAAATTATTTTTTATCTCACCTAATTTTTTATCCTTTTCTTCCACCTCCTTTTTTATCGCGGCGTATTCATTGATTAACGTTTTCACATTCTGGTCGTTGAAAAATAGTTTCTCTTCAACGAATTTGTGTTTGAAAAACGGGCATTGCCGTTGGTATTCGCACCAGTCACAAAGAGGATTGGGCGTGGCTGAAAATTTCTCTTCTTTGTGCGCTCGCGCTATGCCTTCAACGCTTTTTATTACCGCCTCTTTGGTCGCTTCCAGGTGTTCGGCTGTGCGCCAGCTGGACAGTTTTTCGCCGTGCTTCAAGTAATATAAGCTCATTTTAATCGGACGCTTCTCTTGACTAATGGAAGGCCAGCGGTTGGCGATGCCCAAATGATAAACCGAAAGCTGCAAATCTTTATCTACGGTTTCCTGGGAAGGCATTTTTTTGGTGGTCTTATAATCTATAATTTCAAACAAATTGTCTGGCGTTTTATCAATGCGGTCAATTTTACCGGTAATGATATGCAAATTCGAGCCCGCCATCAACGGCGCCTCAAAAAGCGTTTCCAGCGCCACCACGTTAAACTGCCCGGGATAGTTTTTGGCATAATAATCTTTGAGCATTTTGACGGCCTGGCTGAAAGCCATAATAGATTCCTGCTCGGAAGCATAAATTGAGGCGTCCCAGTTGTCGGTCAGGTATTTCAGGATCTCTTCTTCGGTCGGAATAGTCAGCCCGGGTTCGTGAAGAATTTTCAGGATATTATGAATTAAGGTGCCAAAAATCGCCTCCTTTGATTTAGGAGTTTTTATTTTATCAACATACTGGAATTTGAATTTGAGCGGACAGCGTTTGAATGTCTCCAGCGCCGAATAAGAAATTCTCATCAGATAGAATTTAACATTTATGTTTCAAAAGAGCAAGATAAAAATTCCTAACTATATTGACAAAATAGGGTTTGTTTTATAAATTAAAATGAGAAGTTAACATCAGTTATTCCATTGCAAAGGAGGGCAATGCGATGAGAGTTCTTTTAATACACGGCCTGGGGATTTGTGAGCACTGCGGGTCTCTTTTTACTGCTTGGGACATAAAAGGAGCGGACTGGAGTTGTCCGGCTTGTGGACGACGAATTACCAACACATCTTTTGGGTATAAGCAGGGGGAAAATATCAAGAAGGTCAAATGGGTAGGTAAAGAGGGGCGCTGGATTACAGAAAAACCCCAAACCAATTTCGATTTGGTTATTAATTCAGAAAGGTGCCAGGTAATAACCAAATTGGATAAAACATTTGGTCCCCGAAACCAAATGTCGTGTTTTCGGAGATAGAAGGGAGAAGGGAAATGGAAAATAATTTTGAGGCCAAATTGAAAAGGTTGCAAGAGGAAGGGAGGCTTTTGGAGACAGATAGAGAGCGTCTTGACTTCAGTAAATGTCTCCAGGAGTGCCGAGGAGGGTTAAACGAATATGAGGCGGAAACCCGTCTTCTGCCCTGGCGTCTAAAACTTTTTGAGGCGCGGTTTCAAAAAGTGATAAAAGAATGCCAGGAAATATTGAAGGATATGAGGGAAGCCGTGGAATCTCTGGAAAAGGTGGTGGAACTCGCAAAAATAGAAAAAATGAGCCACTCCTATAGGGATTTAGGGATGCCTTAATTAAGAGGAGGCGCTAAAAATAGGGGAGGGGGATAGTTGATATCCTCCTCTTTTTTATTTTCCCAAATTATTTTTATATTTTATAATTTATTTTCTAAAATATTTTTCTGAAAAAATAATTATTTTAATTTTTACTATCAAGGTTTGAAAAGAGGTCTGTGGATAACTTTTAGGGGATATTGACAAATCGGAGGAAAATGATACCCAGAGCGTCGCACAAGATACCTTTTACGACATCCAGATGTCGTAAAAGGAGGCGGGATTGTGCAACGCAATCAAAGATTGCATCGCACAATCCCGCCCCTCGCCTACTCTATATTAAAAAATTTTTAATATGTTTTTGTAGTAAATTTCCAATAAAGTTCTTGCCAAAATGTTTTTATATTTGAAATAATCTCCCCTATTTGGGATTTTATCTGTGCTACCACTCTTTCCACGGCCGCCGTTATGCCTTTTTTGACTTCCTGGCTGGCTTGGTTGGCCTGGCGGCTGATTTCGTCCTTAGCGGCCTGCTGGGCCGACTCAGATGCCTTACTAGCCGCCTGCTGCAGTCCATTTTGGGTTTGATTCATCAAATTTTGCGCTCCGCCCTTGAGCTTATCAAGCCAGGGGTCCAGCGGCCCGGCTGGCAAAGACGGCATTTCCACCCAATTTTCGCTTGGCGACGGCGTTGGACTGCCTTCCTGGGCCAAAGTCCCGCTTAGCGGGACCAAAACCGCGCCATAAGCGAAATTAGGGGCTTTGAGGGCGGAAAGAATGGTTAAAACAATGGTTAAAACTATGATACAAAGGCCTATTTTCCGCATATTTGTATTTATTAGTATCGTTACCTATTACGTCGCACAATATTAATGGGGGTTTCCCTCTAAAATAATTATTTTAAACCAATTTTTCTTTTAAAAAGTTTTTCATATTAACTATAATATAATAAAGATATCCCCGCAGCTTGCTGCGGTTGGGCACATTAAGTAAATATAATTAGAGCCCCATTATTTTAAAAACATCTAATACCTTCCAAAATGATTGAATCATACCAAGTGTTTCAAGATTTCCGATGCTGGCCCACGTTGGTATGCCTACAATACAGATTTTGCCATTTATTTTTGATACAGCCAGCCCGCCGGAGGAACCAGAATCAATTTTGGCATCGGTATAATAATTTTCATGGCTATCTATTCCGCTGATTATTCCAGTGGAAACAATTAGATTAAGATTAGAATGAAAAGGTTTTTTCTCCGAATCAATTCCCGTGGCGGGATATCCAAAAATATAAACACTAGAGCCAATTATTTTTTCTTTTGGGCAAGGCGGGTAATTTTTTAACAAGTCGTCTTTCAACCCAAGAGTATATTTCTCGTCGGGATATCCTTCTTTTTTTAATAAGGCAACGTCTAAATTGTCATTGAGAAAATGAGCATTTTTATCATAAATAAAAGTGCCGAAATAAGGACGGGTCGAATTTAAAGGGGGTGCAGTAGTATCACCCTGTGCCCCAGCCCAGCACTTGTTTGTATCTAATTCTTCGGTCGATGGTTTCAATACTGCTACGTGGGCATTTGTTAAAATATATCCATCTAAATAACTAAAATTATCTCTTGATTTTTTGTCATCTATTAAACTTCTATGAATATAAGTCCCCGAACCATAAATACTTTCAACGCCTTCATCGTCTTGCGAAGGAGTTAAACAGGATAACCAAAGAATAGATTTTGATATTTCGCTTATTTCTTCATTCGTTAATTCTCCGCTTCCAATAGTTATTTCTTGTTGGCTATCAGCAAACTTAAACAACTTAAATCCAATTTGATGCCAGTAAATAACACTACCAACAATAGCAACCAAAATAATCGCTATTAAAATTTTAAACCAATTTTCTTTTAAAAAGTTTTTCATAAATTTAGATCTTATAAGCTACTGCTATCGAGTTGATTTTTATAAGTCCAACGAGCGGATGAGTAAAGGTTATTTGGATTTCATATATTCCGAACATTTAATCCATCCGCCAGTCTTCAACAATACGTCTCCTTGCGGATTATTTTGGCAACTTTGTTTTGCTTCGTAATCAGCCTTTCTTTGTGCATAAATCTCTGGGTATATCTGAAATTTAAAAACGTAGTAAAAATTAATAAGCATTACAATCGTTGTAAATAGCGCAGTCATTATTAGCAGACCATTGGCTCGATCTTGATTATATTCGGTTTCACTGTATATATAGAAAAAATCTAACCACGAATTAATTATATTATACTCTGTTACTTGTCCAGTAAATTGGTTTTTTTGAAAAGTTTTTATGGTGTCGCCATGATTGTCTGGCACTGTTTGCATGTGTACACTAGACAGTCCGTGCATATAAGTTCCCATTTCGCCTATCCAAATTTCACGCTCTTCTTTCGGATTTATAGTATCTATATGGAAGGTTCCATCAACTGTTTCCGTTATATTTTGTCCGCTTGCTGATAGTAATCTAATTTTTTGAAGAGTAGCACCACCCAGAGGAGTATCTCCAATATTTTTTATCTTAAAACCAAACTTAAAAGGTCTCGTCTGTATTAAGAGTTTCTTTCTAGTAAGCGAGATTTTATCAATAAGCGGGAGTTTTCTTTTGGTAAAGCAAATAAATTCTATTTGTAATTTATGTTCCATATTTAAATTTATATTTTATAAAGTATTTTTATATCCGGCTTTTGGGCTGTGAAATAACGGAGCCAGACGGCGAGGCGAGAAAATGGCGGCTTTACTGAAGCGGTAGATTTTAATCGCGGCTATTGACAGAGTAAAATAGTGTATCTTATACTTATTATAGCACTTGTGGGGGCTTTGGCTCCCTCGCGGTCAATTCATAAACCGCAGACGAGTGCTTTTTTAATTTTTTCTTAAAGAATGAAATTTTCATCAACTATTGACATCGTATCTGGTTTTGCTAATATATAGATACATTTGGCAGCAGTGTCAGATGATATCAATTGCGGGACCCCGTGCTGAAAGGCGCGGGGTTCTTCGCTTTTTGGCTAACCCGCAGTATTTCATTTCTAAAATCTGTGATATCAAAATAATAATGGCAAGCAGGCGGAAGTTCTTTTGCCACAAATCCACTGCGGGAAAAAATGATGGTCATCTTTCCGTGTCCGCGCAAAAATTTAAGCAGATATTCAAAATCACAGTCGCCGGAAAACAAAATAAAAGTGTTGTATTCGCTCATATTAAAAGTTGCGTCGGTTGCTATTTCAACATCAAAATTTGCTTTGCGGTGTGGCTTATTGTCTGTGTGGTCAGGGTATTGTTTCAGTGGTTTTGTATTCAAAATAAACTTTAATCCTTTTCGCAGAAAGAAACGAAAATTAAAATGGCTATCTGATTGAAAATCAGCGGAATAGAAGCGGACGCAATCAAGATTGCAGGTATTTTTAAAAAAGTTCTTAAGCTTCGCATAGTCAACCGACCATCGTAATTCATTCGCGGCAAAACTTTTTAAATCGTCTGGGATATCTTTGGGATTCACCCACATATTTTTGACTGATTGTTCTAAATTAGCAGCGTCAATATAAACAACTGTTTTATCTTTTATAGCCAACTTCAATTTTAAAACAAATTCATTTTCCATAAAATAAAAATACGCTATGCTATGATTTATAAATTACCTTTATCTCCGGCTTTTGGGCCGCGGGAGAAAATAAACCCTAAATCTCCCCTAACCCTCTTTACAAAAAGAGGGGAAAATTACACGAACTCAATTTTTAATTCTTTATTCAACGCTTGGGCGATTTTTTGAAGGGTGTCGGTGGTGAAATTTTGATTGCCGGCCTCCAGGCGCGCCACGTTGCTTTGAGTGGTGCCGATTTTTTTGGCCAGTTGGGCTTGCGACAGTCCCCTTTTCTTTCTTAATTGGTGAACGGAAAAAGCCACCTCTAATTGTTTTCCGTAATAATCGTACCACTTTTTAAATTCGGGATTTTTAAGCTTCTCTTTGAGATAATCGTCAAAGTCGGTAGCCTTTACGTTTTTTCTAGTCTTTTTCATATATTTTGGGATTATTTATTGCGCTATAATAATTTTCTTTAGCTTTTTTAATTTCACGCGGTGGTGTTTGCGGCGTTTTCTTTAAAAAAGCGTGAAGCAAAATGATGTTTCTTTTAATAAAAGTAAAATAGAAAATGCGGTGATGATTTTTGGCAAAATCAACGATTAACTCCCTGATTTTACCGTCTATATGTTTTGAGAGCGGCTCATCTAAATATCCCTCGCATACCCTAAGGAGTTCTACGTATTTAGCGATTTTAGCACCTTCTTTATTTGGCAGCGATTCAATATATATGCGAACTGGCTCTTTGTTGGTCTTCGGATTTTTATAAAATTTTATTTTATATTCGTCCCCTCCATTATATATCATATATGATATATGTCAATAGTTTAAGTAATTATTAAAAAAGCGTAAACTATATTGTAATAGATTTATAAATTATTTTTATGTCCGGCTTCTCCACCGTGAAATAGTGTAGCCAGACGGCCAGGTGGGAAAAGAGGGCGGCCTTACTGAAGCGATAGATTTTAATCGCGGCTATAGATATAATAAAATCTTGACATTTGCCTAAAATTGAAGTAAGATTATTATATCCTGTTTTTTTAAATTAAGTCGTAGAAAGGAACGGCCATGAAAAAATTACTACTGATTTTGGTACAAGGAATGTTCGGGATATTTATTTGGGCCGTAATCTCGGCGGCGGCGGGGGTTTCTCTATTCGCAATTTGTTTTGTCCCAATTGTGGGACTGCTTTGCGGATTAGAGCTATTTGGTTTCCATTGGAGCTGGGGCCAAGCCAGCGCCCTGAGCGTCATTCCGCTGCTCTTATTATTCGTTCTAAGCGAAAAGGATAAAAATAAGCGCTTAGAACGAGAGGAAGAGCGTGAGAGGATTTTGTTGGCTCGTCGGCTCCGGCATCTAATACGCCTCTGGCATCTAATACGCCAGGGGAAAATAATATTTGTAATAAGTACCTCAAACTGATTTTTGCTTCTACTTCGGCGATTCGCCACCCTCATTTTTCGGAATGAGGGCTTTTTTTGTTTGAATTTATAAATAACTCATCGGGTTAATCAAGTCACCGAGGTTTAAATTACACTATCTATAATTTCTTTTGTATTTTTTGCGTCTTTGAAAATGAAGGCCTTTATATTTAGGCCGCTGGCGGCTTTTATCTTTTCTTCCTCATTTTGAAGACGACCCCGTTAGAAAGTCATAACTTTCTAACGGGGTCGGCCAGAGGCTATTTTTATTCCGCCTTTTTTTCCTGGCAGCCGCATTGGCAGTCCGGCGCGCATTTACAGCAGTGGCAGCAAACGCCCGGTTCGCAACTGCATTCCGTTTTTTCGCTCAACGGCATGCCGCACTGGCATTTTCTTTCTATGTTGTCCATATTGTTGCTGTTAAATTAATTATTATGTTTATATTTTATCGCATTAAAATGTCTTGTCAAATAAAAAAACCGGGCGATTCCTTAGCAGCCACTTCGGTTTTTTATTTGTTATTCCAATATTCTCAAGAATATTGGAATGCTATTTTTCTAAAGATAAATCAATGGATTAATCGGGCCGCCCAAGGGCACCGGGCCGTACCATTTTTGTTGAATGGAAAAGGTATTGGTGGCATAAACAGTGAAATGCAAATGGGAGCCGGTGGAATAGCCGGTATTGCCGGCGTAGCCGATGATTTGGCTGGTGCTGACTTTTTGGCCAACCGTGATTGATTGGGCGGAAAGATGGCCGTATAGAGTGGTTAAACCGTTATCGTGTTTTATGGTTATCCAGCGGCCATAGGAGTATTTGCCTAAATTTCCCACGCCCGAAATCGTGCCCGCCAGCGCCGCGCGCACCGGGTCGCCGAGGTCGGCGTCAATATCTATGCCGTTATGGAAACCGCCTTTGCCATTGTTGCATTCCGGATAGGAACGTTTGGCAAATTTAGTCTCAATACAGCCGAAAGTTTGCGAAAGCGGGTCTTGAATCGGCCAGGCCAGCACCCCTTTTCTGGCTCCGGGAATGGAATTGGGATCAATGGCCAGGCGCAGTTTTTCTTCGGCCAGGAAAATTTCCCGTTCAATCTGGTCGCGTTTTTTTTGCAAATCAGTTAAGGTTGTCTGGTATTGTTTTTCCTGATTTTTAGTAGTCGTTAGTAAATCCTGTTTTTCATCTTTTTGATTGTCTAACGTCAAGCTTTGGCCGTGCAACTCGCCTTTTAAGTCCTGCAGCGCCGATTTTTGATTTTCATAATCGGTCTTTTTGGCCTGCAGCTCCGCTTTAAGATTTTTAATTTCGGTTAATTCATCCTGGACGCTCGTTTGGAGATTATTAACATATTGGACTTGGTTGAAAAAATCAGAAAAATTGCTGTTTTCTAAAATTAAAGAAAAGGGACTTTCCTGGTCGTATTCATAGACCGTGCGCAGAATCTGCCCCAGATTATTTTTTTGTTTTTCCAGTTCCACATTTTGGGTGGCAATATCGGAGCTTAGTCCCTGGATCGTTAACGAGGCGGCGGAGATTTTAGTTTGGGTCAGGCGGATTTGCGTTTCCAGTTTTTTAATCTGCGTTTCCAGTCGCGTAATTTGTTGTTTTAAAGTCGCACCCTGCGACTGGGTGGTCTGGAGCATTTGTTTAAACTCGGCAATCTGTTTTTCCAGTTCCTGAATTTGGCTGCGTTTTTGGTTAATTTCAGATTGAAGGTCGGTTGTTAAATCGGCCGAGACAAAAGCCGGCTGGCTAAAAGCCAACATTAGTAGTGCCACGATTAAAATTAGCGGATTTCTAAACATTATAAGAAATGTAAAATTAAAATCTCAAAGTGTAAAATGATCATCGCTATGCGAGATCCCGCGTAGCGGGACAGTTTAAAATGCAAAATCCATAACCCCTTCCTTTCTCCTCTTAACTTAAGGGGAGGAGAAATCCACTCTAACCCTCCTTTTCTAAAGGAGGGAAGAATTTCCTCTATTAAGTTAGAAGGGGGTTAGGGGGAGTTAAAATTTTAAACTTTGCATTGTCATTTTTCATTTTGATTTTTACACTTTGAATTATAAGCGCAGTTTTGACAGAGCGTTATTTATACGATTTATACTTTCTTCCTTTTCCAGTATCTCCGCTATATCAAACGGCGGCGGGGAGTTTTTTTGGCCGGCCAGTGCCACGCGCAAGGGCCAGAGCAACTCTCCCCTATTTTTCATAATTTCGGCTTCCGAGAGCAGGCGCGAGGAAATTTCTTCTTTGTTAAATTCTTCGTCAGAAATTTCGGAAATTATTTTTTTAGAGGTTTCCAGCGATTTTTTGATTTCTTCATTGGTCATTTCTTTCCATTTAAGTAACCCTTTTTCATAAGCGGGCAGTTCAAAGAAAAATTTAACCCCTTCCCCTATCTCCGCCAGCGCGGCGGCGCGTTCCTTTTCAAGGTTAAGCATCTTAATTATTTGTTCGTCAGAAAAATCTTTTTTATCATTTGGCAAATATGGCCGACATTTTTCTAATAATTTTTTTTCAGAAAGCTGTTTGAGATAGTAGCTATTGTACCAATTAAGCTTCTCAATATTGAAAACCGCGCCGGCTTTATGGACTTTATTCAAATTAAAATCCTTAAGCAGTTCTTCCCTTGAATAAATTTCTTTTTCGCGCCCCGCCTTCGCTAAAGCTTCGGCGGGCAAGCCGGGATTCCAGCCCAAAAAAGCTAAATAATTTATCAGAGCTTCGGGCAAATACCCTTTTTTAATATAATCTTCCAGCGCCACATCGCCCTTGCGTTTGCTCATTTTTGTTTTATCGGGATTGAGCAGCAGCGGCAGGTGCGCGAACTGCGGCGCCTCCCAGCCGAGATATTCGTAAAGCAAAATATGTTTGGGGGTGGAGGGCAGCCATTCTTCGGTGCGCGTGACGTGAGAAATTTCCATTAAGTGGTCGTCAACCACGACGGCCAAATGATAGGTGGGATAGCCGTCTGATTTTAACAGCACCTGATCGTCAAGTTCGTTACTATTATACGCGACTTTGCCGCGGACAATATCGTTTACTTCTATGATTCGGTTTTCTGGAATTTTCATTCTGATCGTGTGCGGCATTTTATCGTCCAAATTCTTTTTTATTTCGTCCGCAGATAATTTCAGACAGCGCCGGTCGTATTTGGGCGGCTGTTTTTTGGTAATTTGTTCCTGGCGCATTTGTTCCAACGTTTCGTCGGAGCAGAAGCAATAATAGGCAAAACCTTTATCAATCAATTCCTGCGCGTATTTTTTATAAATATCCAATCGTTGCGATTGGATGTAAGGTCCGTATGATCCTCCAATATCCGGTCCCTCGTCATAATTTATTCCCGCCCACTTCAAACCTTCGTAAATTTTTTCCGCCGCGCCTTCAACATAGCGGTTAACGTCCGTGTCTTCTAGCCGCAGCACAAACTGGCCATTATTTTGTTTGGCGAAAAGAAAAGTGTAAAGCGCCGTTCTCAAGCTGCCGATGTGTAAAAAACCAGTCGGGCTGGGCGCAAAACGGGTGCGGATTATCTGTTTTGACTTCATAGTAGCTAAAAATTAATTCTACCAATTTGTAAATATGGCACTATGGAATAAAATCGTACAGAGGCCAATAATCAAAAACAAAAAACTAATTAGCATAAAGAACTTATCAGTTTTATCTAATTTCTTCAAACGAATAATGGAAATAATAATTGATATAATACCCAATGGAGCTCCTATTATAATTGTCCGATACGCAAAAATATAAATACCCACCCATGCCTCCCCCCTCTTAGTTAAAAGAAGTAAAAGAAATGAAAAAGCTAACAGGCAAATAAGTCCAATGATTTTTAATATTGTGTTATGCCTCCAATTAATCGGCCAGAGTTTGTTTGACGGCGGTTGTTGAGGCGTTGGCGGCTGCGACTGTTGCGGTTGCTGATTTAGATTGGATTGTAGGTTGTCCATTTATTTAGATTTAAGAATATAGATTTATGATTTAAGAATAATTCAAATTCAAAATTCTTAAATCGTAATTCATAAATCTTAAATCTTTTATTTTAATTACCACTTCGCGATATTTAAAACTTCCTGTGCTATTTTTTGGGCGGCGTCGGGCTGGCTGAATTTTTTGGCGTTCTCTCCCATTTTTTTCAAAAGTGACGGGTTGTCCAGCAGGGAAAAAATCTGATTTTGGAAAAGATGCGGCGTCAAATTCATTTGCTCCAGCACAATCGCGGCGCCGAAATGGGCAAATTCCGAAGCATTTTTGTTTTGGTGGTCGGCGGCGGCATTGAGCAGAGGCACCAAAATGCTGGGCTTAGCCAGGGCGGCGATTTCGGCGATGTTGCTGGCGCCAGCGCGGGAGACCACCAGGTCGGCGGCGGCGTAGGCGGCCCGCACTTGTTCTTCATTTAAAAACGGTAAAAGATGATAATTTTCGGGAAAATTGCCCGGCATCAGTTGCTTTATCATTTCATAATTTTCCGTGCCGCACTGATGGATAATTTCCAGACGCGCCAGCAAGGCAGGCAACGATTCAAAAGTCACGTCATTGAGAGCTTGCGAGCCCTGACTGCCGCCGAATATAAAGAGAACCGGTTTGGCGCCGCTTAAACCGAATATTTTTTTTGCTTCCTCTCTTGACCCGCCAAACAAGGCAGCTCTAACTGGATTGCCGGTCAAGGCGGTTTTACCTTCCTTAAAATATTTAGCCGCTTCGTTGAAAGAAATAGCAACTCTTTTGCTGAATTTGGCGCAGAATTTATTGGCCAGCCCGGGCACGGCATCGGATTCGTGAATTATGACCGGAACGCGGTAAAGCCAGGCGGCCAAAACAACCGGCACGCTGCCGTAACCCCCCTTGCTGAAGACAACGTTGGGCATAAAGAAAAACAAATGCCAAAGTGCCTGCAAAAAACCCAAAGGAATTTTAAAAATGTCAAAAATATTCTGCGCCGAGGGATAGCGGCGGAGTTTGCCAGCCATAATGGTTTTGTGAGAAATTCCTTCTTCAGCCAGCGCTTCTTTCCCAATGGTGGGGGGGCCGATAAACATAAATTCAATGGTTGCTCCTTCTCCCGGAGGAATTTGAAAAACGTTTTGCTGCACTAAATTTTTTAATTCTCTGGCCACGGCGATTATTGGGAACAGATGACCGCCTGTGCCGCCGCCGGTTAATGCGATGCGCATAATATTAATTAAAAATTGAAAAATCAAAATGTAAAATTTTGGTATCCCGTTTCGCGGGATTGATTTTAACATTTTACATTGTCATTTTTCATTTTGATATTTACACTTTTAATTAGGTTTTGCTGTATTTTGATATATTTAGCAAAATTCCCATGGCGGTTAAAGTTATTGCTAGCGATGAGCCGCCCAGGGAAATAAAAGGAAGTGTGATGCCCGTTAGCGGTATGAGTCCGGAAATGGCGGTGATATTAATCAGTGCTTGAAAAATAATCCAGCCGGTGATGCCGCCAGCCAGGAGCCGCCCAAAATTATCCGGCGCTTGGCGGGCAATTTTAAAGCCGCGAAAAGCAAAAATCACAAAAAGCAATAAAAGGCACAGCAGCCCCAGAAAACCCAATTCTTCGCCAATGACCGCGGCAATGGAATCGGAAGCGGGTTGGGGCAAATAGCGAAATTTCTGCAAACTTTGTCCCAGACCCAAACCGAACAGCCCCCCCGAACCCAGCGCCAGCAACGCTTGATTGATTTGGTAGCCAATGCCTCTGGGATCCAATTCCGGATGCAAGAGGGTTTGAACGCGGCTGGTAGCATGAGGGAAAAAATTCAGTTTGATAGACAGCCAAGCCAGGGCAATGCCGCCCGCCAATATCAGTAAAACATGAGAAATTCTGGCACCGGCTAAGATAAAAATAAGCAAAGCGGTGAAACCGAGCACACCGGTCGTTCCCAAATCCGGTTCAAATAAAATTAATAAACAAACAATTCCGACTAAAATTAAAAAAGGCATCAGGCCGCCGGTAAAATTTTTGATTTCTTTTTCTTTAGTCGCCAGCCAAGCGGCCAGATAGATTATCAAAGGAAGTTTTAATAATTCCGACGGCTGGAAAGAGACAGAAGCGATGTTGAGCCAGCGTTTGGCTCCGCCCAGCTCCAGTCCAATGCCAGGAAGAAAAACCAAGACCAGTCCGGCAATTGAAACAATGAGTAAGGGCAAAGCGATTTTTCGCCAGAACTGATAAGGAATAAAATAAGCGACCAAAGCCAGGGCCAGGCCAGGCAAGACGCCTCTAATAAGTTGATTTTTTAAATAATGATAGCTTTCGTGAAATCTCTCTTGTGACAAAGCGATGCTGGCAGAAGAAATCATAATTAAACCAAAAATAACTAAAATGCCAATAACTGCTAATAGAATATAATCTGGTTGGCGGGACTTCATGGAAGTTAAAAATTTAAAGTTAAAAATGAAAAATTGACGCGTAGCGTCATCCTGAGCGAAGGCCGCCCGAGGCCGGCGAAGCGAAGGATCCCTTGCGAATGCAAGCCGACATTCGCTCGCCTCGCTGTAGCTTTGGCGAAGCGGGTCGGAGATCCTTCAGCCGCTACGCGGCTTCAGGATGACAACTCTGTTGTCATTTTTAATTTTCAACGATACTACTGCTTTATTGAAAGCTTCTCCTCGTTCAAACTCGTGCCGGAATAGCCCGAAGCTGGCGCAGCCCGGAGAGAGCAAAACAATGTCGGCTGGCTTGGCGGCTTTGGCCGCCAGGACAACCGCCTTTTCCATATTATCAACTTTTTTGGTCGGGAGACGCCTGTCTATTTCTTTTTCCAGTTTGCCAGTAGCCGTGCCTACCAGCAAAACGGCGGCCCGGCAATTCTCGGCAATCAAATCGGCTAATTGAGAAAAATTCAGGTTTTTATCAGCGCCGCCGGCAATCAAAATAATGCCGCCTTTTTTATTTTCCATATTTAGCTGTTCAAAAACCGTTTTAATGGCGGCCATGGCGGCATCAGGCGCGGTGGCAGCGGTATCATTAATATATCTAACGCCGCCTACCTGTTTGATAAATTGGAGGCGGCCTTCCAATCCTTTGAATTGGCGCAAAACCTCTTTTATTTTTTCGCGGGGAACATTATAAAGGTCCGCCACCGAAATAGCCGCCAAAACATTATTTAGATTATGCTCGCCGATTAATTTAATATCGCGCAGGGCGCAAATCTTTTCTTTGGCGGCGCCGTAATAAATATTTTTTCCTTGACGATAGGCGCCCAGCCGCGCTTTTTGGTTGAGTTTAGGCAGATCGTCTTTAAGCAGCGTTTCACCATCGGCCGAATAAAAATAAATTCGTGAAGTGGCCTCTTTGGCGGTGTTTCTTAAGACGGGGTCAGTATAGTTTAAAAAAAGATAGTCCTTGTCTTTTTGGAATTTAAAAATTAATTTTTTATCTTCAATATAATCCTGAAAGCCGGCATAGCGGTTGAGATGGTCGTTTAAAATATTGGTCATCACCGCCACGGACGGGCTTTTTTTGTGCTCTTTGGCGTCGGCCAACTGCCAAGAAGAAAGTTCAAGCACCACGATTGTGTCTTTAGTAATTTCCGGTAGTTTTTCCAGTACCGATTGGCGAATGTTGCCGGCCAGAATAACTTGGGGGAATTGCGTGCTTAAAATCTGGGCCAGGATGGCAGCGGTGGTAGATTTTCCTTTGGTGCCCGTTATGCCGATAATTGGCGCTGGGCATAGCTCAAAAAATATGCCAATGTCGCTTTCCACCGGGATTTTTTTATCACGGGCAGCTTTTAAAAATTCGGAATCCTCCGGTACGCTTGGATTTTTAATGACCATTTCAGTTTCGGTGAAATCCTCCAGTCGGTGTTGACCCAAGACATATTCAACAGGCAGTCCGGCCAATTTTTCCAAAGATTCTTTGAGCTGCTCCTCATTTCTTAAATCGGTCGCCAAAACCTTGGCGCCCTGCGCCGCCAGAAATTTAATCACCCCCACTCCCCCGCCGTGCAGCCCGATGCCCATGACGGTGATTTTTTTGTTTTTAAAATCCATAGAAATTTAAAATGTAAATCTCAAAATTAAAAATGACAATTTAAAATGTTAAAATGTTTTTCGCCGTTTGCCTTTTAAAGTAAGAATACCAGAAGCAATAACATTGGCAATTTCTATCAGTTCTTGCAAAAGCCAATTTAATTCTCTTTGGTCACCCTTATTCGTGTCTCTTAAAAGACACAACCAGACCTTAGATTCGTTAGCTGATTTGAGTGCGTGGGTAAAAAAGTTTATAAAATCTCTTTGTGAACTAGAAGAATTAGCTTCAACGTAATTAGCTAATATGCTTGTCCCGCTTCTTAAAAGTTGTTTTACCCATTATTTCACAGACAGAATCTTTGGGTAATTTGTCAATAAATTTTATCAGGTGTAGTACCCAATTATACAATCTTTTTTTAAATTCATTTTTAAATTTCGCACTGTCATTTTCCATTTTGAATTTTCAATTTTACATTTTTACAGATAGAATCTATCCAAAAATGCAATAATCAGTCCCAGCGCCGCCATCATCCAGGAAATAATCCAGAAGCGCATGGTGACTTTGGTTTCCGGCCACCCCTTGGCTTCCAGGTGATGATGGAGCGGGGCTGAAAGAAAAATCTTTTTACCCCGACGCATTTTTTTGGAAATAATTTGTACTAGCACCGACAACGACTCAATCACCAAAATAAAACCGATTAAAGGCAGAAGCAAAAATTGATTGGTCAGCATGGCGATAATACCCAGCGTTACTCCCAGCGACATGGCGCCGGTATCGCCCATAAAAAATCTCGCCGGATGAATATTGAACCATAAAAAAGCCAGCAGTGCTCCAATAATGACGCCGCAGAAAGCCGCTAAATCATAGTGGCCTTGGGAATAAGCGATAACGCCGTAGGCGCCAAAAGCGGTCAGCAGAGTGCCGCCGGCCAGACCGTCCAGGCCGTCGGTTTCATTGACCGAAAAAGAAGTGGCTACTAAAATAAAAATAAAAATGAGCACATACCATAGTCCGATATCAAAATTTCCGACAAATGGAATATGGATAGTGCTCCAGCTTAATTTTGAATAAAACCACCAGGCGCCGAAAGCGGCAATCAGAGTGTAAATAATGATGCGGTGGCGCATTTTGAGCCCTCCGCCCTTGGGACCGATTTTGAAAATACCCATCAAGTCATCAGCTAGGCCAACCAGGGCCGAAGCCACCAACGCGCCCAGAGGCAAAAATGTCTGGCTGCGGCTTAAAAAATTCAACTTGCCGACGATGGAATCAACGCCTAATTTAGCCAGCCCCCAGAAGAGCAGGGCCAGAATTAAAACAGCGAGCCAGACCAAAAGTCCGCCCATGGTTGGTGTACCTTCTTTCTTCTGGTGGAGTTGTTGGAAGACCGGCGCGCCGTCGGTGCGAATTTGTTTACCCAGTTTATATTTATACAAAAAATGCGTCCAGAGCGGCGTTAGCGAAAAAGCCACTACAAAACCCAGGGCGGCCAAACCCAAAATGCGGGAAATTTGGAATAAGTCAGACATAACAGAAAAATAAATCCCAAATAACAATTTCCAAATTCCAAATAAATTCAAAATCTCAATTTTCAAAATTCAAAACAATTTGGAATTTTGAATTTCGGTCATTGGATATTATTTGAGATTTGGTGTTTGGGATTTGATGCTTTTGTACTATTCTACCATAAATATGCCTTTTCTGTCCATTTAAGCAGGGCCTCAATTTCTCCCAGCCGGTCTTGACTTTCCATTACCACGGCGACGATATAACCCCTGCCTTTGGGCGATTTAAAAGCGACAACCATGCAATTGCCCGCTTCTTCGGTGTAGCCAGTTTTGCCGCCGATGATTTCGGGAATTTTTCCCAGAAGTTTGTTGGTGGCGGTTAGGTGGTGATGGAAACGGCCGTCAACGGAAAGCACATCAATTGATTGGGTCCGCATGATTTTTGCCAGCAGCGGATATTTTAAAACCTCCTGAATAATTTTAGTCAAATCCCAGGCGGTGGAATAATTTTGCGGGTCAAGTCCCGAAGGGTCAACAAAATGAGTGTTGGCTAATTTTAAATCAGTCACCTTTTTATTCATTAGTTCAACAAACTTTTGCCGCGAGTCAGACTTTTGAGATTCTATATTTTTATCCACGGGATTGCTTTGTCCCGCCAAGGCGGAACTCGCAACGACGTTTTCCGCCAGCGCCACGGCCGCATCGTTGCTGGATTCAACCAGCAGAGCATAGAGCAGATTTTCCACGGTCATTTCCTCCCCGACCACCAGATTTCCCATTTCGCCCGGCGTCTCAACTGCCTTTTTACTGACCTTAAAAACGGTTTCCGGTTTAACATTTT
>Ga0315291_10004150_pt1 | contig 18534 bp, 15 predicted proteins | sample YL17G12_20_MG_FD_203070 | JGI IMG/M metagenome (GOLD analysis project Ga0315291, IMG submission 203070) | Sediment microbial communities from Yellowstone Lake, YNP, Wyoming, USA - YL17G12_20 | ecosystem: Environmental > Aquatic > Freshwater > Lake > Sediment | place: USA: Wyoming | collected...
TTCCCGTGGGCTAGGGAAAGCCCCAGGCTGTAGTTGTCCCGGGCCAGGACGCCCTTCGAGACGCGGGCCGCGGCGAGGAAGTTGCCTTTGAAGTAGAGCGGCATGCCGCTTCCGGTCGTCAGCGAGGCGGCGGCGCTGCCCCAGCTGAAATCCCGTTCGAGGCCCAGGCCCCAATCCCGGTCGAAGCCGTAGCCGAGCATGGCCGGGGCGGGAAGGAGCAAAGCGTGGTTATCGAGAGCGTAGGACAAGCCGAGCGCCGGCCGGCTGTGCCCGGCCCAGATGTCGGCCAAGCCGGCCTTCAGACGGAAGAAGGCGTTGAAGAGCTGGGGTTCGAGCTTGTGCTCGCCCTCCTGGTCATAGGCCAGGCGGGCTTGGACGGCCAGCACGCCGATATCGCGGCTTTTCCCGGAGAACCTCTTGACGAAATCGAAGCCGACCGTCGGCTTCTGCATGACGTCCTCGGGCATCAGCGAGAAAAGCTCGAACGCGCGGGAAGCGGTGGAATACGCCCCGACGGCCTGGAGCTCGAAGTAGAAAAGAGTGCTCTGGGCGCGGAGGCCGGCCGCGGCCAGCGCTCCGAATGCGAGAGCCGCGATTATCCGTTTCCCGGGTAAGTCTGCTCCGTCCCTCCGGAATTCTCTCCGCCGCATCGTGAGTCCCCCGGGTTCCGGGATCCGGACCGCCGGATCAGACGTCGAAGGTCACTTTGCCCCGGAAAATGACGCTGCCGTTGCGTGAGAACGTCAGCCGGACCTCCCAGTCGCCGGGCATGACGACGTTGACCGGCAGGAGGTAGTCGCCGGCCTTGTTGAGCTTGAAGGCGACCTCGCCCGAGTCGTGGGCGCCGCGCATCGAAGGCATGTCGGATTGGCCGGTGATGGCGACGTCCGTGACCCTCTTGCCGTCGCGGTCGTAGAGCTTGATGATGAGGATCGAGGTCCCCATCTTCGGCGTCTTGTCGAATTCCCAGGTGAAATAGTTGACCTCGCCGATCCAGCATTTCTTGCCTGATTTGGCCAGATCCTGGAAGACGGGCTCTTGGTTTTGGGGGCCGCTCGGAGTGAGGCCGGGCGAGTTGCAGCAGGATGTCGCCGGCTGGGCGGCGGCCGAGGCCGCCAGGAAAACCGAGAACGCCGTCAAGGCGATTAGGACCGGTATTGTTCTTCTCATGGCCAATTCTCCTTCCGGCCAAGAAGGCCGATAATCCTATCTATTATATCGGATTTAGCCCGGCCTCGCCAGCCGGGCTCACTTCATCCGCCCCAGGACGTAAAGAACGCCCATGATCACGGGTTGATGGACGATGTAGATCAGGAGCGAATGGCGACCGGCGGCGTTGACGAACGTCCCCGGCAGGCGCCACGGCAGGAGGCTTCTTTTCGAGGCGTAGACGGACTTGCCCAACGCCACGCCGATCAGGAAGACGCCGAACCAAGGGATGAGGGGGAAATAGTCTAGGGACGAGAACGACTGGCTGGGCAGCCCAAACGGGATCAACCAATTCGACCGGATCGAGAAGACCTTTCCCACGATTGGCAGGAGGGCGGCCAGTCCCATGACCGCCGCGCCGCATAGCGCGTTCGCCGCCGCCGAGACCTTCTTGAAAACGGCGCCGTAGAGCAGCATCGACACGGCCAGGCAGTGGAGGATCCCGAAGATGATCGTATCAGCGGGATCGAAGAAGTGGAGCCACACCGCGATCAGGTAGGTTCCCAAGGTCAGGGCGAGAGCCACCGCCAGCAACCGAAGCCCCCTGCGGACGTTGTTCCGGCTCAGCGTGCTGCTGATGCCCGACAGGACGACGAAGAGTCCGGCGAAGAAATACTGGGCCGCCGTCCAGACGGCGCTGGAGAGGTCGGTCGAGAAGCCGAGAAATCTCTTGATGCCGCGGAATTCTCCCAGGTCGAAGAGGAGATGGTAGCCGACCATAAGGATGATGGCCAGGCCACGCAGGAAGTCGATCTCCCAGATGCGTTGCGCCCCGTTCGCTTCTCTCACGGCATGAGGATATTACGGGCCGCTGCCCTACGTCAAGGAACCGCGTGCCGGTCCGGTCTTCACTCTTCCCGGACCTTGGCGATGGAGCAGACGCGGTCCTTGTCGTCGAGGTTGATGATGCGGACGCCCTGGGTGGCCCGGCCGAGCGGCCGGACCTTGTCCGTCGGGATGCCGATGACCTTGCCCTCGACGGTGATGACCAGGAGGTCCTCCTCGTTGATGCCGACCATGCCCAGGGCGCTGCCGATCTTGGGCGTGATGCGGAGGTTGAGAACACCCTGCCCTCCCCTGCGCTTCAAGGGGTACTGATCGACGGCGGTCTTCTTGCCGTAGCCGCGCTCGCTCGCGGTGAAGATGAACTTCTCGCCCGGACCGGCGACGATCATGCCGATGACCTTGTCCTTGGGTTTGAGGCGGATGCCCCGGACTCCCGAGGCCGTCCGGCCCATCGTCCGGACGTCCGACTCCTTGAAGCGGAGGGCCTGGCCGAGCTTCGTCCCGATGACGATGGTATTCTTCCCGCCCGACAGCTGGGCCGAGAAGAGGTCGCTCTTCGGACGCAGGTTGATGGCGTTGATGCCGCCCCGGCGGACGTTCTTGAACTCGCTCAGCTTCGTCTTTTTGATGATGCCGTCGGTCGTCAGCATGACGACGAACTGGTCGTCCCGGAATTCCTTCACGGCCACGACGCTGCGGGGCTTCTCGTCCGGCTGGAGCTCGACCAGGTTGGCGATGGCCTTGCCCCGCCCGGAGACGCCCACGTCCGGCACCTCCAGGGCCTTGAGCCAATAGAGGCGGCCCTGGTTGGTGAAGACGAGGAGGTAGCTGTGGGTCGAGCAGATGTAGAGGTCCTCGACGACGTCCTCGACCTTCATCTCGATGCCCTTGCGGCCCTTGCCGCCGCGGGCCTGGAACTTGTACGAGGTCAGGGACGTCCGCTTGATGTAGCCGCTCGAGGTGCAGACGATGGCGACGTCCTCCTCCTTGACCAGGTCCTCGGGCCGGAGCTCCGAGATGGCCTCGTCGCGGATCTCGGTCCGGCGCTCGTCGGCGTACTCCTCCTTGACCTCCTTGAGCTCCTTGACGATGATGGCCAGGACGAGCTTCTCGTCCTTGAGGATGCGGCGGAGCTCGGCGATCCTCTTCTTGAGCTCGGCGTACTCCTCCTGGATCTTGAGCCGCTCGAGCTGGCTCAGCCGCTGGAGCTGGAGCTCGAGAACGGCCTGGGCCTGGATCAGGGTCAGCCCGAACTTCTCCATGAGGCCGCGCCGGGCCTCGTCCACGGTCTTCGACGCGCGGATGAGCTTGATGACGGCGTCGAGGTTGTCGAGGCAGATGACCAAGCCCTCCAGGATGTGGGCCCTCTCCTCGGCCTTCCTCAGGTCGAACCGCGTCCGCCGCAGGATGACCTCCTTGCGATGGGCGATGAAGTACTTCATCATGTCGACGATGCCCAGGACCTTGGGCTGCTTGTCGACGATGGCCAGCATGATGATGCCGACGGAGACCTGGAGCTGGGTGTGCTTGTAGAGGTTGTTGAGGATGATCTCGGGAAGCTCGCCTCTCTTGACCTCGACGACGACCCGCATGCCCTCGCGGTCGGATTCGTCGCGGATGTCGGCGACGCCCTCGATTCTCTTCTCGTTGACGAGCGCGGCGATCGACTCGAGCAGGCGCGACTTGTTGACCTGGTAGGGGATCTCGGTGACGACGATCTTGTCCTTCTCGCCCTTGGCCGCCCGCTCGATGACGGTCTTGGCCCGGAGGTGGAGGATGCCGTTGCCCTCCTTGTAGGCGTCGAGGAAGCCCTGGCGGCCGTAGATGATGCCGCCCGTCGGGAAGTCCGGTCCCTGGACGTACTTGAGGATGTCCTTGAGGCCGGCGTTGGGGTGCTCGACGAGGTGGATGACGCCGTCGCAGATCTCACCCAGGTTGTGGGGCGGGATGTTCGTGGCCATGCCGACGGCGATGCCGTTGCTGCCGTTGACGAGGAGGTTGGGGAACTTGGCCGGCAGGACCTCGGGCATGGTCAGGCTCTCGTCGTAGTTGGGGACGAAGTTGACCGTTTCCTTGTCGATGTCGGCCATGAGCTCGTGGGCCAGCTTCTTCAGCCGGACCTCGGTATAGCGCATGGCCGCCGGAGGGTCGCCGTCGACGCTGCCGAAGTTCCCCTGCCCGTCGACGAGGAGGTAGCGGAGGCTGAAATCCTGGGCCATCCGGACGAGCGTGTCGTAGGCGGCCTGGTCGCCGTGGGGATGGAATTTGCCGATGACGTCGCCGACGATGCGGGCCGATTTCTTGTGGGGCTTGTTGTAGTATGTTCCGCTCTCGTACATGGCGTAGAGGACGCGCCGATGGACCGGTTTGAGGCCGTCCTTGATGTCGGGGATGGCCCGGCCGATGATGACGCTCATGGCGTAGTCGAGGTACGACCGCCGCATCTCCTTCTCGAGGCTGACGACCGGGTGGTTCTCTTTCTGTTCGCTGTCCATGGGAACTCCTTCTCGGGCCCGCCTGCGGGCGGGGTCATCAGACGTCGAGGTTGAGGGCCTCCAGGGCGTTCGTTTCGATGAATTTCTTGCGCTCTTCGACCTCGTCGCCCATGAGGATGGTGAAGATCCGGTCGGCCTGGGCGGCGTCGACGATGGAGACTTTGAGGAGGATCCGCCGGGCCGGGTCCATCGTCGTTTCCCAGAGCTGGGTCGGGGTCATCTCGCCCAAGCCCTTGTAGCGCTGGATGTTGATCCCCTTCTTCCCCCTCTCGAAGAGGTAGTCGAGGAGCTTGTTCTCGTTCTCCAAGATCTGCTTTTCCGCGCCGTCGCCGTTCGTCAGGACGGCGTAGGGGCCCTTCATGTCCTTGAGCTCCTGGGTGATCCTGTAGAGGTTCTTGTACTCGGCGGAGGTGACGAGGTCCATGCCGATCTTGCCGCCGACGGCCAGGCCGTTGAGGTGGTAGGCGAACTCGAACTCGTAGACGCCATACTCCTCGTCGCGGCTGAGCTTCGTGGTGAAGCCCTTCTCGGCAACGAGCTTCATGACCTTCTCGACATTCTTCTTGACGCTCAGGAACTCCTGGCCGTCGACGCCCGCGCGGACGAGCATCTCGATAAGGAAGAGGGGGTAGTTCTTGCGCTCGAAGAACTGGGCGTAGTTCTTCTTGGCCATGAGGTTGCGGAAGAATTTGCGGAACTTGTCGCCCTCGAGGATCTCCTTGCGGCCGCCGGCCCGGACCTTGAACTCCTCGGAGATCTTGCGGACCATGAATTTCTCGTAGTCGCGTTCGTCCTTGAGGTACTGGATGTCCCGGCCCCGGGTGACCTTGTAGAGGGGCGCCTGGGCAATGTACAGGTGACCCCGCTCGATGAGCCGGATCATCTGGCGGTAGAAGAAGGTCATGAGCAGGGTCCGGATGTGGGAGCCGTCGATATCGGCGTCTGTCATCATGATGACCTTGTGGTAGCGGAGCTTGTCCAGGCTTTCCTCGGACTGCTCGACGCCGATGCCGAGGGCGGCGAACATCGTCCCGATCTCCTCGTTCTTGATGATCTTGTCGAAGCGGGCCTTCTCGACGTTGAGGATCTTGCCCTTGAGGGGCAGGATGGCCTGGAAACGGCGGTCGCGTCCCTGTTTCGCCGAGCCGCCGGCCGAATCGCCCTCGACGATGAAGATCTCGGAGGTTTCCGGGTTCCTGTCCTGGCAGTCGGCGAGCTTGCCGGGGAGGGACGTCGACTCGAGGACGCCCTTGCGGCGGGCCAGCTCGCGGGCCTTGCGGGCGGCTTCCCGGGCCCGGGCCGCGTCCAGGATCTTCATGACGATCTTCTTGGCGACCGTCGGGTTCTCCTCGAGGTAGGTCGCCAGCTGTTCGTTGACGATGGACTCGACGATGCCCTTGACCTCGGAATTGCCCAGCTTAGTCTTGGTCTGGCCCTCGAACTGGGGGTCGTGGAGCTTGATGCTCAGGACGGCCGTCAGGCCCTCCCGGCAGTCGTCCCCGGTGATGTTCTCGCTGAGGTCCTTGAGGAGGTTGTGGGCGGTCGCATAGGTGTTGATGGACCGGGTCAGGGCCGCCTTGAACCCGATGAGGTGGGTGCCGCCCTCCGTCGTGTTGATGTTGTTGACGAAGGAGTAGATCGTGTCGGCGTAGGACATGTTGTACTGGATGGCCAGGTCGACGAAGACGTTCTCGCGCTCGCCCTCGAACATGATGGGCTTGGGGTTGATCGTCTGCTTGCTTTGGTTGAGGTACTCGACGAACTCCCGGATCCCACCCTTGTGCTGGAACTCGTGGGACTTGCTGGTCCGCTCGTCGGTGATCGTGATCTTGAGGCCTTTGTTGAGGAAAGAGAGCTCCCGCATCCTCTGGGCCAGGATCTCGAAGTTGTGTTCGACGACCTCGAAGATGTCCTCGTCCGGCCAGTAGGTGACCTTGGTCCCGGTCTTCTTGGTCTTGCCGATCTGTCTCAGCTTGGTGACGGGGTTGCCCCGCTCGTAGCTCTGGGTGAAGATGCCGCCCTCTCGCTTGACCTCGAGGTCGAGGCGCTTGGACAGGGCGTTGACGACCGAGACGCCGACGCCGTGGAGGCCGCCCGAGACCTTGTAGCTCTTCTGGTCGAATTTGCCGCCGGCGTGGAGCATGGTCATGACGACCTCGGCCGCCGATTTCTTCTCCTTCTTGTGCTCGCCGACGGGGATGCCGCGGCCGTTGTCGATGACCGTGATCGAGTTGTCGACGTGGATGAAAACGTCGACCTCGGTGCAGTAGCCGGCCAGGGCCTCGTCGACGCTGTTGTCGACGACTTCGTAGACGAGATGGTGGAGGCCTTCCGTCCCGGTGCTTCCGATGTACATGGCCGGCCGCTTCCGGACGGCCTCCAGGCCCTTGAGGACCTTGATGCTTTCAGCGGTGTACTTTTCTTGCGTCATGTCCGTCCACTTTGTGAAAAGATGCGGGTTTCCGGCACAGGAACGTCACGGGACCCGGTGGGCATTTTCCAAGAAAATATTATACCAAAAATAGGGTCAAATAGTAAAGGAAAATCTTCGCTTTTCATAAAATATAATCTATTTTATTTCAATATCTTAAGCGAGTTTCTAGACCCTCGGATACGGCCGTCCAGCCGGTCCTTTGAAAAGGACGCTCGAGGGGGCCTAATTTTCTCACAGTTAGGAGGTGAAATATCCCCTCGCCGCAAACCGCTGGCCGTTTTGCCAGTGATGGGGGCCACGCATTTCCCCCGGCCCCCGGGAACCAGTCCCGGCGGTTCCCCCATCGGCATCCTGCCGATGGGCCCCCCTCCGCTACGGGGTCTCTGCATGCCCCCCATCACTGCCCGGCCAGCGTCCGGAGAGCATAAGCTTTGACCCCTCATCCTCGATTTTATATAATTCTGACACTGAGGATACCATGCCGGCCAACCTGCCGCCCGAATACCGCAAGATCGAGGCCGAACTGCGCACGGCCCGGACGCCGCAGGAGAAAATCGACATCTACGAGCGGCTCATCGCCGTCATCCCCCATCACAAAGGCACCGACAAGATCATCGCCATGTACCGGCATAAGATCGCCAAAGCCCGCGAGGAGGGCAACCGCCGGCAGGCCACGGCCAAACACGCCCCGACGCATAAGGTCGAGAAATCGGGCGCTGGGCAGGTCGTCTGCGTTGGGCCGCCGAACGCCGGCAAGTCCAGCCTGGTCAAGGCCCTCACGGGCGCCGACGTCGGGGTCGCCGATTATCCCTTCACCACCCGCCTCCCCGCGCCCTGCATGATGCCCTTCGAGACGATCCAGATCCAGCTCATCGACACGCCTCCGGTTACTGGGGAGATCATGGAGACGTGGTTCCCGGAGATCGTCAAGATGGCCGACGCCGTCCTTCTCGTCGCCGATCTGGCTAACCCGGACACGGCGGGCCAACTCGACGGCGTCCGCCGCCGGCTCCAGGAGCGAAAAGTGGATCTCGTCGGCACGGAGATGGACATCCTCCCCGAACGGTTCCCGTTTTTAAAGCGGACCGTCCTCGCCGCGAACAAGGTCGACACGGAGGGCGCCAGGAAGGCCTTCGAGGACCTCGGCGTCCTCCTCGAAGGGCCTTTCGAGCGCATCCCGGTGTCAGCAACGACCGGCCGGGGCCTCGAAACGCTTCGCCGGGCGATCTTCGGTCTTCTCCACGTCGTCCGCGTCTACAGCAAGATCCCCGGGAAAAAGACGGAGAGGGCCTCCCCTTTCGCCCTCAAGCGGGGGAGCACCGTGCTGGACATGGCCAAGGCTGTGCACAAGGATTTTTCGGAAAAGCTCCAGTACGCCCGCGTCTGGAACGCGGCCGGCCTAGAAGGCCTCCGGGTCAACCGCGACCACGTCCTCGCCGACGAGGACATCGTCGAGCTGCACATCTGAAACCATCCTCCCCGCCTTCATTTCAGGGACGATCAGCTGTCTTGATGCCGCCCGGACGGCGAGGGGGTGCCGTGCATAGCCCCCGTAGCGGAGGGGGCCCCGTCGCTTCGGCGACGGGGGAACCGCCGGGACTGGTTCCCAGGGGGCCGGGGGATATGCATGGCCCCCATCGTCGCCAAAGGGGCAGCGTTAGTTCCTGAAGTTCAGCCCGGGCTCATCGCTCATGTCCATGATGACCATGAACAGGAGCTGGGCGATGTCCTCCATGATCTCCGGCGTGACGAGGTCGATCGCGTCCCGCGTGTTGTGATAGGTCGAGTAGGGCGGCTGTTTCCCTCCATCGGCGCCGAAGGTCAGGGACGGCACGCCCTTCCAGAAGAACCAGGCCGAGTCCTCCCGGGGCCGGGCGGGATAGGACGCCGGTCCCGTGGTCAGCGTCCGGTGGATGAAGCCCTTGTTGGCCTTCTCGACGAATTCCCAGAACTTGGGGTAGGTCGTCCCGCCGGAAGCGGAGATCTCGTCGCCGCTGCCCGGGCCTTCCATGTTGATGAAGACGACGGTCTTGTCGAGCGGGAAGAGGGGATGTCCGGTATAGTAGTGCGACCCTTCCGTCCCCTGGTCCTCGCTCTGTTCCTCGCTGCCGAAGAAGAAGAAAACGACGGTCCGCTTCGGTTTGACGGCGCACTTGGCCATGGCCTCGGCGACACCCAGCGTGACCGCCGCCGCCGTGGCGTTGTCATTGGCCCCGGGCATGAGCGCCCACATCCGGCCGAGGTGGTCGAGGTGCCCGCCGATGATGATGACCTCGTCCTTGAGCTTGGGGTCGGCGCCGGGGATCTGGCCGATAAGGTTGAAGCCGACGCCGTCGGGATGGTGTTCGGTCTTGTTGCTGATGGTCATCGTCTTGCCCGTGGCGAAGGACTGGGGCTTGAGCTCGGCGCGGATCCTGGCCACCGTGTCCTTGTGGTTCCGGCCCGTCCCGGCGAAGACGTCGCCGGTCACGGCCGCGCCGACGTGGTGGTAGACGAAGCCGTCCACGTAGGCGTTGTTGGGATTGCCGATGGGCCCGTAGTTGTAGATCATGCCCTTGGCCCCGTGGGCGGCTGCGTTCTTGAGCTTATATTGGTGGAAGGAATAGGGTCGCCATTTCTTGAAGAGGTCCAGGGTCTTCTCGTCCGGGCTGACCGGCACTTCGGGATCCAGGAGCACGATCTTGCCCTTGACGTCGACGCCTTTGAAGTCGTCGTAGCCGAGCTCGGGAGCGGTGACGCCGTAGCCGACGTAGACGACTTCGGCCGTGACCTCCCCCGACCCCGAGGTCCCGCCTGGGATGAACTCGTCCTCGTATTTATAAAATTTCTTGACGACGCCGCCCTTTCCCGCAGGAATGTGCATAACACACACGCCGCCCGGATAGACGGTCGTATAAGGGTTGGGAAAGTTCTGCCGGTAGGTCCCGTTATCGCCCGCCGGCTGGACGCCCCAGCCCTTGAGCAGGGACTCGACCCAGGCGCCGCAGGCCTCGTACTCCTTGGTCCCGGTCAGTCTCCCGCCGAACTTCTCGGAAACGAGTTCGGCGACGTAGTTGTAAAGCGGCTGGCTCTGAATGAGATGCATGGTCTCGAGGATCTTGGCCTCGTCCGTGACTCGATTCGCGGGCTGCTGGGAATTGAGGCTTAGCCCCGTGACCGCGAGAACCAGTAGAACGGCCGGGATCAGACGGCGGGAAAGCTTCATGATGATTCCTCCTTCGTCGATGGGATGGAGGGGTATTTTACGTTCGCACCGGCATCAAGTCAAAGACAAAAGTCCGGCAACTCCTCGGGCCGTTTGGTGATTGTATTCCGCCGTTCCCCGGCTCGATGCTCAGCGGCAACCCTTGTGATGAGCGCAGGCTCCCTCAGCCGTGAGCTTCTCAGTTCTTTTCTCCCCGATTTCCCGGAGAACATCCTCGACGGTCAGGGCCCCGCTCCTGTAGACTTCGATCCCGGCCTCCTCGAGCTTCTGGAGCGCCCGGAGACCCATGCCCCCGCAAACGACGGCCTGGATCCCCAATCCCTCGAGTGCTCCGGCCGGATGGCAGGCGCCATGGGCATGAACTTGGCCTTGATTATCACGGACCTCAACATTACCGGTCTCGGTGTCCGCGAGAGTAAAGAACGGGGCGCTGCCGAAGTGCCCGTAAAGGGGGGCCTTCAAACCCTGGCTGGTTTCGGTGGGAATGCAGATTTTCATGGCCTCTCTCCTCCCCGGAAACCGCAGCGGCCGGCACCACGTCCCCATCCGCACCCTCGCTCATCGGGGGAACGGTGCAAGCCGGAACCTCCGCATTTGGGACAGGCCTGAGGCCTTCCCGTCCCATGGGGGACCGCCCACTCATGTTTGCAGTCGAAGCAGACAAAATGTCTCTCGTTCATTTGATATTGACCTCCATGAATTCTCAGCGCCCGGCCGTTGACCAAGCAGTCCGCCGTCTTGCGGCGGGCGGATTCCAGGATGTTGCCAAAAGTTTGGCGGGAGACGCCCATTTTTTCCGAGGATTTCTCGTGATACATGCCTTCGAGGTCCGCTAAGCGGAGCGCCTCGAGCTCGTCCAAGGTGAGGTTGATCTCTTCGAGAGCCGAGACCGGAATCCCTGCCGGTTTGAAGTATCCGGCGGGCGGACGATGATCGATCCTCCGGCACATCACCGGCCTGGGCATGGGCGGCCTTCGCGGTGAGTTATTAGCATATGCCAATTATAAGGGCGCGGGACGCCCTTGTCAAACCCTAGACTCCCCGGCATGAATGCCGGGGCCTGTTCGGGGTTAACCCTGAGCCTCGCTTCTCATCCCCGCTTTAAAAGGCGGGACTTTGCATCAAGGGACGAGCCTTCGGCTCGCCACTCGCCCGTGGTTTATATCCACGGTCGAGTACTGCGGAAGTGGATCGCGGCGGCCCGCCCCTGCCGCTGTCGGCGAATGGGTCAATTTCCGCGGATTCGTCCGGCCCCGGATCAGGAAGAGGAAGGGGTCGCCTATCCGGCTTTCTCCAAAGCCTGCCGCAGGTCCTCCTGCAGGTCCTCGACGCCCTCGCAGCCGACCGACAGACGAATGAGGTCGTCGGTGATGCCGGCCATCTCCCGATGCTCCTTGGGCAGGCCGGCATGGGTCATGCTGGCCGGGTGCTGGATGAGGCTCTCGATCCCGCCGAGCGAGACGGCCAGCGTCGGATTGGACGGTGTCTCGATGAACAAGAGCCGCGTCTCCGGCCGCAGGCATTTTTCGATGTTCCGGACGTCCGACGTGTCCACGAAATCCGCGCTGACGCCGAAACGCGAGAACTCGTTCTCCAGGACCGTCCTCGACGGCCCGTAGATCGAGGCGGTGCCGATGACGTGAGCGCCCTGACCGAGGAGCGCCGTGTAAACCGTCGTCACGGCGGCCATGCCCGTGGCCGTGGCCGAGGCGTCGAAGCCGCCTTCGAGCGTCGCCAGGCTCTCCTCGAGGGCCCGGATGGTCGGGTTGCCGATACGCGTGTAGATGAATCCCTTCTCCCTGCCGGCGAATCGCGCCGCCCCCTGCTCGGCGCTTTCAAAAGTGAACGTGGACGACTGGTAGATCGGGACCGAAACGCCGCCGTAAACGGCATCCGGCTCCTGGCCGGCGTGAATGACGCTTGTCGCGGGGCTCAGCAGGGCGTGTTTTTTTTCACGGGAATGCTCCTTCGTTGATAAGGGAAAATTATAGCACTTCGCCCGTCAAAGCCTAAGCGCCTGAACCCCTCCGGTTTGCTTCGGCCCCCTGTTTCTGGTATTTTGTCGTTCTCGGAGAGTTCACTAGGAGGCTTCCATGACCCGAAACATTCTCCCCATTCTCCTCACGGCCGGCATTTTCCTCGCCGGCGCGGTCCTGGCCCAGACGACGGCCGCCAATCCCAAGGTCCTGTTCAAGACGACCAAGGGTGACATCACCGTCGAGCTCTATCCGGCCAAGGCGCCCATCACCGTCCAGAACATCCTGGCTTACGTCGGCGACAAATTCTACGACGGGCTTATTTTCCATCGCGTCATCCCCAACTTCATGATCCAGTGCGGCGGTATGACGGCCGAGATGAGCCAAAAGTCCGGCAGAGCCCCCATCAAGAACGAAGCCGGAAACGGCCTCAAGAACACCCGCGGCACACTGGCCATGGCCCGGACCGAGGTCGTCGACAGCGCCTCCAGCCAGTTCTTCATCAACCTGAAGGACAACTCCTTCCTCAACCATAAGGACGACACGTCCCAGGGCTTCGGCTACTGCGTCTTCGGCAAGGTCGTCGCCGGGATGGATGTCGTCGACGCCATCGCCACGGTGCCCACGGGAAGCAAGCGCGGCCACGGCGACGTGCCCCTCGAGCCGATCACCATCCTTTCGGCCACGGTCGTCGACGGGAAGTAAGGCTCGTCGCGCCGGGCGGCGCTCGACGCCGCCCGCGGTCGCGAAAGCCGGAGACGGGCGGTGTACGACACGATCTTCGCCTTCCTGCACCTGGGCGGCCTTCTTGTCGCCGTCGCTTATGCCGTTGTTTCCCTCGTCCGGGGCAATACCTCCCGCTTCGCCCTCATCCTGGCCCTCCTCGCCATCTATTACATCTTCATCCTCCACCCGGCCGTCAAAAAGGAAATCGCCCGCCGGAAGTCGCTAAAAAAATAGCGCCGAATCGGGCCGGTGATAAAGAACGGGGACACGTACCGGAGGTACATGTCCCCGAACCCTGCCCCGCGGACGCTGCCCGGGCAGTGATGGGGGCCATGCAGAGCCCCCGTAGCGGAGGGGCGGCAGGGACTGGTTCCCAGGGGGCCGGGGGATATGCATGGCCCCCATCGCTGCCAAAACGGGTGGCGTCCCGCGCCCAGGCATTTACTTTTGAGGGGGAAGGGTCTATCATCATCGAATGAGAATCGCCAAAGAGGGTCTTCCTTTTATACTCTCGTCTATCGCCGTGACTCTCGCTTTTCTGGCGCATGGCTGGTGGCCGATTGCCCTCTTTTTCTTTCTCCTCGCAACCGCTTTCGCCTTTTTCTTCCGCGACCCGGACCGGGTCCCGCCGCCGGGCGAGCATCTCCTCGTGTCGCCCGCGGACGGCGAGGTCCTCGGTGTCGACGCCCTCCCCTCCCACCCCGACCTGGCCGGCCCCGTGAACAAGGTTACGATCTTTCTCTCCCTCACCGACGTCCATCTCGTCCGATCGCCCCTCGCGGCGACCGTCGCCCGCGCCGACTACCATGCCGGCAAGTTCCTGCCCGCCTACAAGCCGGAGGCCGGCACGCACAACGAATCGAACACCCTCGTCCTCAAGGCGGGAGCGGCCGACATCGTCATGAAGATGATCGTCGGCGTCGCCGCCCGCCGCATCAAGTGCTTCGTCCAAGCCGGCGCGGCCGTCACCCGCGGGCAGAAGGTCGGACTGATGTACTTCGGGTCGCGGGTCGAGCTCACGCTCCCCCGTGACGCCGTCCTAAAAGTCAGCCTTCACCAGAAGGTGAAGGCCGGCGAAACCGTCATCGCCGAGGTCCAGCCATGAAATCAAAGAAACCACCCAAAGGCGTCATGGTCCTGCCCAGCTTGTTTTCCCTGACCAACCTGTTCTTCGGCTTCATGAGCGTCCTCCTGACCTTCCAAGGGCGCTACCGGATGGCCGCGTTCCTGATCATCATCGCCGCGCTGATGGACGGGCTGGACGGGCTGGTCGCCCGGGCGACGCACACGCCGTCCGACTTCGGGGTCGAACTCGATTCTCTGGCCGACGCCGTTTCCTTCGGGCTGGCGACGTCGGTGCTCCTTTATTTCTGGGGCATGGAGATGGCCGGACCGCCGGCCGTTTTCTTCAGCTTCATCTTCCTGACGGCCGGCGTTCTCCGACTGGCCCGCTACAACGTCCGCAGCCGGGTCCCCTCGGACCGGAAGCATTACCAGGGATTGACGGTGCCCTCGGCGGCCATGTTCATGGCCGCGGTCGTCAATTTCCACCCCGTCCCGCTGGCCACACGACAATCCGGTTTCCTCGTGGCCGTCCTGACCCTCGTCGTCTCCCTGTGCATGGTCAGCACGTTCCCCTACCGGAATTTCGTCAAGGCTTTCATCGGCCACCGGATCGACATCCGAACCGCCCTCTTCCTTGCCGTCTCGCTCTTCTGTGTGCTTTTCTACACGCGCATCTTCCTCCTCCTCTACTTCGGGCTGAACGTCCTCTCCGGCCCGACGGTCGCCCTTGTCCGGGCTTTCCGGAAACAGCCCCGGAAAAAGCCGGAGCCTAAAGAAATCCCTTCCTAGGCGCGCCGAAAGGATGGGACGACTGAAGCTGACCATCGACCCGGGAGCCGGCCGCGGAAATCCGCGGAGACGGATCAACGGGGCGCGCGTCGCCGCGGCCCTCGTCCTTCTTGCCTGCGCCGCAGCCGCTCTCGTCTTCGTCATCCGCACCGTCTTCCCGCCGGAAGCGGCCGGGCCGGCCGGGCCTCAGCCGTCGGGACCCGCCGAGGCCGCGATCGTCCCGGCCCCCGCGGCCCCGGCGCTCGAGGAGGAGAGGATCGTCATCCCCCCGAAGTCCAGCCTGGCCGACCTTCTCAAGAGGCGCGATTTCGACAACCTCGAGATCCACAGGATCAAGGAAGCCGTCAAACCCGTCTACGACCTGGGCAAGATCCGGGCGGGGCAGCAGTTGCGGCTGTCCTCCTTGCCGGACGGACCGTGGAAGACGCTCGAGTACGATATCGACGAAACGCGCTTCCTCGTCGTCCGCAACGACGAGGACGGGATCAAGGCGGAGGTCAAGCTCGTCCCGTTCGAGGTCCGGCCGGCCTTCGCCTGGGGCGTCATCGAGGACAGCCTGATCGGAGCCCTCGACAAGGCCGGCGAGGAGGACAGCCTGGCCCTCGACCTCGTCGAACGCTGTTTCGGCTGGGACATCGATTTCAACACCGACCTGCGCAAGGGGGACTCCTTCCGCATCTTCGTCGAGAAAAAATACCTGGCCGGCCGCTTCTCCGGATACCGCGACATCCTGGCCGCCGAATTCACGAACAATGGCAACGTCTTCCAGGCCTTCCGCTTCACCTACCCCGACACCAGGACCTCCGACTATTTCGACGAGAACGGCGGCTCCCGCAGGAAGGACTTTCTGCGCTCGCCCATCAAGTTCATGACGCCCCGGATCACCTCGCGTTTCTCGGCCAGCCGGTTCCATCCGATCTACAAGATCTACCGGCCGCACTACGGCGTCGACTACGCGGCCCCCATCGGGACGCCGGTCCAGGCCACGGCCGACGGGGAAGTGACCTTCGCCGGCCGTGACGGCGCGGCGGGCAACACGGTCAAGATGAGGCACAAAAATTCCTACGAGACGATATACCTCCACTTGAGCGGCTTCGGCCGGGGGGTTCGCAAGGGCGCCCTGCTCAAGGGCGGGGACATCATCGGGTACGTCGGTTCATCGGGGGACTCGACGGGGCCCCACCTCGACTACAGGATCATCTACCACGGCGGTCCCGTCAATCCGCTGGGGCACAAGTTCAAGCCGGCCGACCCGCTGCGCAAGGAGTTCCTTGATGTTTACAAGAAGGAGGTCGGGCGGCTCCGTCTCGGCCTCGAGGCGCCCCGGCTTTTCAGGGCTTTATTCCCCTTGATCAGTTTTTGATCGTCCCGCTCTCTTTTCCCTTGCCGCCCTTGTCATCCGAGCCGGCGGAGGAACGGCCGGAGTTGCCCCCAGCCCCGGAGGAGGCGGAGGCGCCAGACGAGCCGGACGAACCTGAATCGACGGAGCCCGACGAGCCTGCCGGCCCATAACTGATGCCTTGAGATGTCAAATGCGGGACGATGCCTGAACCGCGCCCCCTATCCGAGGAAGAGATCCTCAGTTCGGGGCAACGAACTTCGTTCTTCTGGCTGGAATATTCGATGTGAACGCCCAATTCGCGGGCGACGCGGATGTCGGGGTTCCAATCGCGGAATCGGACGGCCGGACCTGCGTCCCGTCCGGCCGGGCCTTGCCCGGTCCTGGAACCGGCACCCGGTTCGCCGATGTCCCTTTTGGCCCGGGACCCATCGTCCCGCCGGACCGGCGTTTCAGAGCGCCCGGGAGCCGGGGGGGCGGCGACGAAACTCCCCCCGTCGACGGTCTTCCCGGCAGGGTTCTCCTGCTTTTGCAGGCGCATGGCCGGCGTTTCGCCGCCGTGGAAGGCCCGAGCGGCTTCGCGTTGAAAATCGGCGAGGCGGCGCACGACTCCCGGCTCCTTGGCCGAGGGGGCGGCAGGCTTCGGGACCTGGTCCCAGGTCAGGGCTTTTTCGTTGATCGCGCGGGTCTTGAGATCCCCCTTGGCGACGAAAACGAGGTGCCGCGGGACTTCATTCGCAGAATCCCTGATCCGGGCATCGCCCTTTTCGTAGGCCGCAGTCGCTTTCTTGAGGACGCCCGTGAGCTCCGAGGGAACGGGATAGGCCGTTGCCGCCGGCTGCTTGAGCTGGTCTTTACGGATGACGGTCAAGCCGGGCAGAGAGGGCGAGCCCGGGCCGGTATTCCAATACGGCGAATAGATCCAGCCGCCGTCGAGGTAGGAGAAACCGGACATCCCGTAGCCATAAGCGCCGTACCCGCCCATCCAATCATAAAGGCCCCATGGCCTCCAGCAGGCATACCCGAAGTAGAAATCCCAGGTCGCCCAGGCCGGCGCGAACATCGAGCCGGGGAGCCAGACCCAACCGTGTTTCTTGTCCCACTGCCAGATGCCGAGGTGATACGGGATCCAGCCCCAGGGCTCCTGGGGCACCCAGAACATCTGCCCGCCGGTCATGGCCCATTGACCGTAGTAATAGGGTTGCCAGCCCCAGGGATACATTCCGTTGTCGATGAAGGGGCGCCAGACATAGCCGTACATGTCGTCCCATAACCACTCCCCGTACATGTTGCCGTAGTTCTGGGCGAAATAGAAGATGGCCGAGGGAAGCCGTTGGATGGGCTTGGGGAGCGGGCTCAGGCCCTCGTGGAGGTCATCGAAATGGGCGTTGACCTCTTTGTTCCAGAGATCGAAGGCGGTGCCCTCGATGGAGGGAGCGAGCTGGAACTGACTGTCCTTCTGGACGATCAGCCGCTCGCCCTTCCTGACCGCCTGGTCATCGAGGAGTCTCTCGCTCGCGCCGAAGCGCATCTGGCTCTTGCCGTATTTCACCTGGGTTTCGGTCGAGCCGTCCTCAGCCGCGGTGATGATGACGACCGAGTTGTGTTTCATTTTGACGGCCGCGTTGGGGGTCAGCACCTGGAATATCTCGCGGCGGTCGTACTCCCTGTACATGACATAGATCCGGCCCTTGTCAAGGGCCAGGTTGGAGATCTGCTCGAGACTGCTTAAACTGCGGGCCAGGATCGTCTCGATCCGGACTGCTGTGTTGAAGTCCAGGCGGACGACCGTCCCCGTGTCGAACTGGATCTCGCAGCGCCGGTCGGCCGAGGTCCGGACCGTGTCGCCGGGGCCGACGGGCAAATTGAGGACGGCCTGTTCGGGAACCGACCGCCCCTCGCGCAGGACGACCGGGTCTGTCCCTTCCTGGGTGGCCTCGACATAGCTGATATGTCCGAAATAGAAATCCTTCGGGCCGTTGACAACCCGGTAATGCTCGGCCGCCCACAACCCGGATGACGCGACCAGAAAAACGATGCCTAGACTGACTCTTGGAAAACCCCATCTTTTCATGGCCGTCTCCTCATTTTCGAGCGTTTCACATCATCCATAATAGCATTTTTCGTGCCAATCGCCACGCCTGTAACGAAATTCCCCCCCCTCGGAGAGTGACTCAAAAAGGGGACACGTACCAGAGATACATGTCCCCTTCCCGGGCCCGTTGCGGACGACGACAACCGCTGAAACCGGGGCCGAGGGGGGTCGTCGGAGCGGCGGGGAGCGAAGTCTTCGTAGCGACCAGCAGAATTGTAGCGGAGTACCCGAAGCTACAATTCTGGTAAATATCTTAAGAGAGAATTATATCACTGCACTTGCTTAAGATATCTCCTAGAAGTGCGGCTCCAAGTTCCTCCGCCGCACTTCTATCGGTCGCTCCCCTGAGTTCGCTCCCTGCCGCTCCTCCCATCGACTCCGGACCGGGAAGGCGTGAAAATCACCGCGCGGACGA
>Ga0315291_10004153_pt1 | contig 18526 bp, 17 predicted proteins | sample YL17G12_20_MG_FD_203070 | JGI IMG/M metagenome (GOLD analysis project Ga0315291, IMG submission 203070) | Sediment microbial communities from Yellowstone Lake, YNP, Wyoming, USA - YL17G12_20 | ecosystem: Environmental > Aquatic > Freshwater > Lake > Sediment | place: USA: Wyoming | collected...
CCGGGGGTTCAGTGTCGCGGACATCCACAGGGAGTGCGTAGGGCCAAAGACGCCAAGCAATCGCCTGAAGGCCGCGAGCTGGGCGGAGGTGACGAGCCCGGGCCCCATTAGCTGAACCTCGTCGAACACCCACAGGCAATCGGAATTCACGAGACCGAACGACACCGGCCAGCGAAATCGGCTCTCGGCGTAGCCCCGGTTCAGCGCGCGCGACAGAAGCATATCCTGTGTGCCAATAAGAACGGCTTCGCGCTCTGGAGATAACTCCCACTCTGCGGGCGCATCCCCTCCCATGAGGACGGCGACCGCCACTCCGCCTCCGCTGGCGGACGCGTTCGCGGCAGCGTCCAGCCCGAGTCGGCACAGGTAATCGCGAACACAGCGTGCCGTTTGTTCCACCAATACGCGCGTAGGCAGGCAATAGACGAGGCGGCGTGGGGTGTTGGCGTGAATACGGCGGTCGGGGTGGTGATGGCGCCAACACAGCCAAGCAAGAACGGCTGCCGCCGTCTTGCCGGCACCGGTGGGGACGTGGAGAAGGGCGGGAAAGTCGTGGGTCTCGGCGAGCCGCCGCTGATAAGGGAAGGGGCTGCTGCCGACAGCTCGTGAGAAGAAACTGTCGAACGACGACTGGGACATTACAGGGCCCCTCCGTGGTCAGTCGATCAGCCGTGGCCGCGGGCGTCACACCCGCGATGCAACTGCACGCCCCCGCGACAGACACATGTAGGGAATACTGCGCTCACGTTGGATTTCCTGCTGGCCCGATTCTGCCTGGGTGTGCGGCCTCTTGTTGGATGCCGAATGCGCCGATCACGCGGCCACACTGTGCATGTCAAGCGCGGATGAGACCCTCTATCATGGTTGGTGACTGTACGAATTGAGGACCGGAGAAGCAGTCTTGGCGAAGTGAGAGGAGGCGCGGAGCCGAGATACGGCAGAATGGGACTGTTGCGCCGCAAACAAGAAGGCGACATCGCAGGGCAGACGGATGAGCGGTTACCGGCCCGCATGCGGATGAATGGTTATCGACCCGGAACGGATGAGTGCCTTCGAACTGCAAACAGCCGTCTGCGCGCATGCAACCCATGCCTATTCCGAGTGGAGATCATGGATCGAGTCCCTTCAACTTGAGGCCTCACTGAAGGCGGAGAACGCACCTGAGATCACGTACAAGCCGAGAGGGTCGCTGGACGTGTCCCGTCCGCCATCTAACAAGGGCACCCTGTCCATCCTCAAACAAGACAAAACCGCGAAGGTCGGAATCCAAGGACGACGCCTACGAGCCGCATGGGACAAGAACTACCTCTCCAAGAGCTCCTGCGTCTCTCGATGCGATTGCCTCAATTGGGAGATCGGTTGACTCCGTTTCGTTCACGAAGTATACTCCTCGGAGTAGTTTTCGCCTGCCGCCAACCTTTTTCGGGTCACCTCGGATGAATGGCCGCGGTTGTTCCGTCATCTTCCGGGGCACAGGCTTGTTTGGCTTGGCGAAGAGAAGGAGCATTTTCATGACAGAACATGGTTTCACCCGGCGCACGTTCTTGGTGGGAAGCGCCTTGACGGTTGCGGGTTTGTCGACGGCCGGGCGTGCCGCCGTGAAGAGGGTTTCCCCAAACGAGAAGCTGAACGTAGCCGCCATCGGCGCGGGCGGACAAGGGGGCGCCGACATCAAGAGCATGGGCGCGGAAAACGTGGTTGCGTTGTGTGACGTGGACTGGGACCGGGCGGCCGACACGTTCAAGACGTTCCCCAATGCTCGGCGGTACAGAGACTTTCGGGTCATGCTCAAAGAGGAGAGGCTGGATGCCGTCACCGTGTCGACGCCGGACCACACCCACACGGTAGCCGCGTTGGCCGCGATGGAACGGGGCATTCACGTCCGGGTTCAGAAGCCCCTGACGTGGTCGATTGCTGAGGCGCGGGCCCTCAGGAAGGCGGCTCACAAGTACCAGGTAGTGACGGCGATGGGTAACCAGGGCCACGCCGGCGACGGAGTGCGGCAGATGTGCGAGATCCTTTGGTCCAACGCCATCGGCCCGGTTCGCGAGGCCCACATTTGGACGGACCGGCCTATATGGGACCAGAGCGCCAGACAGAAACTGCCGTCGGTGGCCGTGCCCGAAGAACTGGACTGGGACCTCTGGCTTGGTCCGGCGCCTTACCGCCATTTCAACCCCGGATATGCGCCGTGGGACTGGCGGGGCTGGTGGGAATTCGGCTGTGGCGCCCTGGGCGACATGGCCTGCCACATCATGGACCCGGCGAACTGGGCGCTCCAGCTCGGCACGCCCACGAGTGTCGAATGCGTTACCATGGAAGGCGGCAGCGAGGAAACGCCTCCCATGAAGTCCATCATCAAGTATGAGTTCCCGGCGCGCCCGTTCCGGGAGAAGGTGGACGTGGCCTGGAAAGGAAAGACCCTGCCGCCCGTTACGGTCTATTGGTACGACGGCGGATACATGCCGCCTCAGCCCGCGGGTGTTCCGGAGGGCACGAGACTGGGCGACGGCAACAACGGCTCGTATTTCGTCGGGGATGACGGCGTCGCAACCACGGGCTGCTACGGCGCCGGCACCCGCTTGCTGCCCGACGAGCGGATGAAGGATTTCGAGATGCCGGACGAAGTCATCCCGCGCGTGCCGGGCGGCGATTCGTACGTGGAATTCGCCAACGCGTGCAAAGGCGGTCCGCTGCCGGGCTCGAACTTCGACTACTCCGCCCCGTTCACGGAAGTGGTGCACCTGGGCAGCTTGGCCGTCCGCGCCGGCGTAGGCAAGAAGATCCAATGGGACTCCAAAGCCATGCGTTCGCCCAACATGCCGAGAGTCAACCTATTCGTCGGACGGCAGAACACACGGCGCGGCTGGGAAATCAGCGTGTGACCTCCGCAGTCCCAAGGTGTCGAGAGAACAAAAGGCCCTCCCGAAAAGGAGGGCCTTTCATCTGCAGGATTTCCGCGACAGAAGCCTGCGAATGCCTCAAAACGTCGCATCAATTGCGCTTGTCTCTATAAGACGGCGTGTCAATACCTCCCCTGCGAACTGCTCCGACGATGACTTGGCGGTCTTGTTTTGAGACAGGTTGTGCATGGCAAGGGCGGATGAGATCCTTTGTGACGGCTGGCGACTGTGCGAATAGAGGACCGGAGAAGCGGTTTGAGCGAACCGAGAGGAGGCGCGGAGCCGGGATATGTCAGCATGCGACCGCCATGCCGCAAACGAGAGGGCGACATCGCAGGGCAGACGGATGTGCGGTTACCGCACCGCATGCGGATGAGTAGTTATCGACCCGGAACGGATGAGTGCTTTTGAACCGCAAACAGCTGTCTGTCCACACGCAACTTAGACCGATTGAAGGGCGAAACCACGGATCGAGCGTGTTCCACCTGGGGTCTCATTGAAGGTTAACAAACACACGCCGTCCGATGCTCCCCAAAACGTCCCCTGCACCAGGTAATCCGCCGCCAGCGCGCGACCGGCTTTTTGCGCGGTGTCCGCCCCGACCAGCCCCGACTCCCCCAGGTGCGTTTCCTTGATCATGCGATCCACGCGCTCGCGCGCCACGACCTCGACCCCGGCATACGCGCTCAAGTCGGTGGTCAGCATCCGCGCCAAGGCCCTGCGCAGCGGCTCCAGCTCCACCGATGGGCCGAGATCACGGAAGTCGAGCACGGCGATGCAGACCGCCCGCTCGCCGTCGGCCGTGTGGCCGAGCCTACTCAGTGCGGCCATCGCAACGGCAACGATCAGCGCGCAGATAGCTCCCTGGGCGCTCACGGTCTTCATGGGGCGTCCACCTCTGTGGCGGGTATTGGTCCCTCGTGGGTTCGGCTACCCCGACGCACCGCCGCCTCCAATTAGCCGCTCCAGTCTCCAGCGGGCGAACCCCTGCACTTCAACAACGGTGACTTGCGGACAATCCGGCAAGGTCGGCTGTGTCTGGGCACTGTATGCATGCAAGGCTTGCGCAGGTGGTTGTCCGCCGCCGGCGCGCTCATCCTGCGCCATTAGCAGTCTCCAGGTGTCGGGGAAACACCCGGGGTACACGGGATCGGGGACTTCGGCTGACCCCGGGGTCTGCTCCAGCGCCTTGTATGTGCGCACGGCATCGCTGGTGCGCCCCGTCCTTTCGTAGCAGTATCCCAGGGCGCACAAGGCGTTGGTCTTGGCGTATCCACCGGGGAAGTCGTTGACCACTGCCTGCAAGGCACTCGTCGCCCCATCGAGCCGGCCCGCAAGTAGATGAATGAAGCCGATCTTGAGTTGGGCGGTGGCGCCGATCTCGGTGTTGGGCCCGAGCTTCGCCACCTTCGCGTACAACTGCAGCATCTCCTCGGGGAACGCGTTGGCCGCTTCGGCGCAATCGGCGGCTGCCATGCGCGCGGCCAGCGCCAGCCCTCCTTTGGGAAACCTCTCATACACTTGCTCGAATTGCCGCCGGGCCTGCTCATAGCTGTGCAGAGTGCCCTGCATGATCTCGCCAATGGTGTAGCCCGCCAACTCCTCCCACTCGGTGCCGGCGTAGTCGGCGCACACGCCTCGCAACAGGCCGATCGCGCGCGAGTAGTCCTTGCGGGCCCAGCCATCAGACACGGCGCGAAAACGGGCGAGCAGGGCGGCCTGGTCTGCGGTCGCTTGCTGCTGCCGCAGCCAGTCAAAGGCTGACAACAGGAAATCCTCCGCTCCCGGCAGTGGTGAATAGCTGTAGTCGGGAAACCGCAGATACAATTCTTTTCCTATAGGCGACAGCGGAAACCCGGCCACCAGCACCCGGCCCAGGCCCCGCTCGACGGCGGCCAACATCGGGCAGCCCTCCCAGGTGGCCAACACTGGCTTCCTAGCCGCCTCAAATGGGGAGACGCAGACCACCAGCAGCTTGTCTATCCCTCGGCCGGCCGGGTGGTCGCCGCAAGCGTCCAAGATGCGCCAACCCCAGGTGCCAGTCCGCCGATCGGGGGTCGGGGTCACGCCTAAACTGCTCTCGATGGGGCCGGCGGCCGACGGGTGAACATACTCCGACATGCTGAGGAATATTCCCCCTCCGCGTCGCACGAAGTTGAGCCACGATTGCGTAACCCACCAGGGCTGTCCGGCCTTGGGCCAATCCATGACCACGGTCTGGTAGCGCGCCAGCGCCTCCCCTGGGTTGACCAGCGGAAGCACGTGCAGCGAGTCAAGCGCATAGCCGTTGTCCGCCAAGATCAATGTGGGATGCCCGAACTCCTGGCTGAGTAGGGAGTTGGGCTGATAGCCCTGCGGCGTCGGCACTGCGACGCCCAGCTGCGCGAGTTTCTCGCGCGCTTGTGCCACCGACACGTTGACCGCGTAGTAGGGGGAGCCGCGGTTTGCGCAGCCTATGACCCGCTGATATGCTCGGGCAGCTTCACTCGTGTCACCCTTCTTCAGCTGCAAATCCCCGATCTTCAACACCACTTCGAAGAAGGACTTCGTGTCGTGAAGGCCAGCGACGTTGCCGTACAACCGGATGGCGTCATCCCAATTGCCCGTTGCCTCTGCCACGCGGGCGCCGTTCAGATCGGCCCAGTGCGTAACGGCGGTTTCCATTGGACACTTCTTGACCGCCGCGTCCAGCAGCTTCCGAGCGGTTTCTGGGTGGTTCGTGTCGAGGCTGTGCTGCAGCAGCGTCTGCACCGTTTCCAGGAAACGGGACCAGTAGCCCCAGTTGGGCTCCGGTGGCGTCCGGGCCACTTCGAGCACGACCGAGATCGCCTGCCCCATGTCCTTCTTCTGCATCAGTATGTCCGCCATCTCGACCCCCGCAGCCATGCGCATGGGCACCTGCTCGGCGGGAAAATCGAGGACCTGGCGGTAGATTCCGAGGAGCGCGTCAGGTGTCGCCCGGCCCAGTTGCTGGAGCAACTGCGCCTTGTCCATCAGCAGTTCAACCTTCTTTCTGTCCGAGGGGTTGGCAGCGAGCGCCCTCTCGACGACCTCCAGCGCCTTGTCCAGACGGTGCGAATACACGTAGGCAAGGTACATGCCCCGGTAGGCAGTCTCGACCAGTCCGCCCTTGTCGGGATTGGAGGCGTACTTGCCAAGGGTGCGTTCTGCCAGGTCCAAGGTAGTTGCCGGATCCGTCTGAGCGCCTAGGTTGAGGGCACAGACTAACGCCTGCTCGCATTCGGGTTCCACGTACAAGCAGCGCATTAGATTCTGCAGCGCTTCCCGAGGCTGGCCCAGGTTGTTAAAATGGAGGCCGCGTTGGAGATAGGTATAGGCCTCCCACGATTTCGTCGGGGCGCTTGCCTTGACCACTTGGTCTGCCGCCCCGGGCATCGCCACGCTCAACGCCGCCGCCACCTGCCGGGCCAGTTCCTCCATCAACGCTTCATACTTGCCACTGGGGCCGCTGACGGACAGCGCGGCCACCAGTTGCCCACTCTCGGTATCAATCAGATGGGAGTCAAGGCGCAGGATTCCTCCCATCTCCAGGAAGCTACTCAGCAACATGCGTTGGGCTCCCAGCAGGCGGCAGCGCTTGGCGGCCGTTGATGGGTCCACCAGACCCGAGGCGCTCAGCCCCAGCTCCTTGATGATCTCCTGGATCTTCGCCCTCTCCACCAGAGTCACGCGGGGTATCTGGCAGAGGGTGGCGCAAAACAGGTCGCTGAGGGCGGGCTGCAGGGGGTCGAGGTCGCCGGAGGCACTGAGGTTGTCAAAATCCATCACCGCCACGGCCGGAGACGCGCTGCCATTGGTGGAGGCAGGAGTTGGCGACTTTGCCGGCTCCACCCCGAGCTGCTTCGCGATGGCCGACACGACCTGTTGCTCCAGGCGCAGAAACTCCGCGGTGGCTCCGGAGAAGGTCGAGGACAGCAGGCCCTGGGGGCTCTCGCGCGAGCCCATTGTCACCTCGACCGTTATCTGCTTCGAGGTAGCACCAAAGGTGCCCTGGACAACATAGTCTGCCCCCAGCGCGCGCCCAGCCAAGACCGCCGTTTCCGAACTGGCGAGGCCCCTCTCGCCAATGCCGGTTTCCGCCACGAACTTCTCCATCCGCTCCCGCTGCACAACCTTGAGCCCTTGCATGCGCGAGAGATCAGTGACCAGCATCCGCGCCAGCGCCTTGCCCAGCGACGCCAGCTCCACCGACGGCCCCAGGTCCTGAAAATCCAGCACTGCGACGACCTTGGGCGCCGACTGGGGCGCGTCGCTGCCGACCGCCGAAGCCGGATCGGCCAGCGCCAAACCCATGAACATTGACGCGCCGAGCAGCGCCACAAGCAACAAAGGTTGGTTTCTCATTGCTCATCCTTGAGTTGGAGCCGCACCCCCAGGTTGGTCATGAGCTGCCGGAAAACTGCCAGGGCCGCGGGATCGTCGGGCGCGCGGCCGAGCGAGATCTGGCACAGGATTGCCTCGCCTTCGCCGACTCGAACCTTGATTATCGCCCCCGGCTCCACGGCCACCTGGCTATCCTCGGCGGTCGCCGCGAACGGGAAAAGCGGGGCCTGTCCGCCGTGCGCGGCTGCGTTGAGTTGCTGCGGCGAAAGGCCCCATGTCAGAGGCAGCGACTGCGGCTGCAAGTCCGCTCGTTCCGGCGCGGGCGTCAACGCGACATTGCGCAGCCCGCAGCCCTCGAGGAAGGCGGCGCTTTGCGGCTCGGCGCCGATGATGATGCACTTGCCGCCTTTGTGCAGGTGCGCGCGGATCTTCTCGGCCAGCGATGGCTCATTTCTCCGCGCGTACTCCAACGCAGGCTCATCGGCGGCGACGATCAGAGGCGATTCCGGAGCGCCGATCCCCTCGGCGAGCACGACGCCTGCTCGGTCCGCCAGGGCGTGAAGCCCGCTTTCCGGGGGCGCCCACAAAGTGGCTGGACGAAACTGCGGGACGTCGCCGAGGGCGTACCTGAGCAGCGACTCGAAGAGCATGCGCGCCACCGGCTCGGCGCGGAAGCAGCCTACCACCGGCAGTCCGCAGAGCACGAGGCGGCCGCTGCCCGGGAATAGCTCGAGGATTCGGAAGCCTGCGTTGTTACCGATGGTTGTCACAAGGCCGCGGAAGTTTCCGCCTCGGGGCTCGGCCAGCGCGAAGCCGGCCGTCTCGTCCCGCCACGAGCTCAAGTCATCGGCCGTCAACGAAAAGAGCGCGGGATGCTGCGGTGCCAGAGAGAGACGCGGCGTGGGCTCGTTGGCGAAAGCACGGGGGAGGCCGAAGGGTTCGCGCCATGCCGAAGTGTCGCCCGGCTCAAGCCACAGCACGGTGCGCCCGGCAGCGGCGGCGTCGAGTGCGGCCTTGACGAGGTCGGGCGCCTTCCCCGCGCCTGGCGCAAGCAGTATCACCCGGCCGTCGAACGCGCGCAGTGCGACTGCCGTTGACACCGCGCGCGCAGTCAGCCCAAGGTCGCTGAGAGGCTTCAGCAGACTTCCTGACGGATCGGCGATTGCCACCGTGGGTTCACAGAGCAGTTTCCGCAGCGGCTCCGGATCCCACGCCGGATAGACCCGCAAGCTGAGCGCGCGATGTGCTTGCTCTTCCTGGTTGCGCATCAGGCACAGGGACCAGCGCACGTCGCACGGATGGCGCACCTGCGGCGCCTCGAACCGCACCGCGACCGGCGCCGATGTCCCCTTGGCTACCTCAAGCGCACTCGCTCCCCGGGCCAAGACGGCGCCACCCAGCTCGAATTCCCATCCCAGCGATAGGTCATGGGCGTCACCGGCAACGCTGACACGCACCGTGAACTCCACCGCCTCGCCCGACCACAGGTGGCGAATCCACGGCTCGACGTGGATCGTCTGCTCGGTGGCGGCCGGACGGCAAGCCGCAAGGGCTGCCATGCAGGCGGCGAGAACCAGCGCCGTGGCTAGCGAAGGTCTGGGCTTCATGGCGGCGCTATTGAGCGGCGAGCTTGGGGATCAGCTCGTAGGCGATGCTCGATGCCGCGTCCTGGAGGGCCTTCTTGGCGGCGATGCGCTCGGACAGGTCAAGTGCCGCGGTGGTGCGCCGCGCGATGGCGACGACCGCCTCGGTCTTGCGGTCCAAGACGCGCACCTCGACCCGTCCCTTGGCAGAGACGATGTCGCCAAAGCGGCCCCCTGCTTCACTGAAAGCCTGCCCGATGACAACAATGTTCACGTCCTCCGGCAGAACGCGTGGAATCGCCGCGTCGTCGCTGGCGTAGTAGTTGCGCGCCCATTCGTGCATGCTGCGCTCGAGATTGCCCGGATCGAACACCTCGAAGCCGCATTCCTTGAGCCACACCATGAGCTCAGTCTCCGCGGCGGGATCAACCGCGGGCGCGCCATAGTGCTCCTCCGACACCGCCACGACCACCTTGGGCAGCTTCCTGCCCTTGAGGCTATCGGCCAGAGCGCGAAGCAGCTTCTCCGTGTCGGCCCCACTATCGGGCGCAACCAACTGGCTGCGGCGCGCAAGGATATCCCGGTGCACCTGTTCGGCCAGTTTGTCGAGCACCGGCAGTAGTTCGCTCTGGATGCCCCCTCGCGCCTGGGCGATATAGACGCGTCCGGTCTCCACGCCGACGGTGCGCGCGGTGACCAGCAGTTGCTCGTCAATGACATAAGCGCGTCCGACCACTAGCACCTGTGCCCCGGCCAGCCAGCCGATGCGCGCCGCCTCTTCCGGCCGCACCGCCGCCGACAGGCTCAGCTTCTGCTCGTCGAGAATCGCTTCGAGACGCTCGCGCTCCACCAGTTGCAGTGACGGATCCGCGGACAGGCGCGCGCCAATCACCTCCGCCGTTTGCAGCCCGATCACCTTATCCTTGCTGTCGAAAGGCAGCACCGCCACCGTCAGTGGCAGCGTGTGCGGCGCCACCTCGACCGCCCGCGCGGCGTTGTCTCGCTGCACCGGCGCAGCCGACTCTGCCGCTGGGCTCGCCGCTGCGATCGACGGAATCAGCATTGCACCCACGGCCAGCCGTACGACTTTGAGCCATGTTGCCATGTTGGCCCTCCTCTTGCCCTAATCTACTGCCAAGGTAAACGTGAACGGATCGGCGCCCGCCCCCGGCGAGCCGCCGAGGAAACCACCGGCAGCGTCAGTGGCCGTAACGCGCCATTCGTAGCGGCGCCCCGCACTCATCCTCGTCACGTCGACCGCAACGTGCGGTTCCGTCGTGATCCTCGAGAACGTCTCCTCGTTGGTGGCGGAATCGGTCACCGAGAACAGGTATCCCGCCGCGTGCGGGCACGGCAACCAGGTGAAAACGAACTCGCGTGTGGGCGACAGGATCGCGCCTGCAGGGGGATCCCGGGCCTCGATAACGCGGCCCATGTTTATGTCGGGCGCCTCGACCGAATCGCCGGAAATGTCCAGGCGGCTAGTTACACGGTTGAAATGGCCGGGGTTGTCGCCTACGTAGGCGTACACGCGGTAGGCGCCGTCCGGGACTCCAGCAAACGAGTATCGGCCTTTGTCGTCCGTGCTCGCGCGAAGTTGTGGCACGAAGGTGAAATCATCGGCGTGCACCAGTCGCAGAACCACGCCTGCCAGCGGCCTGCCGGCGTAGAGCACACGTCCCTGGATCATTCGCGGCGGGGGCGCCCCGTGGAACTCACGGCGAATTGTGATTGCCACCGGCGACAGACCCAACGCCTTGGCGGCGAAACTCGCAGGTATCATGACCCGCCCGCCGATCAGCCGGGCCGGCGTCGGCGCCTGCACCGCCACGTCGTTTAAGCGTACGGTGCGCGCGTCCAGAGGCATCTCGAGACGCACGTTGCCGCGGGCAAGGCGCACCGTGCGGCTGGGCTGGTCAAACGTGACAAGGGCCAGGCTGGAGGCCGCGAAGTCGCGCGCCCAAACGAGCGTCGTCCGGTCACGTTCAACCGGCGGCAGCGTCAGCCTAAGCTGAGCCGACCCGGCCTCCCGTGTGGCCGAGCACAGCAGAGCGATCCCGGCGGCAGCCAGCCAGCTTCGGCTCACAGGGAACCTCATTACCCCTCACTCCTCCAACGCGGCCAAGCGAATGTCGTCCACGCCTTCCGGAACAGGTGCCACCACCCGCGGAGCCTGGACCACGGCGGCCGGTGCCGCATGACGAACAGGCGGCGGTGCCGGCAGGCGGCGAACTGGGGGCGCTTCTCGCGCCGGGCGCTTGGGCGGCGCCGGCACCGGGTGCATCGGCTCGGGCGCTGCGACGACCGGTACGGGCGTCACGGCCCGCACGGCCGCACCAAGCGTGGCACGCGGGGTCGCTGGCGCAGATGCCCGCTGCTCGCCGACCCACATTCCCCCGACAAACAGCACGGCGGCAGCCGCCGCCGCGCCCGCGATGGCGAGTGCTCGCCACTGCCGCGTCGCATGCCAGCAAACCGCGTCCGCGCCCATCGCTGCGGCGCGAACCGCCTCCAGAATGCGCTGGCGCTCCCGCTCGGTGGGCGCCGGTGGGGGCAAAGCTGCCAGGGCGGCGCGCCGGGTCCCCACATCGCGTCGGCACCGCGGGCAGATTGCCAAGTGGCTCTCCACCGCATGGGCCTCATCCGGCGCTGCATCGCCGTAGAGATAGCTCCCGATCAGGTGGCCAATCCTCTCACACGGATTCATCAACGTTCACCTCTGCGGATAGGGCATCGCGCAGCCGCGCCGTCGCCCGCGACAGATGCACCCGCACCGTCCCCGGCGCACATCCCAGTGCGGCTGCGATATCGTTGACCGATAAACCGGCGAAATGGCACAGCAGGAATGCCGTTCTCTGCTGACGCGGCAACTCCCATAGCGCCGAGCGCAGCGCCTCGCGCAGCGCGGCCCCGGCGGCCCAGTTTGCCGGGTCGGGATCGAGAGCGCGATCGGCCCCTTCGGTCATCTCCAGCATCACCGGCCGGCGCCGCTGCGACCTTCTCCAATCGTGGCACTGGTTGACGCAAACGCGGTACAGCCATGCCCGCAAACGGGCCGGCGGGCGCGAACGCGATATGCAGTGGTACAGCTTGATGAGGACCTCCTGCGTCACTTCCTCGGCGTCGTCGCGATTCCCGAGCAGCTCGACGGAAAGGGCGAATAAGTGGCCGAGATGAATCGCCGCTAGCTCGTCGAAGGCGCGCGCGTCCCCGGCCTGGAACCGGGCCACGAGCTGCTCATCTCTCCGCGCCTGCGATGCCATCGCGGCCGCGATGTCCTCCATGTTCGGCTCTCACCAACCTACTAGACGTACGAAAGGACGAAGATATTTACTGCCGCTGTGAAAAACTCGTCCCGCGCTCGGCCATTGACGCGCCGGAGATCGCGCCTCGCCGCTGCGGCTATAAGCTCGGGAGCGTTGTCGGAGCGCGGACATGCTGTCAACGCGGGGGCTGAATAGGCGCCAATCGGCGGGCGAATAAAGCGGCGTGTTGCGCGTGCTCTGGCGGTGCAATGACACCGTTCCCCCTCATCCCGCGGCAATGCTGCCGACGCGCCAGGAATGCTATGACCGGAACGCTTTTCGCCGTGCGAGGATGACTCCCCTGCGCTTCGGACCGAGATCATGCGCCCCTCGATGATGAATGATGAGATAAATGAGAATCGCCACGAGGGAAGTTGGCGAGGTAAATGCGAATAGTGTGGTTTTTCGGGCGGGAAAGTGGTTTTTTCGGGACGCCTTAAGGAAAAACACCTGGCGCGTGGACGCCGCATAACGGCCCATCGCAGTCGGCCCGACCCGGACGGCCTGTGTCGGCAATGGGTTGCCGACCGGACCCGAGTCAGGCCGATGGATCGGGCATCATTCCGGTCGGCACGGCTATGCCCGCCCCGTCCAGCGCCTTGCGCACCTCGGCGACGTTGGGTAGGCAGATAGTCTCACAGAAAAAACCGCCGCACTTGATGTTTTCCAGCGAGGCATCTTCCGGGATCTCGAAACCGATATAACCCCACGTCCAGGCTCCGTCTGCGAGCGAGACGCTGGGCAAACTTCGCTTCACCATCGGCGAGAGACCGAACCCTGGCGCGTAACTCACCCCACCCTCGGCCACATACGAAAAACCGAACTCATTCACCGAGGCGTTGTCGTAACCCACGTTCCCCACAGCCACACGCAAAACTATAAACGTGTTCCCGGCCTGCGGCCGCACAAACGGGTTGGAATCATATCCGGCGATGTCCGGCCACCACAAAGCGACCAGGAAGGGGCGATGTTGTTTGAGCCAGGCGAGGCGCTGGCCTAAACTGGCGCTTGGTCCGGGTTGCGCGTCCGAATCGGCCAAGGCCGGGCGTGGGGCAATGGCGGGCGGTGCCGCCGGGATCGGCGCGGGCGGCGGGGATAGCACAGCGGGCGCGGCAACGGCCCTGTCGCCCAGACGGATCGGCGGCGTGGGCGGTGCCGAGGCGATGGCCGATACGATGATCCAGTAGAACGCGGCGACGAACAGGTAGGCGACGAACAGGTAAAGGATTGGCAGGCCCACGGCCAGGCCGATTATTGCCAGAGCGATGCCTTTGCGGCGGCGGCCAACGTCGGTGCGAAGATCAGGCGAGACCCTTCGTTGCGCTCTGGGTGACAACGCAGGCGGCGTGGTTTCCGGGATCCCGGCGAGTTCCGTGTCCTCCGGGCGCAGGACGGTGCCGCAGTTATAGCAAGCGTCGCGCCGGATGGAGTTGTCGGCGCGGCATTTCGGGCAGGACATCATCTCCACGAGCGACCTCCTTCCGCCCCCAGGCGAAAAGCCAGCGCGCGGCCGCTCAGAAACCCGAGAGCGAATGGGCGCCGCGCTCTCGCCGCCTCAGTTCGGCCTCTACGACGCGGCGATGGTTTTCCTCGGCCTTCCAGGCGTTTGCTACCTCCTGAGATCGACGTTGCACTTCGTCCTGGACCGAGCCGCGCAAGAGTTCCGCCAGTTTCCACCTATTTACTATCCGCAGGGACATGAGGGCCGGTGGCAGCGGCGCGGACGGCAACGCCGATTGGCGCCGCCAGAAGTCCGAGACTTGAAGCTGGGTCATGGCCTGGAACTGCTCATGCGGCAGGGGCGCCGGCCGGCCGGGCGATCCAGGCAAGAGCGCTTGGGCTCCATCAGCCGAAGGCCGCGCGGCACGGGGAGGCCTGGGATAGCCGTCGAAGGCCAGCGGGCGGTCAACCACCAGCCAATGCCAGACCTTTCCCGCTCGGATATACACCTGGGACTGGCTGTGAAACCAGATTTCGGCGTCGCCGAGGTTGCGCTTGGCGGTCGGCGGTCCCTGGAGGCGGAGGACATCTGCCGCCGGGGAGCCGAGGTGGAGATACTCGGGGGTGGCCGGCGCGGCAGCGATTGGCGGGCTGGGCGCGGAGTCTCGCGCCGCAAGCGGCGGGCCCGCGCCGGCCGCGGCTGCCAGGAGCGCGACCAGGAACAGGGCGACTATGATCTTCATCGCTTTCCCCCTCTTCGGCCCTTCCTGGGGCCTATCCTTATATATGGGGCACATCAGCCGCCCGGGGCGGCCCGGCGGAGCCAGCGATAGACGCCGATGATCTCGGCGCGGGGGTCTATCACGAGTTCGTGGGTGGGGTTCAGCGGCAGGAGCACGAATCCCTGCTGCGTGCGGCCCCCGAATCGCTTGAAAGTTTGCGAGCCATCGCCCAGGCGGGCGAGGACGTACTGGCCCGGCTCGGCGGTTGACTGGCGCCGGATCGCTACCACGTCCCCGGGCCGGAACTCCGGCTCCATGCTGTCCCCTTCGAGGATAAAAACCACATCCGCGCCCTGGACGCCCTCGGCGGCGACGCGGTAGGTTTCAGGCGCGTCATCCGCCGGCGCGTCCCGCAGCAGGCCGGCGAGCTGCCCGGGGCGGTAGATCGGCAGCTCGCGGGTGCCGGCGGCCCATCAGGAAGCTGCGCTGATCGCACAGCATCTGGGGCGCTACGAGGAGGCGATAGCGCACTTTCGGGCGATCATTGACGGCGGGCAGCCTGACGGTTTCTCCGCAGCAGCAGAATGCCGCGCTTGGGCTCTTTACTGGCTCGGCCAGATGTGCGTCACGCAAGGTGATCGGCAACAAGCGATCGGGTTGTTTGAGCGCCTGATCGGCGAGCATGCGGACAGCAAACCCGGCCACTATGCTTACCTGGAGCTGGCGGACGCGTGCAGCAAGATCGGCCAATACGAAAAGGGCATTGCTGCTCTCCAGTCGGCTGTCGCCCGATATCCCGGCACCGAGACGGCAGGCAAAGCGCAGTGGGGCATCGGGCAGTTGCTGCGGGCGCAGGGCAACCTTGACCAGGCGAAACTTGCGGTTCCAGCAGGCCGCTGCCGAATACGAGGACACCGAAGGCATGGGGGTGTACGTGAAGTCGGCGCAGGAGATGCTTGCGGCGATCGCGGAGGATGAGGCCCGGGCACAACAACAAGGAGGAGCCAGATGAGGAATATCTCGATCCGCACACAGATACTCACGCTCCTCTTTGCCTTTGCCTTGGCGCTCGCAGCCGCAATCGCTGCCGAGGCCTGCTGCGGGTGCGGTGGGTGCTCCGCGGTGACCTGCTCCGAATGCTCCGCCGTCTCCTGTTCGGTTGGCCCCCAGTGCGGAGGTTCAGGCTGCACGTGCATTGGCCTGGTATGCTCGAAGTATCCCCAGTATCCGTGCGGCGGGACAACGTCATGCGCGTCGGGCGGATGCGGAGCGGGCCATAACTGCTCCTGCGGTACGACATGCAGGTCATCGGGCTGTCCCGCCGGGGGAACGCAAGAGTGCCACTGTCTCGCAGACCGCACTGGTAACATCTATGATCCTGCTACAAAGACCGGTGGGATACACTGCGGCGGTCTGAACCCTAACTACCCGTGCCAGTGCGGCTTCTACGTGTCGTGTTCGGGCTTTCCCACCGCGGACTGCTCTTGCGGCACTAAGACATGGATGGGATACACGATATACTGTACCGCCGTCAGCGCAAGCGCAACGACATATGACGTGGCCGGCTGCAATAGCGCGGCTTGCAGGAACGCCAGTCACAGCGCGGACTGTGGGGGCCAAGGCGATTGCGACTGTAACTGCCAAGCGCAGGGCTGTACGCCTCAATTCTGGGTGGGCGGAACGGAGTACCAGTGCGGCTATGATCAGCCCCCGCCAGACCACCAGTGCAGGGGCGCTCCAGGCCACGTATGCTGCAAGGGATGCAACCACTCGGGGCACCTTGCGTTCGGCTGCAAGCAAGGCGGCGGTTACAATTGCGTAACCCATTGCACCGGGACAAGCGACTCGGTCTGCACCACTTCATACATGTGCGATTGCGGTTTGTTCCAGCCCTGCATTGGGCTCTGCAAAAGGTGCAGTTCGCTGCCGACCACTGAGCGTTGCCCGGGCAATACTACCTGCCAGAACTGGGAGCTCTAGCATCAATCCGCTCGAACTTGCATTCTTCGAGGGAGCCACGCGAAGCGCTTGGTCCCGCCAAGGAGGTATGTGTAAGATGACCACTTTCAACTTCCGTCTGTCTGGAGGCAGACCAGCTGCCGTTGCATTTGTGATGCTCGCGGTAGCCGTTGTTGGCCTCTGCTTGCAGCCTACGCGCGGTCCGTCGAAACATCAGGGTATTGGCGTCGCCGCGGCATCCGAGATGAGTGACTCATCGGGCGAGGGGAACGAACGCGACAAAATCAAGGCCGACGCACTTGCGAATTCCTACGAAGCTCTGCGCGATTGGAAAGGAGCTTATCGCGAGGCTGCCTGCTATCTGGAAAGCCGGCAGGAACACGATGCAGCCGTCGAGTTGTTTGACGAGGCATTGCATAAGTACGGAAGCGATAACGATTATGCCCTGGACGTGATGCAGCGGAGGGCATGGCTGCTGATCCGGGCGAACCGGTACGCTCCAGCACTCGACGCGCTCGCCGACCTGCGAAAGCGCTTCGCTGGGATCAACGCAAGAATGCCTCGGGGACTACCTGCGGGCACACCATATTGGTACTACGCGAAGTTCTGCGAGATCTCAGGCCGGGCTCAGGTATTCGAGGCCCAGGGAAAGTTCGCCGATGCGCTTCGGGAATACGAAGGAATCGTGCAACTCGTAAGCGATGATCGCCTACGCAGCCTAGACCTTGGGGGCGAAGTCCTCGCACAGTGGGCGACGTGCGGTCACGTGGAAACGCCGCTTCGCATGGGAAATTGCTATGCCGCGATGGGGCAGTGGGATCGCGCGCGTAGTGAGTGCCTAGCTGCTAAACGTGAGATTGAGACCTCAGACCGGTTCGCGAAGTACTCAAGGGGGGCGCAAGACAAGGCTCGCCTGGCAAAAGGGGTGGCCGACGGCTTGAAGGCGCTTGATGCCCTGCGTCCACAGGACGACGCGAAGTGACCAGCTGGCGTCCTCATCCAGGCGCACGCCACAAGCATCAGCGATCCAGCGAAGACGATCGTACTGCCGGAAGCAGACACTTGCCACAAGGGCTACAGAAAATAGTTGCTAATGCAGACGGTCACTCTCACTCGACCACTCTAAACGTTCAGCAAAACCTCGCTCGCGGTCAAGAGTGCGCGGTGCGGCAATAGGCTGCGGAATCAACCGGCGGCACGAACATGAAGGGAGGTAGGGTCAGATGAAGTCTAGCCGTGGCTTTACCCAAGCTGAGTTGATGCTGGTGATCCTGGTTGTCGCTATCTTGGCAGCGCTGCTGTTTCCGGTGTTCGTCCGGGCACACCAGGCCACCGGGAAGGCGACCTGCCTGAGCAACGTCAAGTTGATCTGCCAGGCGACGCTGATGTATGCCGCCGACTACAACCAGACCTTGCCGTGGGCGAGCATGGATTCCGACGATTCGGGCTTTGAGCACGCCCTGCCCGGCGAGGATCGCTGGGACTTCGACCACCCGGGGCGGGTGTGGCTGCTGCCCGATGTCATCAGCAAGTACGTCGCCGACACCAGCATCTGGGACTGCCCCACCCTGAGCGCGCTGGATGCGGCCTATAAGTTCGAGCGCAACGCCTTCGCCGCCGATTCCCGGCACCCGGCCCTTGCGGGCACGGCCAAGGTAGGGGTCATGGCTGACGGGCGCGACCAAGCCGGAGGCGGGGGCTCCTACGGCTACTTCTGCATGCATCACGCCAACATGTCCAAGAACGGCCAGCCGCTCTATCTGCTGTTCGGGTTGGCGCAGTCGCTGGGGCTGGTGCCGCAGGACGCCGACTACCAGCAGTACCACTGCTGTGGCACCAAGCTGGCGGCCTACGGCCGGCCGGAGCAGCACATCATGGTGTTCTGCGACTCCTGGGGCGTGCACGAGGGGTATGGCAAGGATTACGTCAACGAGCACTTCCCGCCGCCGCAGTTGGGGGGCAAGGAGCCGACGATCACGGGCGGCACGACGCTTGGTTATGTGGACGGGCACGGGTCGTACGAGCGCTTCGACTGGCGCGGCCTGGTGACGATCTTCATCAAGCACAACGGGGAATGAGCGCCCCGCAGCGCGGGCTGGCGCGGGGCAGTTGGTGGTCTGCGGCAAGGGCAAGCGTGCCAGCCGCTGCGGGGCCGATGGTGACCGTGGCGCGTGCGCCACGAGGCGTGCGTTGTGAATCTCCGAACGCGCTGGTCACGCGGTAGGAGCGGCGATGCCCCCACATCGCCAGAGGCCAACCTGGCAGGCGGC
>Ga0315291_10004154_pt1 | contig 18520 bp, 18 predicted proteins | sample YL17G12_20_MG_FD_203070 | JGI IMG/M metagenome (GOLD analysis project Ga0315291, IMG submission 203070) | Sediment microbial communities from Yellowstone Lake, YNP, Wyoming, USA - YL17G12_20 | ecosystem: Environmental > Aquatic > Freshwater > Lake > Sediment | place: USA: Wyoming | collected...
GTTGTTAAGCCTGACGTCCTCGTTGTCATGTCGCAGGAGGCGTATGACAAATATGCAAGTGAGCTCAAGGAGGGCGGGAAACTTATCGTGGAACAGGAATTGGTTCAGATGCCTGAAGAGGTCAGGGAAAAATCCTATGGCATACCGGCGACACGGATGGCAGAAAGTCTTGGCAGCAAGATTGTCCTGAATCTTGTCATACTTGGATTTCTGACGGCGGTGAGCGGTATAATCACTGCCAATGCCATGAGGGAGTCCATCAGGTCAACGGTCCCCAAAGGGACGGAATATCTGAACATCCTTGCGTTTGACAAGGGATTTGAATATGGGGAGCAGATTCTGAGAACACAAGGACATTAATGTCATTATGAATTTTCCGTTATGCGGAGGGATGATGCGATGAAAGGAAAACAGCGTTTCTTATTGTTTCTTGCAGTTATTCTATGTTTAAGTCTTCTGCCAACCCTTTCTTTTGCTGTAGAGAAAAATGAACCATCAGGTGAAAAGGGAAAGCCGGAACGTATTGCCCGCCCCGAAGCCACGCAGGAAGTGAGCGAGGAGGAAGCTGGGCAACCGGTAATTGCAGGGGCAATGATGGCTCCTCCCGGCGGAGAGATAGACCTTGCCTCTCTCAAAAAGAAATACCAGAACGCCCTGGTCAAGATTGAATTCACGGGGATTACCAACAAGGAAGAAACCAAGATGAATCCTACCAAAAGCGAGCTTTACTATTCCGGCAATGAACCGCCCCACGGCACCGGCTTTTTTATCAGTGAATCGGAAATTCTCACTAATGCCCATGTGATTGAGGATGCCCGCTCAGGCAGTATCAGGATTAAATCGCCCGCCACGGGAAATGTGGAGTTCAAGGCGGATATAGTAGGGATTGGAAATTCAGAGACAATTGATGTGGCGCTCCTGCGGCTTCCTGAGGATGAAATCCTCCGTTTTAAAAAGCGCTCAGGGCTGGATAAAATTCCATTCATCACGTTTGGCGATTCGGACAAGGTGAAGCAGGCGGACGCCGTCGCCATTTTTGGATATCCGCAAGCAAGCGACGAATTGAAAATCATTCAGGCAAAAGTGACGGGACATCAATACTTAAAGCTGAAATTCGGACGATTTATATGCGGTCACCAGTTCATTGAGGTGGGACCGGGAGGCGTGGTGCAACCCGGCAATAGCGGGGGTCCTGCCTTAAATAAGGATGGAAGGCTTGTGGGCATCCCGTCCCGCGCCTCCGGATGGGCATTTGAGCAAGGCTGGCTTATTCCATCGAATATTGTTCAGCATTTTCTTGAAAAGGTCAAAACGAATAAGGCGGGGAAAAAATCGCTTGAACTGCCGCAACTGGGCATAACACTCACTGAAAATTTCCAGGGGACCGCCGTCTGGACCGGTGCGCCGGAGGATTGTGTCATATTTGAGCTCGGGGTTGTTGTCCGTGAAGTGACACCCGGCTCACTTGCAGATGAGTGGGGAATCAAAGAGAAGGACATCCTTGTCGGTTTTGCCAATAAGCAAAAGAATATCTCGTGCGCTCTGGATTTTGAGGGATACCGCGTTGTAACGGGCAAGATGAAACAATGGCCTCAGGAGGAGTCGAATAAGGAGAAAAAGAATGAAACTGGCGAAGGCGAGGAACCCGAAATTTCCAAACTTCACCTTTCTGAGATGATTATGACCAGTGAACCGGGTGAGGATGTTACTTTCTGGTATATCCGCAAAGGTGAAAAGGGAATTAAGAAGATAGAACATAAGATGAAATATAAGATGCCCGTTTCACTTGGGCACCTGGGGACGTTTGATAAGCCGGAATTTGAATTGTGGGGCGATTTTGTGGCGCAGGAGTTCAATGATTATAATGCACGGCTGTTTGAGGTTCCTTTGAAGGAGATTATGAATGGCGGCGTGCTTGTGACCTTTGTAGAACCGAACAGTCTGTCAAGCCGACGTGGCATGACACCCACCTACCGCTCCACATTCGGGTTTGCATTCAGTTCGGAATATGAACCCGCAACAAATTGGGTCATCATTGAGGAGGTTAATGACAAGCCTGTCAGGAATCTTGACGAATTGAAGGCATCCCTGCGCAAGGCGGAGGGCGTTTTTGAGGAGAAACAGAAGAGCCCCGGCTATGACCCGGCACGGCGCATTCTGATGAAGGAACGATATGTAAAGATCGGATTCCGCATCAACACCTACCAGGGAAATGTCCTTCACCTCGAACCGGCGTTCCCCATAGATGAGGCTCTTGAATGCAGGAAAAATCTTCCCCAGTTCAAGTTGTAGTACGGGCTATGCACAATGAACGACCTGAAACCGCCAAACCAGACCTGGAAACTGAAACTCCCGATATTATATTATCATAAGATTACCAATCCACCAGCTGAGGTGCCGCGGGTGGACATTTATATGGAACCATCGGGATTCGCGCGACAGATGGCTTTTCTGAAACTCCTCGGCATCCGCGGAATCAACCTCACGGAATTCATGAACTATTTTGAATCTGGCAAGAAACCCCTTAGCCGCTGCGTAGTTATCACCTTTGATGACGGCTACCGTGATAACCTTACAAATGCCCTTCCAATCCTCAAAAAATGCGGCTTCAGCGCCACAATCTTTGTTATGGCAGGATTCATTGGACAACCCATGAAGGCGGATTACGCTCATCCCCAGGGAGAACTTATCCTTTCAAAAGAGGAAATCTGCCGTCTGGTGAAAGAGGGGATTGATATTCAGTCCCACGGAATGACTCACAAGCCGCTGACGACCCTTTCTGAAAGCGAGGTAATGGAGGAGCTTATTGAGTCAAAGAGAATTCTTGAGGGTGTCACGGAGAGGCAAGTGAGCCTTTTTTCTTATCCTTTTGGGTATTTCAACCCGAGGCTCGAAGAGCTTGTTCGCCAAGCGGGCTATCGTGCGGCGGTTTCCACATTTCGAGGCAAGGTGCATTATCCTGAGGAGCGGTTCTGCCTGAAGCGGATTCCTGTCCATCACGGGCGGAATCTTTTGCGTTTTTTTCAGTATCTTTATCTCAAATCATATCGCCGGTCTCAGAAAAGACTGGATAGTTTTCGCGCATCTCAAACACCATGATTAATCGTCCGCTGAATGTCATCCGCATTATCTCTTTCCTCCCCATCGGCGGGGTTGAAAACACCCTGCTTACGACTCTGCCCCTTTTTGATAAAAATCACTTCAACATCAGCGTGTGCTGCACATACAGGAAGGGACCGGTTGCGGAAGGGCTTGAGAAGAAAGGAATATCTGTTCATCTCTGCCGTGTCGCCTCGCGGCTTCATCCGATTCATTTGTGGCGGTTATCCCGCTGGCTCAAGGAAAATAAGGCGGATATCGTTCATACCCATATGTATTCAAGCAATATCAGTGGCGTCATTGCCGCCCGGCTCGCTCATATTCCGGTTATTATCAGCCATATCCATTCCACCCATGAATGGAAGAGCCGGAACCGCATTCTTATGGAGCGGCTTGTGGAGCGCTTCCGCACGGGCACAATCGCCGTTTCGCAATATGTGAAAAATCTGTATTTACAAAAGACCGGTCTCGCCTGCGAAAATAAGATAAGAGTATTGCATAATACCGCTCGGTTTTCACAGAAAAGCATTGGTGATAAGGCGCGTCTCAGGCGGCAATCAGGGCTTCCACCAGAAGGTCCTGTGGTGGGGACGGTGGCGAGGCTTGTTCCCCTGAAGGGAGTGGATATTTTCATCCGTGCGGCGGCTGAGGTTTGCGGCAGGAGGCAGGATGTCTTATTTGTCATTGTGGGCGAAGGCAAGGAGCGGAGAAGGCTGGAAACTATGGCAGAAGGTCTTGGCTTGAAGAGATGCCTTTTCTTTGCCGGCGAGAGGCAAACCGTAGCCGATTTCTATGATTTGTTCGATATTTTTGTCCTGAGTTCCCGCGCTGAGGGGTTTGGCATCGTCATTCTTGAGGCGATGCATCATGACATACCTGTTATTGCCGCGGCGGTCGGCGGTGTGCCGGAGATTGTCATAAATGATATGACGGGTATTCTTGTCCCGCCCGAATCGCCTCAGTCGCTGGCTGAGGCGATTATCTCACTTCTCGAGAATCCTGAACAGGGGCGACGGCTTGTTGAAGAGGCTCGCAAACGCCTTGAGCTTTTCACCGTTGAGCGGTATGTGGAGACCCTCGAAAACTATTATGAAGAATTGTGGGAACAAGCCATGCGCCAGGGGTAAGCCCCCTTCTCATCATACAATGCGCCGGTAATTGTGATGGGGAATGCCGTTAAATGGGCATCAGACACGAACCGGCAGCGCCCGATAAGTTCGCCGCTCTCATTCATGGTGAAGAGCGCCTCGTTCACGGCACTGTGATAATTTTGTTCCCCGGCGTCTGCGGCAATGGGTATCTTCTTTCCGATGCTGAAGGGATAGACAGCCACCTCCATTTTTCCCTTTGCGCCGCCGGTTGCCGAAAGGAGGTCTTTTGCCTCCGCAATCTGCGCCAGAGCCTCTTCTTTCAATCGTGATGGCTCATTGATGCGCAAATCGAGAATCTCGCCGCGGCTTTTATTATTATCTTTAAACCAGGAGACCGACTCTTTCAAAAGCCAGTGTTTCCCGCCGGCAAGCTGGAAGGTGTACTCACATGTAAAATAATTTTTGCACGCAATCCGGATTTTCAGCGGCGCCCACTGACCCGGCGTGACCTCCTTGTAATCTGTGTAGTCAATCTCGAAGACCTTGCCATCTTTGGCGTTGAGGGTCTCATGGAGGGGGATATAGCGGTCGTTGTCAATATGGAACACCTCACTTTTCGGATAGATGTGGTGCACATAAGACCACGATGTGAAGCCGAACATGGTTCCATAACCAAGGACGGAATCCCTCATATTGGACACCTCAACCACCTTGCATGGACGCCCCGCGGATTTTTTCACCGCCTGCAGGACGGCTGCGTTTGTCTCTATCCGTGCGGGGTGTGGCGAATTTCTCCCCGCGCTTCGATATGTAGTAGTCATTATCAGAGAGGACGATTTTACGGTTTCCGAGGTCATTGGGAAGTTTGCCTTTTCCATCGCGCGTGATTTCCATGATGGCAACCCCCTGACTGTCCACATAACATGCCTCATCCATATCCTCACGGATTGTGCGGTGAGTGTATTGAATGGAGTTGATGCCTTCAAGTTTTCCCTCGAGCCAGGGTTTGTTATGGTCAAGCATATCTGTGATGAGCGCCTTTCGCGCCGTCTTTTCATCCGCCTCTTTCGAGATGCTCTCTTCTATTACTTTATCATTCAGGACGTCCGGTTTTTCATCAACCGAGAGTTCGTATGAGTCGGGGGAGTCGAGAATCTGTTCAAGACCGGTGTAAAGTGAGATGCCGCGCCAGTAAAAGACAGAATCATTTTGTTTCCCCTTGACCACTTCAATGTGTTTGCTCACGCCGTTGAGGTCAAAGTTATATTGAAGAGAGGTGAGATGGTCTGGAGGCAGTTTGACCCAGGGCGACATTTTTTCCTTGAGTGCGGAAAGGATTTTCTCCGGCATTTCTGCACACGGGACACTACTTTGACATCCTGCGTATTTGACATGGGAACTCAATATATTGTTCCTTTGAAAATGATTCTTTTTAATTCCATCTGCGTAACTCTGCGAAATCTGTTGATTATAGAATTCAGTTATCTCCTTAAATAGATAGATGTGTCATCAATCACACACAGGCATTTTTTTCACTTGACGCTTAAAGAGTGAGGGGACTAATTTCCAACCCTGTTTTTTTGAATAAATCTTGCCGCGGTAGCTCAGTTGGTAGAGCGACGGACTGAAAATCCGTGCGTCGGCAGTTCGATTCTGCCCTGCGGCACCAGATACAACGCCCCGCGCAGCCAGGAATATCAAGGCTTTGCGGGGTTTCTTATTTTCTATTCAAGCCTCCAGCCCTTTATTTATAAGACTTTGGCGCAATCTCTTATACCCTCATTCCATTACAAGCCTTATTTTTCAGGCGTCAGCGGGTCATTGCCTTTATAATCATTTTCCAACCTTAAAATGCCAAAAATGTAAGAAAAAACACGCTCGACTTACATTAAACTTACATTGCGAAAATGCAGCAAACTTACATTCAAGGATAGGAAACGAAAATGAGAAAAATCACCTTTATAGAAAGAAGGGGGCTTAGGGTCAGACACCACCCAAATGGACCTTTTTTTAAATTGTGCGACCAGGGCGGCACATTCCTCGTTTGCGACGAATTAGGACGCCCTGAAAAATTCCAGGGGCGATTTTGAGATGAACGAGGGGTGGCAATCCGCCGGAGGCGGATTATTGACGCCGTCGCCGACGAAGTCTTCGTCGGCAAAGAAGCCGAACTCAAAAAGAAGGGCATCAAAGTCATCGGCAAGACCAAGTAATTTCTCTGCACTATTGCAAAACATCCCATCGGGCGGCGTGGCCACAAACCTCGCCGCCCGAAATTTTTGTATTCGATTCATTTTATTTCTTGCATTATTCCAATTCAGTGAAATAAAATAATTTCTAAAGTCAGTACAGAATTTGCAAAACAGGTTTTTTTCATGGAAATCACAATCACCCCATCCTCAAAATTCGTCCTTTCCTTCTCTGATCTCTGGGAAACATTTCCCGCTAGCGGGGGAACATTTTCCGTCCTCCGAAAAACTTTTCCGGAAGGCCGAAAATCCTTCTCAGACCTCCGGGGAAAATATGCGTAAGTCCAATAAAATGAGAACGATTTATATCAATAAAAAAGGGCTTTAAAAACGGGAAAGGACTACATTCCCGACACTGATGGGGATTTTCAAGCTTGGCAAAAGGCGTTCATCGCCTATGTCAGCGCCAATGCGGCGGCACTTGGTCTGACGCCCGCCGATGTCGCCTCGCTTACGGCCAAGCAGTCGAGCTGGGAGACGGATTATGCCGCCCACATGACCGCCCAGAACGCCGCCCGTTCCGCCTGCAAGGCGAAAGATGAATCTCGCAGCGGCCTGGAGGGCGATATCCGCTCCGTCGTTCGGCGCATTCAGGCGAATCAAGCCGTAACGGACAAGCAGCGCGAGGCGATGAACATCACCGTGCGCGACGAGATGCGGACGATTACGACGGCAAAGGCGGCAGTGACACGTCCGGTCGGCGTGGTGGACATGTCCGAGCGTCTGCGGCACACGATCCGTTTTTACGACGAGGCGACGCCGAATAAGCGCGCCAAACCGGACGGTGTCATGGAATGCGAGATTTGGAGCAAGATCGGCGATCCACCGCCGGTTGACGGCACGCAGTGCCAGTTTCTCGTGCTCGATACTGCCAGCCCTTATGTGGCCGATTACGAGGGCAAATATGGCGGCCAGAAGGCGCATTATATGTTGCGCTGGGTTACTTCGCACAGCGACAAAGGCCCTTGGAGCGAAGTCGTCAGCGCCACGACTGTGGGATGAGCTATCACAGTGGCAAACTGAAGGAAATATTAGAATGGAAAAAGGGGTGAGGCATGAAGGGATTGCTTTAATTTATATTTCTTTCATGCCTCAACCTATAACTTTGTGACAATCCGAAATTCTTATGGAGGAATAAAAATGATGAAAAAATTGATGGTTAGCGGAGTCAATTACAATATTACTATAAGATAGTATTACAATCATGTGATAATAAGTGACAAGGTGAGATATGGAACCGCTTGAGGAAAAAAAATGTCTTTTTGATATAGAAGATGATGATTTCATCAATCTTGTAAGAAGGAGTAAGGAAAGGGACAAATCCGCTTTTGAGCAAATTGTCCTGAGGTTTCAGCAATATATTTTCAATCTATGTTACGGATTCTTTCTAAATACTGAAGACGCGGAGGATGCTGCTCAGGAGGTGTTTGTGAGGGCTTATTTTAAATTGCCCGGTCTGAAGGAAGACCGATCATTTCCCAAATGGCTGACGCGCCTAACTGTGAATTACTGTCTGAACAAGATTAAAAAATCTTGGCCCGTAAAGGAAATATCTGCTTCCGAGTTGGAGCGGGAAGACGGGCAAGATGATTATTTCGATGCTGGCACGCCTGTTGGGATGGGAGCGCAAGCATCAAATCCGCGCACCCAGGCGGAACAAAAGGAATTGAAAGAAATCATTATGAACAAGCTTGCACAACTCCCGGAAAAACAGCGAAAGACAGTTATTTTGGTTCACTTAAATGGCTTGACCCAGAATGAGGCTGCCGAGGTTTTGGGCATTCCGATCGGCACGATCAAATCTCAAATCAGCCGGGCATTTGAAACCCTGAGAATCGTTTTAAGAGAATATAAAAGTTATATCAAGAGATAGGAAAAAGTATGAAGAAATTAACGTTGCCAATCTTACTCTTGGCCATTCTGGCCTTGGGAGCGGGCACCCTCATCCATAGTGGCCAAAGTCAGATCCGCGATCTCGGAAATCAATACGAAGCAGAGATATCTCGAAGGGAATCCCTGAATATCCGTCGCGCTGAGCAAGACCTTGCGGAACACAGCAAACACATGGTCGATGAGGACTTGATTTCCGGGAAACGCGCACGAGAAAGGCACGCAGAGGAATGGAATCGCCGCTGCAAATACGATGCGGCTTTTGCAAAAACTACTCGTGAGAAAATGATTCTTGAGATATCTGCCCTATCCAAGGATAAGTTCTTGCCCGCCGAAGAACTGTTACGGAGGATTGCGACGCTGGCTGCGCCGAGGAAAGCCACAATTGAGATTACTCCCCAAGGAAATGCCTTTCGTGTCGATGTGACCTTCGACATGAGCGTGATGACCTCTGGAGAGGAAGGATCAAGGACAAAGCACACAACAATTGACTCCCTGAAAAGGGAAGTAATTGAGATTATTTCTCGTATATCGAAAGATATGTATGATCACTGTGGTCAGAAGGGGATCGACGGCATCGCCCTTGCCTGCACTCATGGAGTCAGGCAAACACAGTTCGGCATTTCCGTCGGCGGTTCAACCGTAACCAAAGTGATATATAAATGCTCGTTTGCTGGTTCGGACGCGAAAAGGGTTCCAGATTGGCATGGAATCGAACTCCACAAAGTAGAAGACATGTTTAAGGTGGAACACAACGAGTTCCCGTATCTCCGTATTGTTACAACAACAACTCACGGATTCGACTGGTAGGAGGATTGAGATGACAAAGACCAATAAGAGGTTAATCATTGCTTTTATATGCGCGGCGGTTGTGGGTTGGATATGGATCAGAGTCCATTTTGCGAGCAAAATCCACGAGATGGAAGATGAGCATACGCGGCAGATGCAGGCTCTGCGAGATAAATGGAATAAGGAAAAGAAAGACAAGGAGGCTGCATATCGGGCTGAACTTGAAAAAGCATGGGGTGGCGGTATCAAAGCTGCAATTAAAGATCCCGATGCTACAATTGCAGAAATGCTCCGCAAGGCTGCGATTGCATCTTGCCCCCATTGTCAGAGAACGGAAGTAAAAACCGACAACTTCAACGAATTTGATGTGTACATTCATGTGGCATCGGTGCTTGATAAAAATACGGCTGCCAAAGCAGTGAAATCACTCCTCGCGGCGTGTGGCGAATATGTTAACTCTGTTTCTTTCGTTTACGGCAACGAGGTAGTTAAAACCATCGACAAGAGAGGCATTGATGGCATTAAAAATTGGGAATCAGTGGGACTGACGACAGTGGCAAATGCCATGTATAGCCCCTGACCGAGCGAAAGAGACATTAAGCATGACAACTGCGAGGCAATGCTTTACCAGTGCGTTTGATGTGGGGCGTTAAACATGATAAAACTCAAGAGGCATACAGTCCGCTTTGGAGGTTGTGGTTCAATGAAGATGGCTCGGAATACCAACGTGTTGAACATTTTAATTATATGCTTACTTGCAGTACTGGTCAACGATTATTTCGCTAAAGAAAGGATCGTCGAACAACAACGTGCTATTGTATTTTGGAATGGCGTTAATGGATGTAAACCGAGTCAGAAATCAGGATTCGACTACTTATGGCAAGAGAATGCACAGAACCTAAGGTTGTCGCTTGAGAACTATCCCGGAGAAATTGCCGAACCTTTCGGGATCATGGCTAGACAGCATGAGGCACCCAGCAAGCTTGCTGCCGATCTTGGTATCTACTTGCGCAAGTGTCAGGACCAAGGTAAGGTGCCTTTGATTGTGTTGTCCCCCCGCCTCAATATTGAAGGTTATATGGCCACTCTAAACCCAGATAAGATGAATCTCTTCACTATACATGGGGAGGCTACCGCTTGGTCCGATATTCGCTGGACCCGGTCGGTCACTCCTCTTATCCTGTCAAAGCTCGCCGCGGGAGGCTACGCGATTGACGGATATGCCTATAGCGGGGGCGGGACAATGGTGGTGGAAGGGATGCAGTCAGGGGATGTTAAACTTCAATCCTTGACCCCTATGAATGCAAGGGCACAAAGTGATTCGTTCGAGACACTCCGGGAGAAAGGACTTGTAGGAGCGCTATGGCGTATCACCACTCAGGGAGACGCCTTAACCTATCCAGGGAAGGCAGCATTTGGTAAAGGCGACATATTCATCAAGCACGCGGAAATGGAAGGTTGGGAGGCCCTCAATCCCATAAGTGCTATGACCGCGCATCACAACGTTGTTCTGTCTCCTGGCTCAACGCCGCTGACTGTTGAAGTCGGCGGGCAGACGGTCAGGACAGATCTGCGGACCATCCTGAGACATGAGGTTCACAATTCTGTGGCTGGGTCAAAGTCTAAGGAGTCTGGTGTCTCAATGAAAATGGATGTAAGACAAGAAGCCGTCCGAAAGGATGAAGCGGGGAGGCTTGATGCCCTGAAGACCGAAGCCCTGGAAAACCGACCATACAAAGATAGTCTGTCCTGGTCTGCCCACAAAAAGGAGGACGACAAATGAAACGTCAGCGCCAAGTCTGTCATGCGACTTATAGAATGCCCGGTTTCTTGCGGACGCTGTGTCATATGCTGGCTACCAGCCTGTTCCTGCTTACATGGCTCGCGTCCGCGAGTGTAGCCGCCGAAGTCACCGAATTACAAGCAGACCACCCTTCAATAACGAAGGAGCGAATTTGCCTTTCCCTGAGAGTTCTATCTGTGGAAGCCACGAAGGTTCCACTTCGCAAGGAAGTTGAGAACCTTGCCGGAATCGGCTGGCTCGAAGGTTTTGTGATCGACCCGGATAACCGCGATGTGATTCTCATTGGTCGGCGCACGCCGAAGTGGCCTATATTGCACATAGATGATCTTGTGGTCAATATGCGTAATATCTGGAACAAAGAACCTGATCCATACTGCTCACTTGACCCCCAGCCTGAAAATATCCGTGACCTCAATCATCTTGCATCAAAAGCTGGAGTCGTAAACAGTGTGGACCAAATGCACAGATTCTTCAATCAAGTCAAAGAAGCCTGTGGTACTCAGAGCGTGGTCGTCGGAGGCGTCCCGAGAAATTCCAGACATGCGCATGTGATGATTGATGCTGATTATCACATGAAAAAAGTTTCTCAAGGATTAGTTCAGCTGAAGGGAATTCGTTCCTGCTTAGACATCGTGCTTGACGAAGCGAAAACGCAGGTTGACAAGATAGGTCGAATTTCTCCGATGGGCATGTCTATGTCCCGCTTTTGGTTTCACGTTGCTAAGGGCGAGCCCACCTATCAAGAGAGCGAGGGAATCGTAAGTTTGGACAGATGTTCAGTTGTTCTGCTGACCGAAAAGCAACGGTCAACAGTAGATGGCACACTCTACGACTCTTGTGAAGACGATCCGCATGCAAATGCATTTGCCCAAGAATTCTCAGAATGTTTCCCAAAAGCTTCCTCTCTTGTACCAGAATATGCTGAACTTGAGAATCTATTCAGGCTAAATGCAGTTCTCCGGGCCATGCTTTTGCGTAATGCCGCCAATCAGGCGAAACTTGATCTCGGTTTTTTTCTGAAGGATTACAATTACAAAAGAGAGACGACCATGCCATCCTCATTGCCCGGCTTGGCAAATTACAAGGAAGCCCGGGGCGAAATCACGCAAGGTGGACATCTTTACCAGTATGTATTGTTCCCTATGGTTTGTGGTGGGGTAAGCATGGAGATCAACATAGATGAGCGTCGGTTTGCAGGAACCAAGAGCAAAGAAATGAATCATCTGCGGGAATTAGCGCTCAGCTCCAGACCAAGCCTGGGAGCGCTCTCTTGGCATTTACCAGTATCTTCGAAGTGATGACGGCAAAACGATTTGATGAAACAAAGCTCATGCAAGATCATGTATTTTCTAACAATAGGATGCAGCTGATGGTCCGCTTCGCGGCCCGCAGCTGATTTCCAGCGTTATATCGGAAGGTGAGCGCATGTCATTGGATTCCAAAGAGTGTGATAAGATTCGGGGGCAACTCTATGACTATCAGCAAAGCACGTTAGATGCCGAGAGCCGAAGTGCCGTGGAACATCATCTTGACATCTGCCCCTCGTGCCGATCCGAACTGTCCGAAACGGATGAGATATTAAGTATTCTGGGTGAAATAAAGGCCCCTGAGGTCTCCCCATCGTTTTGTTCCAACGTTATGAATCTCATAGACCGGGAAGAGAAAAAAAGATCGCGCTTAAAATATTTTCTATCCAATCTCTTTGGACGGCCTTTATTGAAATGGGCATACGCGGGAAGCGCCGCTGTTCTATTGATTATGATCAGTTTTATTTTTCTCTTTAAGAAGCCCCAGCAGCCCTATTACCAGCCGAGGGATTTTAATCTGCCTCCCTGGAGCGGGCGTGTCAAGTCGCCCATCATTGTCGAAGTCCCTCAAGATCAACAAAAAAAAGCCGTTGAGCAAATCCTTACTCAGGTCTCGCTCCACAAAGGCAAACTAAATAATCGAATAGAAACGAGTTCTGTGGAATTGCTTATCATCCAAATGGATCAGGCTCAGGAGGAGGCTTTTTTTAAGGAATTGCGCCAGATTGGAATGGCGGCGATTCCCGAAGAAGGGTATCGAGATAAGGATCACAATATTTTTATTATCATTAAAGTCAAGAAAGGAGAACGGCTATGAGAAAACTGGTTCTATTGATGGTGGTATTGGGTGCGGGCATCCTTCTCAACGGATGCACATTTGGCGTGGTGCAGTTGGGGCCGGGGGGCGTCGGCCCCGGCGGGATTTATGCGGACGTGAATTATCCGAATAAGATTGAGGAGAACATGAGTTATAAAATCAACTTTCAGCCGTCCGATATCCAAATCATGGGTCCGGTGGAGGCGACGGGATTCTCCACGACCATCCTTTGGTTTGTCTCTTACGGTGACTCAGGGTATTCAAGTCTGATGAAGGAGTCCAAGAACAAAGGGGCGGACGGATTAATGAACATCACTGTGGATACGAAGTATGAAAACGTTATGTTCGTTTATCAGAAAGCGACAACGCAACTTCGGGGCGTCGCCTACAAGTGGAAAAATGTCCAGCAACCTTAATGATTGGCAGTTCTTGCCGCGCAAAAATACTAAAGATAGGAGTGAATACCATGGCAAGATATAAATTCCTGCTTTTTATGGCTCTTTTAGGGATGATACTCCCTGGATGTTTTTATCTGGGGCCATCCACGCCGACCAATCCATTGGGGATATATAATACCTATTCCATACGAAACTCTTCATCCTCTCCAACATCCACAGGGGAAAGTGCGGAAAAGCCCAATTATCCGGCGATTGGTCCGGCGAAAATCACGCCTAATGGAATAAGGTATAATGACGACCCGGTGGCGCAGCTCGGGCCTGGAGCCGTAGGGACGGGTATTATTGCCTCCGATGTGAATTATCCTAATTTCCTACAGCCGAATGATGTTCAGGGAATCGAGTTGACCTCTCATGATATTGAGATCATCGGGCGATTCAACGCTGAGGGAGACGGCTGGCGTTTCGGTGTGGGCGATGACCTGGCAAATATCGCGCAAAATTTCTCCGCCTTGGGTCTTCCCCTGAAGTTTCTCGCCGTCTCAAAAGGACAATTTGATTATGGGAAGATGGTCAAGGAACTGAAGAAAAAACATGACGTGGATGGAATCCTGAACCTGACCGTCAACACCCAGTATTACAGTATCCTCCCGAGCATATCGCCGCTGAATTACAAAGTCGTGCATATACAGATATCCGGGAACGGCTATCGGCTGCGGAAATGAACATATCAGGTCAAGGAGGGAAAACCATGAAGGGTAAAATTCTCTTAATCTCCTTGTATGTATGTTCTTTGATTGCTGTTTTCTCAGCAGGATGCGGAACCATTAAAACAGGGAAGATGCAGATTGTTGCGATAGACACCCGCCCTACGAGCGCTACTGTGTTTCTTGACGGCGAAGAGGTCGGAAAATCAAGGATTGTCGTGAACGTCGCCAAAAATCAGAATCACTCCATCAAATGTGTGCTCGATGGACATTATGTTTCGAATAAAATCCTGCTCAGGGAATACAATAAATGGTCGTTATGCAATCTCTTCATAGATTTGGGGACATTTTCGCATATTTACGACCTTGTTTATCCTGGATACGGGTGGGTCTTTCCGAGCGAGGTTGAATATACACTCACAAAAAAACCACCCCCGCCCCCGCCTCCGCCTCCGGCTTCAGGTGGTAACAAACTGTATATGCCGATTCAGATCGAAAATGTCTGGATTATCATTATCGGCATCGGTAAATATGCCGATCCGGCTATAGAATCCCTTCCCTATGCGAGAAAAGATGCTGAGGATGTCAAACAACTTTATGAATCCTCTTCTTTTGGGGGTCGCCCTGTTAATATCATTACCTTAACCGATGAGCAGGCAACAAAAGAGGCGGTTATGGATATTCTGGAAGGAACACTGACACGCGCCGGAAACAAAGACATGATTGTCCTTTACTGGGCAGGCCATGGCTATTACCTGCCGGATAATCCAAAGAAAGTGTTTTTTGCCTGCTATGATACCTCGACTGAAAAACTGCATCTTGGATATCGGATGGAAGACGTCCGGAGGGCGTTGGGGGAAACCAGAGCGCATAACAAGGTCTATCTTGTGGATACCTGTCACGCCGCGGCAATCGTGGGCACTTCCAGAGATATTGACATTGAACCCAATCCCGGGGAGAAAATTCCAGAAGGAGATGTCTTTATCATGTCGGCCAGTAAGGATAGAAAGGCTTTCGAGCCCCCAGGTTTGAAGAATGGGGCATTTACGCATTATCTTCTCAGGGGTCTCAAGGGAGAGGCCGATGGATTTGATGAGGAATCACCGCCTGACGGGAAGATCACATATAGTGAATTGGAGGTTTATATGAAAAAAACGATGCCGGAAGAGACTCAGAAAATTCTGGGGAAAGCGATTCATCCCGAATTTTTTGTAGACACTGCTAATCCATATATCCGCAGTTTGAGATTGTTCAACAAAAAGTGAGAATTCATGGAACCGCTCCGGCGCTAAAGATGTCCTTATCTAATAGAAGCCGTTGAAACGGAAAAGAAAATAAAATAAAAGGAGAAAAGAAAATGAAAAAGACAGGACTTATCGCAGTGGTGATGATTGGCATGCTCGCTTTGAGTGTGTCAGCCCAGGAAACGGCCTCGCGCCAACTGGAGGTGGCGAAGAAGATTGTGAATATCAAGAATGACGCCCCGAATCCGGAATTCAAGGTGAAGTTGTCAGTGAACCGTCCGAATGCCACGTATAAATTCGACGAGGAAGTCGCGTTTAAATTCGAGGCCTCCAAGGATTGTTATCTGACGCTCCTCAATATCGGCTCAAGTGGCAAGGTCTCTATCATATTCCCGAATCAATATCAAAAAGAGAATTTTGTGAAGGCGAATGTGGAATATCAGGTGCCTGCGGAAGTGGCGAAGTTCATTTACCGGGCGGCACCTCCCGAGGGCACGGATGTGGTCAAGGCTATTGCCACTCTTAATCATTATAAATTATTCAATAATGATTCCGCGACAAGCCGCACGGGGGCATTCGCACAGTTTATCGGGAATGAGAGGGATATTAATCTCTTCGATGCTCCTCCTCCCGCCCCGACCTGGGTAGAAGGTAAGACAGAGGTCAAGATTGTCAAAGAGCTGCCCAAGGAGCCGAAGGAATAGTTCACTTTTGTCAGGCATTACAGTGGGGCGCCGCAGGTCGTTTTTCCGGCGCCCCTTATTCTTTCAGAGGAGGATGAAAAATGATGCGAAAAAATACTTTTTTTCTCTTCATCGGTGCTTTATTAACGTTGACATGTTCCCATGTGGATTCTCAGACATCCGTTTCAAGGTCGGGGGTATTACCCAATAAACCCATCCCTCCCGGCATAATTGCTTCCACCCGCCCCGCCGCCAAATGGGCGCTTATCATCGCCATCAGCGATTATAAGAATCTCCCTCCGGCAATATTTAAAACCAAAATCTCGGAATTTACAGACCTGACCGGGCCCCGAAACGATGCCAGAATCATGAAATCCCTCCTGGTCACCGAATATGGATTTGCAAATGAAAATATCATGGAACTGTTGGAGGCGAATGCCTCCCGACAAGGCATCCTCAACGCCTTTGATGCCCTTCAGAAAAAGTCTCAAAAAGGCGACCTGGTTCTTATATATTTTTCCGGGCACGGCTCTCAAATTCCCGATCAGAACGGCGATGAGGCGGATGGATATGATGAGGTTCTCTGCCCCTGGGATGTGGACTCCGACACGGCCGCCAATATCATCATTGACGACGAATTCGGAGAACTCTTGAATAAATTCTCCGACAGGGAATGCGTGGTTATTGTGGACAGCTGTCATTCCGGCACAAGCACGAGAAACCTGGAATCCATGCCATGCGTTCGCTCCCGCTATCTGCCATTAAAAGCAGAGCCGGTCATTATCAAAAGGGGCGCCCTGCCCCCACCAGTGGATTATCAAGGACAAATCTTCCTTGCCGCGGCCAGGGATTTTGAAAAGGCGCTTGAAATCGGAATCCCCCAGGATTCCTCCATGGTGATTTATGGAGGCTTCACCTACTCCCTCGTCAAAACATTGTCTCAACATCCACGGACCAATTATCGGGACTTATACCGGGATGTGAAAAAATATATGAATGATAACCTGACCCTCCCTCAAAACCCGCAGATTCAGCCGTCGGTGAATGATAAGACCCTTGAGAGAGAGGTCTTTTTCATTGCGGCGAAACAGGCAATGACCCAACCGGCCGTATCCGCCCTGAGGCCGTCCACGCCTGCCCCCACCCAGCCCGCTCCAACTCAAGCCGCACCTGTTCTCCCAATAAAAACACCCGCCCCGACTCCCGCACCGCCCTCTCCCACACCGCCCCCGATGATTATTGTGCAGGAAAGGCTTTATGTTTATGTTGAACCATTTACTAATGTTGATTCGTGGGGCATGAATAATATCATGGAGGGGCTGCGTCAGATTCATTTTGTGGGATGGGTATCAGAAGAGAGCAAGCCCTTTGATCGGCTTATCCGCGGTGAATGGCGAGATGGAAAATACGACGCGCGGATATTGACACGTGTGGGAGACGTAACCGCAACCGTCGGTCCTTTCAGCGATCCGCGGGAACTGGTCAAGGCGCTTCGCCAACCTCTCGAATACGCCTATTGCGTGAAACAGCTCTATTATCTTCAACCGGTGGATTCCTCGTTCAAGGTGAGGTTGTGGGGCAGTGATGAAGACAAGAGGGATTTCAAGATCGGGGAGGAAATTGTCTTTAATTTCCGGGCAGAGGAGGATTGTTATCTGATTCTTCTTCACTTTTTCAACTGCGGAGACTGCAAGGTTATCTTTCCGAATCAGTTCCAGAAGGATAATAAAATCAAGGCGAACTCGGTTTATCAGATTCCCGATGAGAATTTGAAGAAAGAGGAGGATTTTGTATTCAGGTTCGCCGCACCGGCGGGCGAGGAGACGATCAAAGCCATCGCTGTTACAAAACAGGTTGATTTCGCGCGACTGAACCTCCGTCAATATGAGGGGGGATTTCTTAAGATAGGTAGTCCCAAAGCGGGGGAATTCTCCCCCATGGTGAGTCTTGTGCGAGACATCGCCCTTTATCTCCAAGAGCCTGAATTAAGATGGGCGACGGATTACATCGTGATTCGCAGCCACGAGTAAGCTGATACTCCTTCAACATTGTTTTTATAGTAGGACGGTCTGTCAGACTGTCCCACTGCTTAAAGAAGAGGGTGAAAAGATGAAGAAAGCAAATTGTTTAATCCTGTTTATAGCATTAATTTTGGGGGTTGCCATATCTTCCGAATGCCCTTTCATATTATGAGCAGGCGCTGAAAATACATAAAGAAATCGGCGTGCCGACCATACAAGTTGAGGCGAATATTGGGGATGTTTATCTGGAGCAGGGCTAACTCAATGAGGCGCGGGAGATATTTGAAAGATTAAAATACCGGATTCTTATGGGGAGGTATTATCTCAAAACCGGAGAATATGCCAGGGCAAAAGAGCAATTTGAGAGTTCACTTGTGCGTGATGAGAAACAAAGAAATGCTGAACTCCTTTTGGCGGATTATAT
>Ga0315291_10004155_pt1 | contig 18518 bp, 11 predicted proteins | sample YL17G12_20_MG_FD_203070 | JGI IMG/M metagenome (GOLD analysis project Ga0315291, IMG submission 203070) | Sediment microbial communities from Yellowstone Lake, YNP, Wyoming, USA - YL17G12_20 | ecosystem: Environmental > Aquatic > Freshwater > Lake > Sediment | place: USA: Wyoming | collected...
CCACTATCATGCAAGGAGTTGCCTTTCTTCCGCGAATCGCCGCCGAAGGCGGTCCGAAGCTCGCAATGACACTGTGTTTTTCTACCTTGACCACAGACATTTCGGTCGACACCCTCTTATGGCAGACACAACCATGACTGTGAGAAATCTGGGCTAACCACCGACGACTGGCTTCACGTCCATCGGCAGTCCCATGAGTTCGATGACCGAACTGGGATGGGTCTCGCGCGAGATGAGCTTTGGCTCACCTTTCTTGTCGGGGCGCAAAACCGAAACCCGCTCGAACGGCGGCTTCAACGGGATCAGCGGCGGCGGGTTCCTTTTCAGCTTTGCCGCGGCGGCCTCCGATGCCTTCCGAATCATGGCGCGCGCCCGTTCGGGCGGTGTATGTACCGCGCCGGCATTCCGATCCTGGTACTCCTCTGTTGTGCAGTCCTCGCCCTTGCCGGAGGTTACGCCGCGCTTGATAGCGCACGTGACGATCCCCGGAACCAGCTCTTCCGCCTCCCGCGTGAACGCGAGATCCCCAGCGCCGAAGAACGCCGGCACGCCCAACTCGGCGCCGCACATCGCCAATTGCCCAAACTCTCCAATGGACACCCCGTTCACTGAAAGGTCGATGTAGCGGAAACTCTGCGTGTGACACAGATGTGCGAATTCGCTTGACGCTTTCGCATGCTGGCCGACCCATGCAACGCCGTCGAACGAAGCGTCCAGTCCGAACGGCCACGGCTTCTCCGGCCATCCCCGAGCGTACTCCACCCGCGGATCCAGCAACTCGATGTCAATGGCGCCGGCCCCGTGTCCATCGGCAACCTGAACGTACTTCGCGCCGCCCGCAAAGAAGCCCGCGACGGCCGCGTTAACCTCGAGCGTCAGCAGCCGGCAGCCCGTTGCATAGAACTGCGAGTCCACCTTACACCACTGAGGCGAATTCCTAACTCCCGCCACCCCCTCGAGATCCGTCATCAGCATTATTCTCATGGGCGTTTCTTTCCCTTTCGCGAAGCATTATACAGGAAGCTAGACCCGACTCATAGGCGCCTTGACTCTTTTGAAGTGCTCTTGCCGTATGTTGATGTGCAATTGACAAATGAACAGGCAGGTGATACGGTAGACATGAGGAAGCGTGAGGGGAAGAGACGGACTCGGCCGTGCCTCTCCGACGAGGTTCTGGGGAGTACGTCAGAGAGGCGCGCGGGGTTCTGGCGTTCCAACTGGCGCTCGATGGGCCAAGGTCCTGGAAAGGAGCAGTCGCATGCGTCAGGAGGAGCAGAAAACGCCATCGGATACGAAACAGCAGGGCCTTGTCCAAAGCATCCGCGAGTGGTGGAGCGAACATCCCATGAGTTACCAGGGATACGTTCGTCCGGACCTCAAGACGGATGACGAGTACCGTGAGTTCTTTCGGAAGGTGGATGAGGCTTGGTGGACTGCAACAAACCTGACGAATACGGCCAATCCCAAATACCTTTGCGATAACATCATCTCTAAGGAGGAGATAGCCGGGGGAAAAGTCCTCGAGATAGGTTGTGGGATGGGCACGATGACCGAGCAGTTCGCCTCTTGGGGTTGCGACGTCACGGCCATCGACCTGGCTACTACCTCGATTGAGATGACGCGCAAGCGACTCGAACTGGCGAATCTGACGGCCGCAGTGATGGAAATGGACGCCGGGAACCTGCGTTTTCCCAATGAGCATTTCGACTTCGTTTGGTCGTGGGGCGTGATCCATCATTCTCCGCACACTGAGGAAATAGTCCGGGAGATTCATCGCGTGATGAAGAGAGGCGCTGGTTTTGCGATTATGGTTTATTACACGTTCTCTCTTCATTCCATGCACGTATTGTTGCGCCATGGAGTCATCGGAGGACAGCTTTTCAGATACGACTGGCAAGATCTGCAGAACCGTTGGTCGGACGGCGCCGAACATGGAGGCGTCCCCCTCGCCCGAAGTTGGACGCGTAAGGGATTCAGGGAGTTGCTTTCTCCGCTGAAAGTGTCTAGAGTTACGAATCACTCCAACCGCGATGCGGCGTTTTTGTTCGTTCCGACGAGGCCGCTGAAGAGTCTGGCAAGGGCGCTCGTTCCCTGTGCGGCATGCGATATGGTGACCGGGCGATTCGGTCACTGCATGCTCGCCTGCGGCCACAAGAACGAATGATCTCCACTGCAAGGTCTTCTGGTGTACCGAATCACAATTGCACGCTCTTAACGAAGTGGCGGTTCAGGTGTATTTGAGAAGCTCAAGCCCAGACCGTAGGTCGTTTTCCCCTTTGAAGACGAAAAGGACCAAAGGGACGGAAAGGACGTGTTCACTTTGTGTAAGTCCTTGGTAGCACGGTGTCGCAGGGTCGCGATAAGTCGCACTTGCGGTTCTTGTCGCCCTTGTCTTCAAAGGGGGAAGAGGGTATAGCCACGACCCCTGCGATAAGTTATCAACATGTCATACAGGGAGCCGGGCTCGCCTCATAGGCCCGCCATGGCCCTTCCGGACCCCACTTGCCGCCACCCATGCGGGTTTCATTCGAGAAAGGCATTAGTTGCATTTTGGCCGCCTAGTTGTCCATAATCGTATTGTTGGGAAGGCCGCCGCGTGAGATGAGAAAGCACGCGGGTCCGGCTCTTTCCCATAGAGGTCTGCACCGGGAATTTGCGACACACCCTGCTATGAAGTCGCGGCTTGGCCGCGTCAGGAGCACGAGTACGAGAGGAAGCGCCGTGAGCCGCGAGAAGCTGTTGACGCTCTGTGTGTTCATTGATGGCTTTGGGTGGGAGCTGGTAAGACGATACCCCTTCATGGACGACGTCCTCGTGACCAAGTCACCTTTGGGCACGATTTTCGGCTACAGCTCCACGTGCGACCCCACGATTCTCACCGGCAAGCTGCCGCGGGACCACGGGCACTTCGTCTTCTATTACTACAATCCGCAAGAGTCTCCCTTCGGCTTCTACCGCTTCCTTGATCTGCTGCCTAAGTCGCTTCTTTCCCGGGGGCGCGTTCGAGCGAAGCTCAGCCGGATCATGGAGCGCTTTCACGGCTATACGGGCTACTTCCAGTTGTACAACATGCCGTTCCGCTACCTGCATCTCTTCGACTATTCGGAGCGCCGCGACATTTACCAGCCCGGCGGCATCAACAGCGGCGCGCGGACCATTTTCGACATCCTCCGAGAACGGCGCGTTCCCTTGAGCGTCTCCAACTGGAGGCTGTCTGAACCTGAACGCATTGCCGCGCTCTCGAACGACTTGGAGCAGGGCCGGATCCGGTTCGCGTTCCTTATGCTGGCTGGTCTGGATGCGACACTTCACGAGTACGGCACGCAGGCGGAGGAGGTGTCGGCGCACTTGCGGTTGTACGAGCGAGAGCTCAGCACACTAATGGACAGGGCCCACTCGGAGTACTCCTCGGTACGACTCTTCGTATTCTCGGATCATGGAATGGCGGACATTGGTGAGACGGTCGACGTGATCTCACGCATACAGGCTCTCGGCCTCCGATTCGGCGCGGACTATGCCGCGGTTTATGACTCGACGATGGCGCGCTTCTGGTTCCTGAACGGAAAAGCCCGAGATCGCATTACCGAGGCGCTTGAGGGGATTCCCCAAGGTTGGAGCGTACCGGATGACCAACTTGCCCGATGGGGATGTGATTTTCCGGGTCACAAGTACGGCGAGCTCTTCTTCCTGCTCAACCCCGGCGTGCTATTGTGTCCCAGCTTCATGGGCCAGAAACCGATGGCCGGCATGCACGGATACGCCCCTGAACACCCTTCGTCCGTGGCCGCTTTCATGAGCAATGTCCCACGCAATCCCACGCCGGCCCGCCTGGACGATCTGTATGACGTGATGCTCTCCGAGGCCACGCGCTTGCCGGAGGCGCCGTGAAAGACCTCATCTTCTTCGGGGGATTGCTTCTCTGCATTCCCGTGGGAACGGCCCTCGCGGCGTACTCGCGTCGCGCTCGGGATCTGGCCTTTGGCGCGCTCGTGTTCGGCACGACCATATCGGACCGGCTGGACATTAACTTTCTCAGCCACGAGTGGTATCGGGGCACGACCCGCGGCATCGAGGTGTCTTTTGTCGATTTTCTTGCCCTGTCTGTTCTCCTGGGCGCGTTGTTGGCGGCGCGCCGCGAGCGTTTTCGTCCATACTGGCCAACCAGCCTGTTTATGCTACTCGCATATTTCATATATTCTTGCATTAATGTTGCGTTATCAGAGCCCAGGCTGTTCGGCCTGTTCGAGCTGACCAAGATCGTCCGGGGCGTGATCGTGTTCCTGGCCGCCGCCTACTTTGTGCGGGGCCGGCGCGAAGTGAAGATCCTGCTGTGGGCCATTTGCATCGTGGTCGCGTTTGAGAGCGGGGTGGCCTTGCGCGACCGCTACGTGCTGGGGATGCATCGCATCTCGGCTACGCTGAATCATCCTAACATACTATCTATGTATTCTTGTATTGCCGTGGGGCTGCTGATCCCGCAGGCCTTCTCGGCCGCGCCGGCCCGGCTGCGCGCGCTTTACGGCGTATGCGCAACGCTGGCGGCGGGATGCGCCATCCTGAGCGTCAGCCGCATGGGCACGTTCACGCTGGCGGTGGTCGCCAGCGTGGCCGTTTTCAGCAGTGTGGGGCTGCGTCTTACCGTGCGCAACGTCGTCACGCTCGTGGTGGTGGCCGTAATCGCCGGTGGCATGTTCGCGAAATCGTGGCAAACGCTTGCCGAACGCTACGGACAGGCCTCACTTGAGGAGGAGTACTTCGACGAGGACTTGGAGGGGCGAGGCATGTACTTCCGGCTATTGGTTCCGATCATTCGCGAACGCTTCTTCGGAGTGGGGCTCAACAACTGGTCATACTGGGTGTCCTCGAAGTACGGCGCGGAGGCCGGAGCCCACTATACCGCGTATGATGGAGTCAACGGAGCGCCGAGCGGAGTCCAAGCGGCGCCCGCGCACAACTTAGGCGTTCTGACCATCGGCGAGTTGGGATGGCCCGGACTGCTCCTGCTCGGTTGTATTTGGGCCCAGTGGTTTTGGATGGGCGCCGTGTTTCTGGTGCGGCAACGGCCTGATGTGGTGACGCGTTACGGGACAGGCGCCTTTTGTGCGATGCTGGCCATTTTCCTGCAGAACCTGACGGAGTGGGAATTCCGAAACACAAAGATCTTTTTCTTCGCCCATATTTTGATGGGGGCGTTGTCAGCGATTTACTTTGCCAATCGACATGTCCGGAAAGACGGCGTCGCGGACTCGCTTGCCCTGTTCAAGGAAGTGTTGCTGCGTTCGAGACAAAAGATGAAGCACCCTTGATGCGGCGGGCGATTTGTGGCCTCATTCTCTCGGAGGACCGTGGACATTGCAGTACAGGTACGGGGCGGCTTCGAAGAAACGCCCCTCCGCGGGGCGATTGCATTGACACTTCATGGAGTCGGAGGTAGTATCGCCGCGTATGAGTTCACGCGTGGAGATAAGCAAGAAACGGGTGTTCATTAACTCCGCCAGTTCGCTCGGCGCCCGTCAGCGTATGCAGTCGAAGGAAGCTTGCGGACCATGAGGGAATCCTCTGCTTGAGCGGGGCCAGTCGTTCTTGACCCGGGCTTTAGGATCTGCCTATGAGCACAGATGATTTTTTCGCACTCTCCGAGAGGCGCAGAAGCGTACGGCGTTTCAAAGACAAACCGGTGCCTCCCACAGTTTTGAAGCGCATCATTGAACCGGGACTTGATGCGCCAACGTCGTGCAACCGGCAGCTTTGGGAGGTCGCCATTGTCACCGACCCGGAAGTGAAGAGGCGAATGTCGAAGGTGGGCGACGGGAATGCGCAGTCATACTTCTATGATGCGCCGGCCTTGATTGCGTTGTTCTACGACACGACTATGGAGAGCCGGAACCCCTGCTACACGCCATACATCACGATGGGCATGATGGCCTATGGCATCCTGCTGGCGGCTGAAGCGGAAGGTCTTGGCGCCATTTACTTGGGCGGCGTTCAGAATCCGATGGGTATTGCCGAGGTTCTCGGCGCGCCCGAGCACTTGCGGAATCTCGGCGTCATATGTGTCGGGTACCCGGACGACGACCCGCCAGCGCCTCCAAGGCGTACTGTCGATGAGGTAACGCACTGGAATACCCTCAAAGGTCTCAAGAGAAAGTGTCATCCGGACATCCGTCCCCATGTATGGACATTCGAGCAGCTCAGCGATTTCCGCGAGAAAGTGCTCTGGTACAAGGGTGTGGGCTTCGATGCGAGAACCTTTCATACAAGTCCGGACCCGCGCTTCTCGAAGCTGATGCAGTACCTCTCCGCGCGCGCGGGTCAGTTGATCAGCCGCTATCCTGACGCCCGCGTCCTGGATGTGATGCCGCACAATGGCGACACTATGTTGCAGGTCCTCCAGATGATGCCGAAGGGTATTGAGAAGCTCTACGCCTACGAACTGTCTCGGGGCACGATCCAGTTCATCCAGGAACGGCTGCAGCGTCTGTTGGGCCACGACACCGTGGAGTTCCTCGTGAATCCGGGTTCAGAACGCCTGAGTATACCCTTGGGGGACGACACCGTGGACGCAGTGTTGTGCTATGAGCGGCTCGGCCAGTTCGACGATCCAGTCCCGCTCCTCAGGGAAATTCGCCGCGTTCTTCGTCCCGCTGGATGCGCCGTGGTAACGGTGTCAAACCGGTGGTATCCGCATCTTCGGCGTTACAGGCGTTCCTGGCGCAAGAATTACGCGCTTGGGTTGAACTGGAACTACGGTCCCGAGCGGTTGTTTTCGCCGCCCGTTATCGAAAGCATGATTCAGAATGCGGGGCTTCGTGTAGCGTCTTCGGTGGGCATAATCCCTGCGGAGTCCACGGTCATCCGCCGCGTGGCAACGCTGGCGGAGAAGGTGAAGATCTTCCGGCTGAGAGACCGGTTGGCCGACCTGTTTCCACAATACCATCCCGTTACGGATTGGCGAAGACGGTTCTGCAGCACACTCGTGTACGAAGTGGTGAAGCGTGATCATGAATGAAGATAGGGTAGATGGCCGCACCGCGATTTCTGCGTCCTTGGCGCGTCTCGAATCATGGTTCTCATCGGTCCGGGATGAAGACGGCTACTATGGGCCCAGCATCGGTGCGAACGGATGGACCATGGCGTTTTGCGGCCCGGCCTTCGACTGGAGATACGAAGGAATCTTGCGTGCCTATGCGTCAAGGTATGAAGCGACCGGCAAGTCCGTCTATCGTGACTTTATTGAGCAGGACGTCGAAGCGATCGTTCGGGCGCAGTGGCGCAATGGTTGTTTCAGCGTCTCGCACTTTGAAAACAACCCGTGTGAAGGAGGCATGCCTCATGAGCCTGCGATGCTCAGTGGCGTGTGCCGTGTTATCCCATTTCTGGAAACATGGGGCTATGCGGGCCTTTCGCGGGCTTACGACGCCGTCGAGAAGTACATCACCGAATACCTGATCCGGCAGTTGTGGAACAAGACCCTCCGCACATTTAACTGCTGGCCCACTAGCGACTTCGTCTCGTACAATCCCCACTGCGTTGCGTCCGTCCTGGAGCTGCTGATTCGTTACGCGGCGCTGACCGATTCCTGGAACCGATTCGAGTCCTATATCGTCGAGAGCGGAAGGTCGATTCTCGCGGTCCAGATTGCCGAAGGCCCTCTCCGCGGCGGTATTCCAGCGACTTCAAACGAACGCGACAGGGTCTACCCGTACTGGGCTGTTCGATGCTTACCGGCGATCAGACTTCTCGCTGCGAAGACGCAGTGCCCCGATTACATCGCTGCGTTGTCTCTCATGAAGGGCTTTCTGAGTCCCTGGAGTGCTGACGTGACGGCCTATCCTCACGTTCTGTGGGCGGATCGCCCTCCGCGCGCACTCCCCTTTCTCGTGGGGGCAGGCGCTGACTCGATCATGCGCCTTCTGGACGCCGAACTGATGGACCGGGAAGAGGCCCTTCGTCAGGCGCAGCGCCTGCTCCCATACCAACTTCCCACCGGAGCTTTCCGCACGGCGGTGGGCTTTGGCGGACGCAAGCGGACCTGCGACTGGCGCGATATCGTTCCCGTTTGCGGATGGCTGGACAAGATCTACGCACTCTCGTCGCTACTGTGTTCCGGGGATGTTCCTGATGTGGAGCCCGCCGGCCCGTTTGAGACCGATGTCCGGGTGGTCTGGAGGCCCGTGCGGTTTCGCGAGACGCGGGACGAGATGGTGATGGAAAAGCGCAACGGAACGAAGGTTTACCACTGGGTGAAGCGAACGCGCTGGCCGCTGGTTTGCCTGCTTTAATGGGCCGGGCGCGGTCGTGGAGGTTTCATGGGGCCAGACGGTAACGAGCGCGATGGGCTGAACGCCGCGGGAAATAAGAAGGTATTCCTTTCCCGCGACGTATTGCTGGGAGTTCCATGGACCGTCGCCAGCAAGCTCGCGATGACCGTGATCTTCCTAGCCATATCCGTCCTGACCGTGCGCCTGCTAGGGCCCAGTGAGTACGGCGTCTACAGCCTATGCAAGACCATCGTGGAAACGGTCATTATCATCTGCGGGTTGGGTCTCGGCACTGCGTTGTTGCGCTTCATCCCCGAGCTCTCCATCGAGCGGAACAGGGCAGGTCTGGTCAAACTTCTTGTGAAGTCCATACTGCTTCAAGCTGGGGTGCTGATCATCGTGGGGGCCGCGTTGTTCCTGGGAAGATCGATGCTCGGCTCGTGGCTTGGAATCGACATCGACAGACTTGCCCTTCTCATGTTTGCACTTGCGGCCGCTCGGCTCGTTCGAGGGTTTCTTGAGGTATGTCTTACCGCGTCATACAAAGTGCGGGCAAACTCGCTCCTTTCTGTGCTGCAAGGGTTCTTGAACCTAGCGCTGATCGTCGTCATCCTCAGACGCTGGGCCACGGCCAATGCGGTCCTTTTCGCTGAAACAGTGCCCGTGTTCCTGGTTGCGGCGATCTCCGCTTATGTGTTGGTGCGCTTCGTCAAGGAGTTGCCTCGGAATCCCTTGCGGGACGGCGTTGGGAAGCGTCGCGTCTTGGGAACGGCCTTCGCAAGTTTGTTGAATGCCGTTTCCATGCTGTTCCTCCGCCAGTATTCGGAGATATTTTTCCTTGGCTACTATTTTTCCAAGGAAATCGTCGGTTATTACAGCCTCGGATGCAGCCTCCCCCTTATGCTCATTTCTCTGTTGCCCAACGCGATACAAAGCCTGTTCACCGCGGGTTTCGCTGAGGCGCACTCACGGGACCCCAAGTCCTTGTCCGGTATTATCCGCCTCTTCTACAAGGCGCTCATCCTGCTCTTCGTTCCCTTGGCCGCCTTTGGGGCCTTTTTTGCCTCCCGTGCCGTCGTGCTGATCTACGGCCCCGAGATGGCGCCCGCGGGGCCCGTGACAAGCCTGTTTTGCGTGATCCATATGATGCCGCTCATATCGTTGCCCATCTCGATGGCTATTGTGGCCCGCGAAAAGATAATGCACGTGCAGCCGCTAATGGTAATGCAGGTGGTCTTAAACCTGCTCCTGGACTACCTATTGATCCCGCGTTTCGGGATGTGGGGGGCCATCGGGGCAGTGGTGTTCACCTTTGTGTCGACGATTCCCATACGTCTCTATGTCGTTTCTCATTTCATTGGCGGGATTCATTTCCCCGTGTGGTTTTTCGTGAAGTTCCTGGTGTTGGGATTCGGCCTCGCGGGGATTATGAGTCCAATGGCCTGGAACTGCTCAATCCCCGGACTGGTCTTCGCGGGTCTTCTGTATGCAGGCAGCTATCTGCTGGCAATCAGGTCCCTCCGTCTCGTCAAGCCGGAGGATTTTGCGGAACTCAAGCGGATGGGGCTTCCCAAACTGACAAAAGCATTGGACTTTCTTACCGGTTAGCAGGACATGGGAATATGCGGCTGCTTCTTGGCGGGGTGCCATTTGGGTGCGACAACGTAGGCGACGAAGCCATTCTGGAATGTGCCGTCGGTATTGTCCGTGAGGTGTGTCCCGAGGTCTCTTTGACGGTCAGCACCCGGAATACACAAGGAACGGCCAGGAAACTCGGGGTAGAGACGTGCGGACTCCTTGGCTTTTTCAATGAGGTCTCCCACGCGGAAACGCGCGATATCATCGCTAGACACGACGTCTTCATATGGTGCGGGGCTACGGGGCTGTCGGATTACCCCGAGCGCACGCTCGGGCTGCTCCGGCTGGCGCACAAAGCTCGCAAGCGTACGATCATCTGGGGTGTGGGAATGAACAGCGAGCTCAACCCCGCATTGTACCGGGTGCCTCCGGGGAGACGTCGTCGACTGCTGAACGTCCTTACCGGAGTCACGGGCGGAACGTTGGACTTCGTGCGCCTGCAAGAGACCCACTGGGACAAGCGAGCGAGGCGTAGAATCGCATGTCAACTCAACCAGGCCAACCTTGTGGTGGTACGCGACCCTGAAAGCCGAGAGGAACTTGCCCGGTGTGGCGTGGGCCGCGAGATCATTGTGGGCGCGGATTCCGCGTTAGTGCTGAAGCCGATCTCGCTCGATGATATCCAACTTGCTCACGAAGTCCGCGAAGCCTTGCTTTCGGGCAGGCCCAGGATTGGGATCTGCATTTCAGCCCAGCGCGAAGTCAGACAACGCAAAGAGCTGATAGAGTACCTTGACTGGGTGCTTTCGCAAACGGACGCGTGTATCTTCTGCATCCCTATGAACCCCCTTACGGACGCCGCGATCATGGCGCAAATGGCCCTCGATACCGCCTCTCCGGACCGCGTCGTGGTCGTGTCCGGCCGGCAAGAGCCCGGGGCGATTCTCGCCGTCACATCGGCGATGGACTTGGTGATCAGCAGTCGACTGCACCTGCTGATGTTCGCGTCGATATTCCATGTGCCCATCGTCGGCATAGCCCGGGGTGCTAAAGTCGAAAGCTTCTTGAAACCTTTTGGCCTGAGAGCCGCCGGTGACGTAGAGAATTGCGATTTCGAATTCCTCCGCCACGAGACCCTTCGCCTGCTCGAGCACAAGGACGCCTTCCAGCGTCCGAGCGAAGAAGCGCGAAAGGAACTGCTCTCGAGGCTCGAGCATGCCAAGGCTGCCCTGCACACGGCACTTGCTTGACCCCCTGAATTCGAAGGTTACCTGAACCTCAACCTCACAACGAAACTGCTGCCTGCCGCTACTTCGTATAGAGTCTCAACACCCGCGGGGTCGACATCCATGTACTTGAAGTAGCCCCGTCTCTGTTTGCTGTTGCCGACGTCGGAAAAATACTCGATACCCTCGGAACGGAGATGGAATTGAAGATGGCCTTCCCCAGCGAGTTGTCTCGCCGGGGAAAGCCGCTATCACAAGTATGGAGGGAACGCAACCGCTTTAGGGGTTGCCCAAGACTGTGCCGTCCGTTGGTTCGGGCGACACGTTGCCCGCGTTGTCCTCCGCCTGGAGGAAGAAGTAGTAGCGGTTGTCGCCCGTCGGCTGGAACTGGAAAGTCCCGGAGGCCGCGGTACTCGTTTGCCCGGTGTTCTGCCAGGCGCCGGTTGTTCCCATCTTCACCCACAGTTTCACGTTCTTCAGGCCGCTCTGTGTGTCATACACGCCCGTATACGATATCGTCAGCGGGGCGGTCTTCGAGTAAGCCGGCGCCGTAAGCTGTCCGGGATTCGGCGGCGTCGTATCCGGCGATCCGTCGGTTGGAACGGCGCTTTCACGTGGCGCCAGGGGATTGTCATGCTCCGGCTGGAACGGCTTCCAGGAGGGAGGGGGCATCATCCCGAGTTTCAGCAGCATCGCGAACAACTCGGTGTCCGGCGCTTGGCATTCCGTAACAGTAAACTCATTGTTCGTAATGAAGGACCACGTATCCGAGTAGCGGCGAAGCGGCGGCTGATCCGTAAAGGCAGGGTAAAACGTATTGGTCATGTTACGATAGTGGGTCACACCAGGGACTGTTGTCGTCGGCCCATACACCGGAATGCCCGGCACGGGGCCCTTGCCAGCCTTGATGAACGCGAGCGAGTCGTTGTGGCATGGGTTTTCGGGGTGTCTCGAACCGAGACCGGTTATCCATGCCGTGCCGTTAGGATTGCCGCCCAATATATAGTCGGCCGAGAGGCTCATCGCATTGAAATACGCCTGTTGCTTCTCTTCCGAAAGCCCGCCCAATTGCGAAGCGTGATATACGGGGTTAAGCCAGCGGCCTATCGCCGTTGCCTGGCCCCACGAGACGGACTGGCCGGATGGGCGGCCATTACGATGGGCCGAAGCGGTATGGATCACAGATACAGCCGTATCTGCTTGTTCCGCAAACTTCGTATGGGCGAAGGCGAGGTAGCCCGAGACAGGGTTCGAAGAGGTAAGATAGCCCATCAAATGGTCGCCAAGTGACACTTGCTTCGTCGTATCGAGCCATGAAGTAGCCCAGGGGAAGTAAGGATAAATGGACAGACCGTTCACATCCCAGGCCACATGATTTGCTGCCCAGGTGGCCTCGAACTTGGTCTTGTAAGCAGCATCCCCCGTGAGTCGGTACAGTTCGCCCGCTGCGAGAAACATGGGACCTTGTATCGTCTCGCTCACTCCATTTGAGGTGGCATAGGTGTAGGCGCTGATGGCGCGCTCGTAAAAGCTGTGGTAGAGCTGTGTCACAGGGTCGCTCTCGTTATTGAGATCAGCGAACGGCTTCATCAGCCACGCGGCTTGGGCAAGGAGCCCTGCGACGCGTGCTGTATGAACCGCATCCCTTGCGTACGTCCAGTACGGGAGGGGGTCTTCGTCTGCGTAATAAATGCCCCACGGATGACGCCAGGATTCTACTCCTGTCCGCACGGCGCCGTCCGCTTCCTGAAGGCAGACCCATCCCTTGAGATTCCAGATCGCTTCATCCAACAGGTCCGGAATGCCGTTTCCGCTCTCGGGGATCATCAACTGACCGTCCGTGAAGGCGCCCGGGTTGGCCTCGTAGGCGCGCATTACATACATCGGGACTAGAGTGTGCATTATGCGGATATCAAAGTCAGCGGCATCGTGGTGGCCGCCGACCATGGGCCGCTCGCCCGTTTTCGGCGTGGTTTCTGCGAACTTCAACGCCCAGTTGCTTTCCTCGGCCGTATAGACCGTCGGATGGTCCGGGTTGCGCGGCGCCCATTCGGTCCACTGCTCCTTTAGGTCCCGGCCCCAGCGATTGTGGTAAAGCCCGCGGGCGACGGTGAAAAACGTCTTGAACACGGCGGTCTCGCTCACCTGCGTAGGCCATGAAACCCCGACGCCGGGCAGACAGACGCGATAGACGGCGCCTTCTACAGGAGGCACACCCGACAGATCGATCTCGCGAACTTCACCGCCCACGCCCTCATCGTTCGTTGACCGCAACGCTATCTGTATGCTACTCACGGCGGCATTCCGAACAAGCGTCTCGTCTTCATAATCGTGGACTACGCTCGCAGTGGCCGGAAAATCGGCCAGGGAAAGGGTTCCGCCGTCACCAAGCCAACCGGAGACATAGGCCCAGCGCTCGGTGGCGCGAGGGCTGTACCCGACCTGGTTCAATTGGACAACGGGTGTTTCGAGGTAATGGTCGCTATACGGCAGGAGGAAGTCGGTACTGAACGGCCCTTGTACGTGCAGGATTTCTCGGTAGCCCACGGGGCTGTCAAGTACCAGGAAGATGCGATGGTCTACGTCAAGAAGCTTATCGTACGTCGGGGTTGCATATCCGACCTCGTAGTAGTTCTGACCCACCGGAACGGAGTGCCGGTATTTCGCGGTCACGACGATCTGACTTCCATCGGCTCGTGTAACCGTCCAGTCACCGCTCTGCCACTCCGGGCCAGTGTATCCGATAAGCGCGCCCGTGTCGGTCGTATACGACTCAACGCGTTTGTTCTCGAGGACGACCTGGAGGATCTTCGGCCCCATAAGGTGCACTTCGCGGACCGGTGTGTCAAGAGTGGCATAGGGCCCGCCCAGGGTTCGCACATGGACGGATCCTGTTGCCAGCACCGCTGTCCCCTCAAGGGCATCGACACGGAAAAACGCGTCAACATCTGCGGCCAGTTTCTCGACGACGCCACCTGTCGCTGTGCCGGGAAATTCCGAGACCTGCACTTTGTAGAGCGGCTCGTTGCGGGTTCCTTCCGGCTCTGGCGCCAGGTAAACGCTGAATTTGTCTGCGCCGGAGAACTGCGGCCACGCAAGCCTTACGGTGCTCGATGTCACCTGGAAGGCGCGCACCGTCAGCAGCGCGGCTCCAGTCTTGGCTTCAACGCCCTTCGCCTTCAAGGAAATTGAAATCTGAGGCTGATTCGGATCGTTTGACGTGAAAGCGAGTTGACCCGTCACGGGGCTCGCAGCCGCCGGGGAAAAGGATACCAGCAGTTCGGCGGCTCCATTCGGGGGAACCGTCAGGGCAGCCGGACTGGCTGAAAACGGCCTCGCAGCACTCGCGTTCGAGATGACGAGATCCTGATTCCCCATGTTGCTGATGGGCAAAGGCCACGAAACGGTATGGCCCAGGGGCGCGGAGCCAAGATCCATCGAGGTGGCCGACAGCGTCAGCAAGGGCCCCAGGCCATTTCCTGAAAGCGCGATACTGGTGGTGTCGCCCAGGACCGTCGGGGTGTGTGTCAATACGAGCGTTGCCGACGCGGCGCCCATCACCGAAGGCGTATAAACCACGTCCACTTGCTGGCTTTGGCCGGCCTCGACGGTAAAAGGGGCCGTCGTCGTGGTGAAATCGCCCGATTGGGACCCCGTTATCGTGATGGCTGACACCACTAGCGGGGCTGTGCCGACGTTCGTCAGGGTCGCGCTCTTTGTCAATGAGGTCCGCACGCCGACATCGCCAAATGATACGCTCTCGCGGCCGGCGATGAAAGGCGCTCGGTTAGGGTCCACGGACCCAAGCGCTACCGCCGAGACTTCGTCGAGGTAGATCTTGTGCCCAGCGGTTGGTTTTGCCACGCCAAAATAGACAATGCCGATGCTGGTCATGGGACATGTGGCCGACTTGAGGACCGCGATAGGGACACGTATGAGGCGATAGGTCCCGTCCAGCCTTCCACCCTCGATGTATGGGGCGATATTCACCTCGTTGCTGCGTACCCCGTTGGCGTAGAAAGACAAGTCGAACGTGACACCTTTAGTCGGTTGGTTCGTCTTGGCATACAGCCAGATCTCGTCACAGGCTGAAATGTCTTTCCTGTATGACGGGAGCCCTGCCAGGTTGATGCCAGGCGGGTGCCACGCGTCGGGCACACCCTCGAAGCAATACGCTCCGCGGAAGGCTTCTGTGGCGCTGGCTGAGCCGTAGGTATAAGTGGCCGCTGTTTCACCGTCATAGATGAGCAGATCATCCTGAGCCATGGCGCTCTCGGCCGGGATGACCAGTCCGACCATACTGAACAGGACGACAAACAGGAGACTCCGTGCTGCAGCGTTCATAGTGTGTTTTCCTTTCTCGACGGCGCCCCTTCGTATCAAGCCCGGGCTTGCCTTGTCCGCGGCTTTGTTCGGAGCCGAGTCACACCGTCGGTTGTCACAATATCGACATCCCGTCAAACTGTCAAGTATTCGGCATGAATGCACTTAGGGATCTGCAACGAGCCGGATCCTGCCAATTCAAAGATTCAACAAAAAATGACAAAATCCCCGAAAATAGGTCTCCCATCCTGTTCCTGCATTCGAAATGGGTTTGGTCCGGGACTCTGCGGAGTCCTGCGTCAAGTTTCTCCTGAACCGCACTGCTGACCATGGCTGAGACCTCCTTTCGCACCCTGGGTGCTCGAGATGGGTTTCGTCGCGATCCCGACTCTGACCCGCGCCAGGGTATCATGCAGGTAGCAACCTGCGGGCCAACAAGCCGGTGCCTCATATCGGGGAAACGAGGGAGTGGAACGGCTTGAGGGTATCGAATGGCAATCAGCAGAGCCGCCCCCAAGGATTCTCACCCTGAAAATTCTTTCAGATGACCGCTTCGGAAGGCGCGCTTTCCCGCCGGAATGCAACCTCACCGTCTCCTCCCTCACGCCTTTTGTAGAGCGCAGATCCGGGACTGGCTCTTTGAGGATCTAAGTACGCCACAACACAGATGAGTACACGCATTCATTTTGGATTTTGGATTTTGGATTTGTCGCCCCAATCAACGGCGGTCAGAGTAGTGCGGCGACACGCCACAACGGTTTCATCCACAAGGCGTTACACAAGCATCCTCCCATGCTCGCAATCCAAAATCCAAAATCGGTTGCACTTTGAATTCGTATCTGCATTTGCGTTTCGAGGTACCAAGCATTGGCCCCCATGCTGCTTCGGGGTGCGTTCAAGGTGAGCGGCCCACCATCCGCTTTACCATGAGCGGAGGACAGGCGTCACACCCACTCTCTCGGTGTGGCACCCCCTTCGGGATGGTGTGGGGAAGGTCCGGATCCTTTACGAACTGCTCCAATGGCTTCTCGGACACATGACCCATTCGGAACTGGTCGTCGTTCAGCACAAGACCACACGTGTAAAGAATGCCTTGTGGTCCCACAAACACCATCTGTTTCGACATCTCGCATGGCGGCGAGTGTTCTTCGTGGTCAACGTGTGCTTCGAGCACCTTGACGCCGTCCTTCTTCAGGGGCCTGAATGCGCTCATGTCCTTTTTGTTCACGAAGAGCCATGTGTGGTTCTTGTCCAGGCGCTTCAGCTCCGTGATTTCCGGTTCGGTCAGCTTCGCGGCGCGCGTGTGAATCCCCACCTCAATGCCGTGAAGCCACTGTGCCCATCGGCAGATTTTCCACACCTCCGGGTGGGCCCCGAGGGAAACGCCCGTGCAGATCACCATGTACTGCACTCCCAAGGACGCGGCTTCATCCACCACGTTCAGCCAATCCTCATATGCGAAGCGCGGCCTTGCGCGCCGCCCTTGCACGTCCGCGGCAACACGGGGATCCGCGATGCTCATCCAAAGATACCTGATGGCCGGCAGCGTCGGAGGCGATCCCCTTTCCCCGTGCTTCTCAGCGCATTCCCGAAGGGCTTTCGCGATCGACCGCGGCAACGCGAACGAATTCTTGATGTCGCCGCCCGGCGTTTTGTTCCCTTGTGCCGACTTCATAACACTACCCACGCTTTCATAATGAAGCCAACCTCCAACCCCATACTCACGCCTACGAGTCCGTTGCCGCGCACATTCACGTTGCCTGCGCGGACGCCTCTGGCGAAGAAGCTACGCCAAGCCGTCCAACGCCGCTAATGCATGGTTTATGTCTTTCAAGGCCGGATAGAGCGAACGGTACACGGCGAAAATCCGTTCATACACGGCGTGACGCTTCTCATCCGGTTCGCATACGCTCTTGATGCGCACAACCTCCCGGGCCATTTCGCCGATATCCGGAACGATCCCCGCTGCCTTCCCCGCAAGCATCGCGGCCCCTAGCGCGGCCGCCTCGGTTGTCTCAAGGACCGCCACTGGCACACCCATAATATCCGCCTTGCGCTGCACCCAGATACGACTCTTTGCGCCCCCACCAATGGCGCGAAGCTCCTGTATCCTAACACCCGCTGAACGTAACAACTCAAGATTGAGTTTCATTTCATAGGTTACCCCGGAAAGAATCGCGCTCACGATTTCCTCGCGTCGAGTATTGAGCGTCAACCCCAAGATGGCGCCCCGGCTGGCCGTGTCGAAATAAGGCGTGCCCGTCAGCGTAAAGTGCGGCAGAATAAGGACATGCTCCGGTTTCTCAGGCGCCCGTTCGCACAGGATGTCATAGACGTCCCGGCCTGAAGCGCGCGCCTCCGCCATTTCCGCGCCCGCAAACGTGTCCCGATACCACTTCAAGAGGGAACCGCCGGTGAAGTTGAACCCGAGCGAGGCGTACAGACCCGGCATGCAACTCGGATAGCAGCAAATATTATTGTCCACGCTCTCCTGTGTAAGGTGGAACGTGTCGAACACGGAACAAATGCATTCCACCGTTCCCGTGGCATACATCGCCTTGCCGCTTTCCAGCACCCCGGCCCCCAGCGTGCCCGCAGGCTGGTCGTGGCCGCCCGTGGCTACAATGACCCCTCTCGGAAGCCCGATTTCCGCGGCAACGCGCTCCGGGATTGTACCAACCACTTCGCCCGAGGGCGCGGTTCGCGCGAAGAGCCCCCGGTCAATGCCCGCGAGGCCAAGCAATGCGTCAGACCACTCGCCCCGATGAATGTCAAACGCCATCGTACGCGCCGCGAGCGGATGGCTCATTACCGGGTCGAGTCCCAGCTTGAAATGGACAAAGTCCTCGTAACACAGGAACCGCCAGGTCTTCGCGTAGAGGTCCGGACGGTGTTCCTTGAACCACATCACCTTGTTGATCGTGTACATCCCGTGCAGCGGCATCCCTGAGATGCGTGCAATCTCGAAACGCGAGGTCCGCTCCAGCCACCATCGCGGCAGGTCCGCCGTCCGTGCATCGAACGTCGCCGGGCTGTTCGCCAACACCGTGCCGTCTTCCGCCACCGGAGTGCACGCCTCGCCTTGACAAGACACCGCCATCGCCTGAATAGGGTTGTTCCTCGTAGCGCG
>Ga0315291_10004160_pt1 | contig 18514 bp, 13 predicted proteins | sample YL17G12_20_MG_FD_203070 | JGI IMG/M metagenome (GOLD analysis project Ga0315291, IMG submission 203070) | Sediment microbial communities from Yellowstone Lake, YNP, Wyoming, USA - YL17G12_20 | ecosystem: Environmental > Aquatic > Freshwater > Lake > Sediment | place: USA: Wyoming | collected...
GCACGAGCTCGGCGAGGTGACGAATCACCTGATTGAGGGATACTTGATCCCCGCACGCGATGTTGAACACCTTGCCCGCGGCGCCCGGCGCGCCGGTGGCCAGCAAGTTGGCCTCGACCACGTTGGCGACGTAGGTGAAGTCGCGGGTCTGCTCCCCGTCGCCGTAAACGGTGATCTCGCCGCCGTCGAGCATCGCGCGGGTGAACTTGGCGATGGCTGCGGCGTACTGCGAGTCGGGGTCCTGGCGCGGGCCAAAGACGTTGAAGTAGCGCAGCGCCACGGTCTCCAGCCCGTAGATCTCGTAGAACACGCGGCAGTAGTGCTCGCCCGTTAGCTTGCTGACGGCATAGGGCGACTTCGGGTTGGGCGGCATGTCCTCGCGCTTGGGCAGCACCGGGGTGTCACCGTAGACCGATGACGAGGAGGCGAAGACGACCCGTTTCACGCCGGCGTCCCGTGCGGCCACCAGCACGTTGAGCGTGCCCTCGGTGTTCACCTGGTGGCTGGTTACGGGATCGGCGACCGAGCGGGGCACCGAGGGCAGCGCCCCCTGGTGGAGAACGTAGTCGGCGCCGCGCACGGCCTCCCTCACGACCACGAGGTCGCGCAGGTCGCCCTTGATGATGCGCAGGTCGCGCGCGAGGTGGCGCAGGTTCTCGCGCTTGCCGGTGGCAAAGTTGTCGAGCACGGCGACGGATTCGCCCCTGCGCAGCAGCTCCTCGCAGATGTGCGACCCGATGAATCCAGCTCCGCCGGTAACCAGGTATCCGCTCATAGTCCCCTGCGATCGCTTACCGCTGATGGGTCACGCACGCTCTGCCCGTCGGCCCGGTATCACTGGCCTGCGCACAGCAGGACGACGCGCACGGTGCTCAGTAGTATCCTGACATCGAGCCAGGTTGACTGGTGATAGACGTAGGCCCAATCGTACTTCAGCTTTGTATGAACGTCGGTATCGTAGCTGCCGCGCACCTGTGCTAGGCCGGTGATGCCGGGCCGGACCGCCAGGCGCTTGGCGTAGCCGGGTATCTCCGCTAAGAAACCGCCCGCGAACTCCGGCCGTTCGGGCCGCGGGCCGACGACGCTCATGTCCCCCCGCAAGACGTTGAAAAACTGGGGCAGCTCGTCGAGCCGGGTTAGGCGCAGGAGCCGGCCGAGAAGTGTCACCCGCGCGTCGTAGGGGTCGGCCAGCTTGGGCCCGCTGCTGCTCTCGGCGTCCTGCACCATCGTGCGCAGCTTGTAGATCGTGAACTCCTTGCCGCCGAGCCCAACCCGCCGCTGGCAGAAGAACGCCGACCCGCGTGACGTCAGCTTGACCAGGATGGCGAGCAGGGCGATCAGCGGCGCGCTCACGACCAGCACGCCCAAGCTGAAGCAAAGGTCGAAGCCGCGCTTCGCCCACCGATAGGCGCGGGAGGGGCGCCTGCCACTGAGCGCGACCAGGGGTATGTCACCCACCTGGCGCAGCCGCAAGTCACCCATCATGGCCTCCCGCACACCGAGCGCGGAGCTCACGCGCACCTGGTCATCGCGCCCGGCGGCGACCAACTGTCCCATCAGCAGGTCGTGCCAGCTCGGGGCGTGAGCAACCATGATCTCGCCTACCGCACGCCGCTCGACCAGGGACGGGATATCGCGCGTGCCCCCGAGTATGGGTATGCCGTCCCAACCAGGCATGCCAGGCTCGTCGTCAACGAAGCCGATGACGCGATAGCCCAGCTCCGGGTGGTCGAGGATGGCGCCGGCCAACTCGCGCCCGCGCGCACCCGCACCGACGATGAGCACCCTGGTCGGCTTGGGACACGCACGAGCCGCCGGCCGGACCGAGGCGGCGGGCACAGGGCCGCGGCTATCGCCCTGCCGTATCGAAGAAACACGAGCGCGGGCGGTGGCGGCCAGCGCCACTGCGGTCGCAGCGACGAAAGCGCAACCTGCGAGGGGGGCTGCCGCGTATGGCAGCGCGCCTGTCAGCGAGGCGAAGATCGCTGTTGGATTGATCATGAGTGCTGTAGTTTCCATGCGTCACTGGTAGGCGAGCGATCGGTCACGCAGCACCAGGCCCTCTGGGGCAAGGCGGCAGCAAGGCAAGTTGTTGCGACACTGGTCGAGGACGGTTTCGGCGGGCGCGAACTCGAAGTCGCGCAACAGCCGTCGCAGCTTGCCCTCGGTGCGCTCGAGATTGCCGTAGCAGCGCAGGCGCAGCGGCCAGGGCAGCGGAAGCCGCGGCTGGTCGGGATCGAGTTCCCAGGGATGCAAATAGACCACCGCCGGCCGCCCCATGGCGTTGACCCGCTTGATGGCGTGGGCGACCATGCGGTAGGGCAGCAGCCTGAAGTATGCTCCTCCCGAAAAGCCGGTCCTCAAGCCCATGAGCTGCATGGTGGAAATCGGGAACTCCACCAGTGAGCTGTGACCGTTGATGGCGACCCGGTAGGGATAGTCGGGCGAGTCGGGGATGCCGTAGCGGTGGTGGCGGATGGGGAAAATGCTCGAATCGTACTCGAAGCCGTGCTCTTCGAGCATCTCCAGCGCCCACAGGCTGCGGCGGATGACGGAGAACGAGGCCGCGCGGTAGCCGCGCGCCGGACGCCCGCTAATGGCCTCGACCAGATTCTGGCAGTGTGCTAGCTCCCAGGCGAACTGCACCGGGGTAAGCTCGTACACCAAAGCGTGGTGATAACCGTGAATCCCGATCTCGTGTCCGCAGCGCGCGATCTCGCGCACCAGGCGCTCGTTGCGCTCGGCATTCCAGCCCAGCACGAAGAAGGTCGCCTTGACGCCAGCCTCGTCGAGAATGGCCAGCAGCCGGTAAGTGCTGGCCTCCAGGCGATTCTCACACTGCTCCCATCGCTCGCGGCCGATGTACGGGTCGAGGTTCGATACCTGGTACCAGTCTTCGAGATCTATGGTCAGTAGGTTCGTCACACGCATATGCGATCTCGGTCGACGCCGGCAGGACGCGTTGCCTCTCGTCCATTAAGCAGCAATAAGCGTGCCAAACGCCGCTCCTGACCGGTCCCGCCAACGACACCGACTTACTCCGCCGCGACGAATGTCCGCTCCGCCGGGCCGTCGCCCGCTTTGCCCAGAGCACCGATGGGCTTGCCGTCCTGTTCGAAGTCCACCGCCTCCGGCCGCTCGACCCACACGGTGATGCGGTCGCCCGCCTCCCACTGGTTGCGTCCCGGCACCAACACGCCGTCATACAACACCCGGCCATCGGCGGTGATGCGGGCCAAGGTGGGCGTCTTCACATCGGCCACCAACTCTACGCGCGCGGGGGCCGCCGCGACGGTGGCGGCAGCCTGCCGCTGCTCGCCGAGGCGCGGCAGGGGAGCGTAGCCCATCGCGCCCGCCGCCAGGTAACCCAGGCCTGCCACCAGCAGCGCGGACAACGCTCTGCTCAGCCAGCGCCGCCGCACGCGGCGCTCCGCGGCGTCCGCCGCCATATCGAGCGCCGATGCCTGGCGCAGCGCATCCCAGGAGGCAGCCTCTTCAATCTGCCCCACTGCGGGCGCTTCGCCGGCACCCGAGGTTGCGGGAGCCGCGTTTTCGGTAGTCGCCTCCTCGTGCGCAGAGCCTGCCCTGAGCCTGCCGAAGGGTTCGGTCTCGAGGGCCGGCGGAGCGCTGTCGACCACCGGGTGTGATCCGGGCCCGGGCAGCGCGGGCGCCGGCGTCTCGCTCCCCGGCAGCGCCGTGGAGTAGTAATGCGAGTAGAAGTAGCAGGTGTCCACATCCTCCGGCGCCGCGTCGTTGAGGACGACGCCAATGACGTTGGCGCGCGCCTTGTTGAGCAGGGAGGTGACCTGCAACTGGCTGCCCCGCAGGGGCTGGCGAGCCCGCACCACCATCAGCGCTCCGTCGGTCATGGAGGCGATGATGGCGGCGTCGCTGAACGCGATCGCCGACGGGGTATCGAGGAGCACGAAGTCGCAGCGCTCGCGCAGCTCGCGCATGAGCGCCCGCATCCGGTTCGAGCTGATGAGATTGGACGGGTTGTGCGCAGGCGGACCCGCGGCCAGCAGCAGCAGGTTGGGGATGCCGGTCGACTGCAGAGCGTCGCTGAGCGCCGTGCCGCTGCCCAGCACGCTGGTCAGCCCCACCTCGTTGGGCAAATCGAAGATCCTGTGCAGCGAGGGCCGGCGCAGGTCGGCGTCCACCAAGATGACCCGCCGGTCCGCCTCGGCCAAGGTGATCGCCAGGTTGGCTATGGTAGTGGTTCCGCCCTGGCCGGGCTTGGGCGTCACGACACACAGGGTCTGCAGCGGCTGATCCTCGCACGTGAACAGCAGGTCGGTGCGCAGGAAGCGGTATGCCTCCGCGAAAGCGGACGACGGCAGCGCGCGGGTGATGAGCGGCAGCTCGTGGGCGCGCACGCCCTCTATCGCCGGGATGATGCCGGTGACCGGGAGGTTCAGCAAGCGCATGACGTCGTCGACGGTCTTCACGCGGTCGTCGAGCACATCGAAGGCGAGGGCAAGGCCAAAGGCCACGGCGAGGCTCAGAACGAACCCGAGGGCCAGTAACTGCCACGGGGAGGGCCCCCGCGTGACCGGCCCCTCTGCGTTACGCGCGAGATCGACGATCTGAATGGCGCCGGCGTCGTTGGTGACTTTCTCGTCAATGCGAGCCTGGTCGACCGCGCCCCTCAATCTGGCGTAGGTTTCCTCGGTGATGCGGTACTCGCGGGTGAGCGCGGCAAGCCGGACGCCCCGCGAGGAGGCCTCCGCGACGCGACCGCGCTCGCGGGAGGCGATCTCGGTCGTGGCTCCCAGCCGCGCCTGAAGCGCCGCTTTCTGTGATTCCAAGTCGGCCACCTGGGCGGCGAGGATGTCGTGGATCGGGTTGCGCGAGATGGTGGTGTGCTTGATCACGCGCTCCATCTCGGTTGCCAGGCGGCGGCGCAGGTCGTCGATCTGCGCGCGCAGGGCAATCACCGCGGGGTGCTTCTCGGTGTGCACCGCGAGCTCGGCGGCGAGCTTGCTTTCGAGATCCAGCAGGTCGATGCGCAGCTTGGTGACCGCGGGGTTGTCGGTAGTGCCCTCCTCGGACACGACGGTCGGGCGCTCGCGCTCGAGCTGGGAGCGGGCGGCGGCCAGGCGCGCGGCGGTCTCGCGGAGCTGGGCTTCGGTGGTGTCGCGGTCGCGCTCCAGCGGGGTGATCACCGGCTCGGCGGGATCGCGCTCGAGCCCCGCCACATCGCCGGCGGCGCGGAAGCGCGCCAGTTCCTCTTGCGCGCGCTGCAGGTCCCGCTCAGCGGAGGTCAGCTCGCGCTCGAGAAAGACACGCGTGTCAACCGCCTCGCGATGGCTGAGCTCGCGGTAGAAATCGGCGAACACGTGGGCCACGGAGTTGGCGATGCCGATGCTCTGCTGCGGGTCGCGGTCGAGGGCGACGATGCGCAGCAAAGCGGTGCGCGGGAGCGTGTCCACGGTGATGCGCCGCGCCAGCCGCTTGGGCGGCTCCGACAGCTTCAGGGCCTCGGCTGCACGTGCCACCACGGCCTGACTTTGGGCCAGGTAGATGAGGTTCGCGAGGCGTTCCTCGCGCGCCTGGGGATCGTACCCGCGATCCGCGGGGGCGCCGACGCTGCCGGCGACCACCGGTCGCTGCAGGGCCTGATCCGAGGGCATCACCAATGCCGTGGCGCGATAGTAGCGCGGCATCACCAGCACCCCCACCGCCACCACGAGCATGGTGCATCCCACCACCGCCGCGACAAGCCAGCGGCGGCGGCTGATTACTCGATAGAACCGCCAGAAATCGGCCATTGTCATGTCGGGGTGACCCTCGTTACCTCGGCGCTGTCAAGCGAATCACCGGACATCGAGTCCCGCGCTAGAGCAATAAGTACAGCAGCGGGCCCAGGAGCGGCGCGGCGCGCTCCAGGAAAGGCCGCTTCTGCGACCCCGGCGAGCGCACCGGGATGAACAGCGCATCACCGGCATGCAGCTCCACGTTAAGCGACATGTCGCCGTCTATCAGCAGTTTGCGCAAGTTGAGCGGCTCGCGCACCGCCCGCTGCGACTGGCCGGCCGCGGCGCGCACCAGGTAGGCCTGGTCGAGCACTGCAAACTCCGTCACCCCTCCCGCCTCCGCGATGGCCTCCAGCAGGCGCGCACCCTCCTGAACGTAGTAAGGCCCCGGCCGGCCGACGCCGCCCAGGACGTACACCTGGGTGGTCAGCCCCGGAACGACCAGCGTGTCGCCGGGCCTGATGAGAGGAGCATTGGCCATCGCTTGCGGCTGAAGCAGGGCAGTCAGATCAACCACCTGCGGATCGCCTACGCGCGGCTTGAGGACCGCCTGCTGCGGGTTCGCGCCTGGTGCGAGGCCCCCGGCCTGGGTGATGAGATCCCACGGGGTAATGGAGTCCCGCACCTGATAGGTGCCGGGCTGCATGACCTTGCCAATGACCCGCGCGCCGCTGAGTTCGGGACTAACCTCGGCGACGCGGACAGTGTCACCAGAAGCCAGGAGCGGGTTCTGCGCATCATCGCCTGCGTCGAGGAAGCGGCGAAAATCCAGCACTCGCGAGTCCCCGGCTCGCGCCAGCAATACAGCGGACAAATCGGCCGCGGGCGTTGCGCCGCCCGCCACCGCGAGCGCCTCGGCGACGTGGCTGTCGCTGGGCACGAAGTACACGCCAGGCGACCTCACCGCCCCGCTGATGATGACCCGCACCGGTGCGTGCTCGACGATCTGGACGGTGACCTGAGGATCCTTGACGTACTCGGCCAGCCGCTCCGACAGCGAGCGCGCTATGGCTGACGGAGTCAGCCCTTCCACGTGAAGTTCGCCCACCATCGGCAAGGCAATGGCGCCGTCGTCGCGCACGATGAACTTGCCGGACAGATCGCTCTCCCCGAGCACGGCGACGTTCAGGGTGTCGCCGGGGCGCACCGTAATGTCCTGCGACACGGCGCTGCCGACGACGAGGAGCGCCAGGCACAGGCAGACCATGATCCTCACGTAGCGTTTCCTCCTGGTCAAACAAGTAGTTGAGGGAGCAAGAACCGTGCCAAGTTGATTCCAGGCTCTCGCGCGGGGTGGACGGCGGCGAAGGCACAGTCAGAGGACCGCAAGTAGGGGCGGCCTGACAGTCCGCATGATGGTGCACCGCCGCTGGGCCTTGACAGGCTCGTCAACTGCGGAAATCCACAGGTGCCGACGGAATGCTGTGAACAGTTGTCGAAAAAATGTGGAAATCGGGCATGCAAGCGGTTGACAACTTGAGAATTGCTAGTATAATTGGAGGGCTACAATTGAAGAGCGGCTACGGCAGCTTCACCCATTGCACTGGTCCCAGAAGCACTCACACTCGGCCGCCACGACTCGGAACAAACATTCGCGTCGTAGCGGCCTTTCCCTCCCACCCTTGAGTTTTCGCGAGATCCGTCCGCCGGGGCTCGCGCCCTTCGCACGCAGCAAGAGACGTGCCACAATAGCTGCCGCAAGACGAGGCGATTCTCGGTCGTGACGGCAAGCGGCGCGGAGCCACAAGCACGCATCATACTTTAGTCCTAGTTCCAGTCAGCCGCCGGCACTGCGCTAACTGCACCATGGGACAATTGCTGGCGCCTTGCGTCCGTGTTAGGATTGCCCTGGAGCCGCACGCCGAGTTCAACCAACGGTTGCAGGGTGTTCGATGTCCTCTACTACGACGGGCTACCGCAACGGAGGCGGAAGAGGGGGCGCGAAGGCTGCGGGCCGCAGCGCCCCGGCATTGCCCGGTCGCGGAGCAGCTGGCGCTGCTCTCGCCCGGTTTCGAGCCGCACTCGAAGCCCCTGACGGTTCGCCCGCGGCGCTGCAGGGTGCCGCCGAAGAGCTGGGCCGGGGACTCGGCTGCCTCGTGGCGATCACCGACCGCGAGCGCGAGGGCGTCGTGGCCGTGCGGGCCGAGACCCGCCCCCCTGGGTTCAGCGACGCGCCCGACCGTGGTTTCCTGACCCGCGTCGCCGAGCGCCTGTCCCGGCAGCGATGCGCTCTGACGGTGCAGGCGGACGGCGCGGAAGCCGTCCCGGGACTCGCGCCGGATCAGCACTACCTCGCCATTCCCGCGCCCCGCGAGCTCGGCGCGCGCTACGCCCTTCACCTGTTCAGCAAGACGCATTTCTCCGCCGCCGAGCGGCGCGTGGCACGCGCCGCAGCCGATTACCTGGGCGCGCGGGCGCCGGCGGCAGGCGCCGCGCGGGCCGCCGAGGAGCACGTTGACGAGCGACCCGGCCGCGCCCGCGCCGCGGGTGCGGTCGCCATCGAGCGACTGCTGAGCGACGCCATGCGCGCAGCCGCCGAAACCATGGGAGCCGATAGCTGCTCCCTGATGGTCAAGGAGCAAGGCGGTGAGCTCGTGGTGGACACCGCCTACGGCCTCGACGAGGGCGTCCTGCGCGATCGGGGGGTGCGCGCCAGCAAGGGCATCGCCGCCTGGGTGATGCTGTCGGGCGAGCCGGTGATACTCGGCAATCCCCGGCAGGATCCGCGCTTCGAAGGGCTGGATATCGAGCCGCGCAGTGACATCAGGTCCTCCATCTGCGTTCCCATCGCCATTCGCGAGGGCCTGCGCGGCGTCGTGAGCTTCAACCGCACCGGCCGCGCCGAGCCTTTTGACGACTCGGGCCTGCAGCTCGCGCGCGTCCTGGCCGCACAGCTTGGACCCAGTGTAGCCAACGCCCGCCTCTACCAGCAAGCCGCCGCCCAGCTCGGCGAGATGACCGCGGCGGCCCGGGACAACGCCGCGGCACATGAGCGCCTGCGCCACGACCTCGATGACCTGGACCGCCTGTACGACGGGGTGCAACGCATCAACGCCGGCCTGGAGCCCTGCAGCATCGTGGAGCAGACAGCGCACGGCGTGGCGCTACTGGTTGGCGGCCGCAACGTCGGCTTCGCCGCATTCGACGGCATGGCCGACAGCACAACCGGATGGGCGCAAGCAGCGACGCCGTCACTGGCGCTGAGCGTCGCGGCCACGGCCGCCGCCCAGAGTCTGACGCGATCCGTGCTGGTGGACGAGCGCACGCCGACAGCGCCGTCTTGCGCAGCCGAGGTCGCCGCCGAGATCGACGCGCAGATCGGCGACGGCACCATGGTCCTCATTCCGTTTGCGGACGCGCGGGGGAGCCTGGGCCTGGCGGTGGGATGGGGTTTCTCGCGGCTGCCGAGCGATCGCGAGCTGGCGCTGGCGGCTGGGCTGTGCGCCTACGGCGCGACGGCCCTGCGAAAAGCGATCGATTACCAGGCGGTGGTGAGTCAACGCTCGCTGGAGCTATCGGCGCTTTATCAGTTGTGCGGCGAAATCAGCGCGGCCACGAGCTTCGAATCGGCGCTGCGCTCGGTGCTGGAGATCGCGCGCTCGATGGTGCGCTACGACGAGGGTCTGGTTTTCATCTGCAACGAGGAGAGCTCGCGCCTGGAGCTGGCGGCATGCCGCGGGGTGGATTTCGATGCCACGCGCGCGCAGGCGCCTCAGGACCAGCCCGGCAACATGTACCAGTGGGTGTTGGCGGAAGGCAAGGCCTTCATCTCGACCGATGTCGGCCAAGCCGGCCATGAATCCGCGCACGGCAGGCAGGTGCTGCGCTCGTCGATGGCGGTGCCGCTGGTGGTGGGCAACGAGACCATCGGCGTGCTGGCGATCCACAGCGCGCTGCCGCGAGCGTACACGGAGGAGCACGTCAAGGTGCTGTCGATCGTGGCCTCGCAGGCGGCGGCCATCTACCGCGCCCTGCAGTCGCTGGGGCGCCTGAGCCGCTACACCGACAAGATCCTGCAGAGCATCGTGGCGGGCGTCATCGGCCTCGATCGCGCGGGCAAGGTGGTGATGTGGAGCCCGGCGGCGGCCCGGGTATTCAACCGCGACGCCGCCGAGGCGGTGGGGGCCGATTTCCTTAGCCTCGCCCATGACATCGGCCGCGACTGCGGGGGGCTCGCCGGGCGCACGGTGGAATCGCTGGGAATGGTGGCACGGCGGGTGCTCGCCCACGGCGACGCGGTGCTGGAGCACGAGCTGCGCCTGGAGCGTGACGGCCGGCCGCCGCGCGCTCTGCTTGCGGACTGCACGCCCCTGCGCGACGCCGACGGACGCCTGGTGGGCGCGGTGATCCTGGTCGAGGACGTCACCGACCGCAAGCGCATGCAGGACCGCATGCGCCAGATGAGCCAGCTCGCGGCGGTGGGCCACCTGGCCGCTAACGTGGCGCACGAGATCCGTAATCCCTTGAGCGCCATCAAGACCGCCGCTCAATTCCTCAGCACGGAGTACGGCAGCGACACGTTGATCGCCCAGTTCACCGGCATCATCGACGAGGAGTGTGATCGGCTGAGCAAGGTCGCCACCGACTTTCTGACTTTCGCGCGGCCCAACGACCCGGCGCTCGAGCGCGTGTCCCTGGTGAGCGTAGTGGAGGGGGCGCTCGCCGCCACCGCGCGGGAGATGGCCGAGCGCAACGTGACAGTGAAGTGGCGCCCCCTGCGGCGCTTCCCGCGCGTATGGGCCGATCCCGAGGCCATGCGCCAAGTGTTCGTGAACCTGCTCACCAACGCCGCCCAGGCCATCGGCAACGACGGTGAGATCCACGTCGCCCTGCATGCGGCGCGCCTCGAGCAAGGCGAACGTGTGGTGGAGGCCGTCATCACCGATAGTGGGCCCGGCATCGCCGAGGACGACGTGGAGCGCATCTGGACCCCCTTCTATAGCACCAAAGCCAAGGGCACCGGCCTTGGGCTGTCCATCGTGCGCAAGACGGTCGAGTCGCACGGAGGGCAGGTGTGGGCGGAAGGCCCTCGCGGCAAGGGCGCCGCGTTTCGCGTGCGACTGCCGCTTAAGCGACCGGGCCGCGGGCGAGCGGCTGCAGCGACGCCGGAGCCGGAGGCCGGCGGCGCGCGCCCGCGTTGGCGCCAGCTCAATCTCTACGATGAACACCCCGCGGGTGCGATAGCCGCGAAGGGTTTGGCGGCGATAGCGAACCAAGGAGATGATGAATGAAGGAAGCGGCGCGAATTCTGGTGGTTGACGACGAGGCCAACATCTGCCAGGTGCTGTCCGCCGTCCTGCGCAAGGACGGGCACGAGGTGCAGGTGAGCAGGGACGGCGACGAGGCACTCGCGCTGCTGGAGAAAACCCCGGTCGATCTGCTGATAACCGACGTCATCATGAATAACATGAGCGGGGTTGAGCTTCTGCAGCGCGTGCAGTCCACGAGTCCGCAGACGCCGGTGGTGATGATGACGGCGTACGGCACCATCAAGAGCGCGGTGGACGCGATTAAGCTCGGCGCCTTCGATTATCTCGCCAAGCCCTTCGACATGGAGCAGATAAAATCGGTGGTGCGCAAGGCGCTGGCGCAGCGCAGTCACATGCGCCGGCACGAGCCCTCGACGATGATGGCCGCGCCGGCCGGTGACGACCCGACGATGGGGGCCATCGTCGGCCGCGGCGAGTGGCTGACGCGCGTGCGCCATATGATCTCCAAGGTGGCGCGGAGCCGGGCAAACGTGCTGCTGCGGGGGGAAAGCGGCACCGGCAAGGAGCTGGTGGCGCGCGCGATTCACGCCAACAGCAGCCGCGTCGATCGCCCCTTCGTCGCGGTTGCGTGCGCGGCGCTCAGCTCCGACCTGCTGGAGAGCGAGCTGTTCGGCCACGAGCGCGGGGCCTTCACCGGCGCAGTTGCGCAGAAGCCGGGGCGCTTCGAGCTGGCCGACGGCGGAACGCTATTTCTGGACGAGATCGGCGACATCAGCATGAACCTGCAGCTTAAGCTGCTGCGGGCCATCCAGGAGCGCGAATTCGAGCGGGTTGGCGGAACCAAGACCATACGCGTGGACGCGCGCCTGATCGCGGCCACCAACGGCGACCTCGAGACCGCGGTCAACTCGGGCGCATTCCGCGAGGACCTCTACTACCGGCTGCAGGTGGTCGAGATCTGCCTGCCGCCGCTACGCGACCGCCTCCAGGATATCCCCGACCTGGTGCGCCATTTCCTCGACCGTTTCAACCACGAGAACGGCAGGCGCATGAGCGACGTGCCGGCGGAGGTGCTCGAAATACTCCAGGACTACCCGTGGCCGGGCAACGTCCGTGAGCTGGAGAACGCGATCGAGCACGCGGTGGTGCTCGCGGACGAGGAAACGAGCGAGCTGGAGCTGAACCTGCTGCCGCCGTCGGTGATTAGCCGCAATGGCGGCAGGCAGATGGGCTCGCCGCGCAACGGCGCGGCCGCGGAACTGCACCAGGCGACCGACGAACGGCGCAAGGACCTTCTGGTCGCCGCCTTCGCCGCCCACGAAGGCGACATGGCGCAAGTGGCGCAGGCACTGGATATCACCGACCGGGCGGTGGCGTACTATGCCAAGAAGCACGATCTGGCCAGCGCGCCGCGCCGCCGCGCCCGTCCTCGCGTGCGGCAGTCGGCGCGCAAGGAGGCGCGAGCCGGAACCGGCAGGGCCTGAAGCCTGATACTTGACTGTCGCGGCTACGGCTGAAAGCCGGGCTCATGGCACGATTCTTGCAGCTATGCACCACAACCGAGTCCCGTGCATGGGGAATCCGTCATGAGCAAACCGCCGCGGCGCATACTCGTCGCCGATTCGGATTATGCGTTCGCCCAGGGCTTGCGTGCCGAGTTGGAGGCGGACGGCTGCGCTGTCGAGATCGTCAGCGACGGGTTGAGCGCCATCAACCTGGTAAAGACGCGGCCGTTCAACGGCGCAATCGTTGACACCGATCTGGCGACGGTGGATGGACTGCACGCAGTGGCGCTGATAAAGGATCTGAAGCGCGCATTGCCGGTGGTGGTCACGGGCAAGCGCGATCGCGCCGAGGCTGAGCCCACGGCGCGCGGGGCGGGCGCGGGAGCTTACCTGGCCAAGCCGTGCGAGCCGGCTCAGGTAGTCGAGGCCCTGCAGCAGTGCATGAGCGGAGACGCCCGCGCGGCTCCGCGCACACGGCCGTCCGTGACCCTGGCTCGGCTGGAGCCGGGACAGGTGCTGTTGCTGGAATGCCCCGGCCGCCAGGTGGAGGGCAGGCTGTCAAGCCGGCTGCTAGCGAAGCACCCAGCCTCGCTTGCGGTCGCCGCCCCGCGGCGCGAGGGCGAACCGGTGTCGCTGCCGTTCGGCGTGCCGGTGACAGTGGGGTTTCCGATGCCGGATGGGTGGTACTACTTCGATACTTATGTGCTCGGCGCGGTCAGCCACAGTGGTGAGCCAGCAATCCTGCTCGCCCAGCCCAAGCTGGTGAGCCACGTCCAACGCCGCCGCTATGTCCGCGCGCGGAGCTCGTTCAGCGTCCAACTCGGCACCGAGCCCGGCGCGGTGGCGGCCAAGGGCCAGGATGCGGGCGAGGGCGGAATCCGCGTGCTGACGGAGCGCCCCGTGGCGGTGGGCTCGTACATCTCCTGCCGCATTGCCGCGGGGGGAGCGCAGCCGGAGATAAGCCTGCCGGGCACGGTCGTGTGGACGCAAGAGCTGCGAGACAACGGGCATCGTTATCGCCTGGGGATTGAGTTCTCACTCACCTCCGGGGCGGAACGCAAGCAAGTGCGAGCCTGGCTGGAAGGACTCGCGCACAGTGCGGAGAATGCCGGCGCCTCCCCACACGCGGTTGATGGCGTGGGAGCATCGCCGCCGAACTGAGGTCGGCGCGGCACCCCTCATACAATGAGGTACGAGCAGCGAGCTAGACAGGTAACGCGACAGAAGATGGCCGCCAAGCTCATCGCGGCCGGACGCGTGCTTGAGATGTCGTCGCTCGAACTCGCGGATCGCATCGACCAGGAACTCGCCGCCAACCCTGCCCTGGAACTGGCCGAGGAGGCGGTCTGCCCCGTATGCCACTGTGCACTGCGAGGTGCGTCGTGCCTCAACTGCGGGCTCGACCGCACGGCACCGCAAAACCCTGACGCGCTGGCGCAGTTCTTGGGCGAACCTCCCCTGCCCCGCCCTCGCGCGGAGCCAGCCGACGAGGAGGTCGAGGATCCCTACCTGCGCGCGGAAATGCCCGTCACCCTGCAGGAGCACCTGCGGCTGCAGGCTCGGGCTGGGCTGCCGCGCGAAGACTACGATGTGTCCGATTACCTCATCGCCAACATCGATGACCGGGGGCTGCTGGACTGCGACCCCGGGGAGGCGGCCCGCGACCTGGGCATAGCGGTCGAGACTGTCGAGCGCGTGCTGGGCGTCATCGAGGGGTTCGATCCCGCCGGCGTCGGAGCGCGCACATCCCAGCAGGCGCTGTTGATACAACTGCGTCAACTCGCGGACGAAGGCACCACCGACGGGTGCGCCGAGCGCATGATCGCCAGCCACTGGAACGACCTGGCGAGCCAGGCCTACGGCCGGATCGCCCGCGCGCTGGGCGTGTCACGCGACGAAGTGGAGAAGGCGGCGGAGTTCATCCGCTCCAACCTCGATCCCTACCCGGGGCGCCAATTCCACGCGTTCTGGCAGAGCCAGCCCGGAAACCCCGAGGCGATCCGGCGCCCCGACGTCATCATCAGGCGCAACCTCGACCAGTATGTGGTGGAGGTGGTGGAGTCCAGCGACTTCATCTTGCGCATCAGCGAGTCCTACCGGGAGCTGCAGCGGATGCTGGTGCGCCAGAAGCGCGGATGGGTGCCGCCCGAGTGGCGCCATGCGGTGGATTCGCTGAAGCGGGCTGACTGGTTCATTCAGAGCATACGCATGCGCCGAGGCACGGTGCAGACCATAACCGAGGCCATTGTCGAAGCGCAGCAGCCGTTCCTCGACACCGGGATGGAGGAGAAGCTGCGGCCGTTGACCCGGGCGCGGCTCGCCCGCATGGTCAACAAGCATGAATCCACGGTCAGCCGCGCGCTCGCGAACAAGTTCGTCCTGCTCCCGCCGCCCGCCAATTACATCATCGGCTACGAGCGCTTCTTTACGCCCGCGCTCAGCGCCAAGAGCATCATCGGCCAACTGGTGCAGCGCGAGAGCCCTTATCGCCCACTGACCGACCGCCAGATCTGTCAGATCCTGGAGAGCCGCGGCTTCAAGGTCGCCCGCCGCACCGTCGCCAAGTACCGGCTCGCCCTGAACATCCCTTCCTCCGAGCAGCGCGGGCGCCGGTGAGGGGCGGACATGACCCGGCCTCCGGCTGCGGGTCATCAGGGTCGCGCCCTGGCTGTCTCTGCTCCCAGTTCGTTGACGAACGCGCCTTGCGGTTGAGCGTCCTGGGATGCTATCATGCGTCAGGAGCGACGCAGTGAACCGCAAACGGCTGCTGAAACGCCTTGCCGACGGTGCCCTAAGCAACGTCTCCTTCAGCGACATGCTCAGCCTGGCTGAGGGTTTCGGGTTTCGCCTCGCGCGCACCACCGCAAGTCATCACATCCTGACACATCCGCGAGTCCCGGAGATCGTTAACTTGCAGGAAGTCAATGGCGAAGCCAAGCCTTACCAGATTCGCCAGTTTCTGGGACTCATCGAGCGCCATAATCTCGCACTGGAGGAAGGGGAATGAGCGACTACCACATTAACATCTTCTACAGTGATGAGGACGGTGGGTATATTGCCGATATTCCCGACCTCGAGCACTGCTCCGCATTTGGCGGGACCCCGGAACAGGCGCTGGCGGAGGTGGGGCGCGCCAAGCAAGCGTGGCTGGAGGCGGCCCGCGAAGCCGGCAAGCCGATCCCACCGCCGCGCTATCGTCCGGTGATCTACCAGATTGCTCATTGACATGCGCACGGATCGCCCGGCGCGCACCGTCGCCAAGTACCGGCTGGCGCTCAACATCCCCTCCTCGGAGCAGCGCGGGCGGCGGTGAGCCGCCACCGCCACCTGCCCTATTAGCCCTCCGGCGCCCCATCGCCGCCTTGCAGATCATGCCTTCCGCTCCCGCCTTGCTCATTCCGCCCGCCCGGGGGTATCATAGTGACAACTCATGAGCGAAGTCCAGCCAGTCAAGGTCAACGAGGTTGCCTGCAAATCGATCCTCAGCAAGTCGGGGCTGTCGGATTGGACCGTAAACTGCTACGCCGGGTGCGAGCACGCGTGCCGGTACTGCTACGCCCGGTTTATGAAGCGGTTCACGGGCCACGCGGAGCCGTGGGGCACGTTCGTGGACGCGCGCATCAACGCCCCGCAGGTGTTGGCGCGCCAGGTCACTCGCGCCAAGCGCGGGCGCGTGATCCTCAGCTCGGTGTGTGACGGGTGGCAGCCGCTGGAGGAGAAGTACGGCCTCAGCCGGGAGTGCGTGCGCATCCTGCTCGACAGCGGCTGGCCGGTCGGCATCCTCACCAAGAGCGCGCTCGTCAGCCGCGACTTCGACCTGCTCGAGCGTGGCGAGGTGGACCTCGGCATGACGGTCTCGATTTCCGACGAGCGCGTCCGATCCATCGTCGAGCCGGAGGCGTCGGCCACGCTGGAGCGGCTGCAGACGCTGCAGCAGGCCGCGCGACGGGGCATTGAAATCTGGGCCTTCGTGGGGCCGTTCCTGCCAGGCCTCAACGACGACGAGGACAACATCGCCTGGCTCATGGGGTGGATGGCGAAGCTGCCGGTGACGCACTTCTATGTTGACCGGCTCAATTTCCGCCCCGGCGTGGCATCGTCGGTGCGGCGGATGCTCGAGGCCGACTTCCCGCATCTCGTCGAGCGCTACCGCGAGATCGAGAGCGACGAGGGGGCGTCCCAGGAGTTCGAGCGCACCCTCTACTCGCGCGTGCGCAAGATCGCCAAGCGCCACGGCGTCGCGGACAAGGCCCGCGGCTGCTAGGCACCACCCCGGATTACTCATAGCCGTGGCGGCGCAGGTCGCTAAGCCGCCTTCGGCTGCCGCGATGGCGGCGAGTAGGGCTGGGACTTTGGCTCGAGGGCTACCTGCTTCCTGCGGCCCGAGGAGCGGGATCACGAGCCGCTGAACACCTGCAGCCAGCGGTGCAGCAGGAACTCGAGGCGGTCAATGAGCAGCGACATGCGCCCCATGACGGTGTTGCCGAAGATGGCGCCGAAGGCGACCATCAGCAGCCAGCGGCCGAGGCGGGCGCTGCCCTTAACCACGGGATGGCGCTGTTCGAAGGAAAAGAAGAAGTAGCTCATGACGGTGATGATGGTGACGAAAAAGACGACGTTGCTCACGTGCACGAAGGGGGCGGCCGACTGCCACAGCGGCTTGAATGAATACATCAATTGGGGGGCGAGCTCGGTGATGAAGCCGACGATGCCGAGGCCGGCGGAGAGCCCCATGAAGATGCCGACCGCGAGGCGGTTCATCCACGCGAAGCGGCGCGAATAGACCGAGTAGAACATGGTGCCCATGAGGAACGCGAAGATCCAGTACCAGCGGCCTTCCACGACCAGAGGGTTCCACCACTTGGGCTGCAGCACCATGGTGATGACGAAGTAGAAACCGAAGCCGGTGGCCAGGCCGATGAAGACGTGCTCGAAGAAGCGGAAAACGACGTTCTCCCGGTAGAGGATGGAGTAGATGGCGAAGGTGCAGATGGCGGCGAGCCAAATGCCGAGCGTGGCGGCGAAAACGTGATGGCGAATGCCGAAATAGGCGGCGGCGGCGAAAACGCCGAGCCAGATGAGCAGGCGTGGCAGCGCCGCCCTCATGACGCGCTAGGCCTCCTGCCCGGGGCCTGCCCGCCCCGGCGGGCGCGGAAGTAGATGACATTGCCGAGCACGATGAGGGCGATCATGACCGCGTGCGCCGCTGACTGGGCGGGCATGCGCTTGAGGGCATCGCCTTCGTAGCCAACGAGCTTTTCGTATTCGGCCGCTCCCGCCAGGCCCTTGAGCACGCCCACGATCTGGCGGGCGTCATAATAGGGAAAAGCCTCGGGCGCCATGACGCCGGTGCACGCGTAGCCGATGGGCGTGCGGTATATCCCGTAAACGAAGCGCACCCATGTCGGGAGCGTGCTCGAAGGCGTTATCTCCAGGACGAGGCCCACATCGCGCACGGTCCTTATGCCGTCCATGACGGGGAGGTCATGGAGCGGGGTGTGAAACATGTCCTGCTTGATGGTGCCGGGGATATCCTTGGCCCAGCCGCGAATCATGTTGGCCCCGCCGAGGTTGAAGCCCCAGTTGACCCAGTCGCGGCCGTACTTGCGGCCGTACATGCCCTGGTAGCGCTCCGCTATCTGCTGGCCGAGCAGCGGCCCCGGCGGGTAGGCCCAGCCGAAGATGGCAAAGCGCTTGCCCGCCTTGAAGCAGTGGCGGATGAGCGCCACCGTCTGCGGGCCATTCTCACCCTGCGTGCCGGGCTCCCAGTCGCAGCAGACGACGATGATCTTGTCGTCAGGCACCGCCTCCACGGCGTCGTAGAGAGTGATGGCCGGCCTGCTGACGTACATGACAGCCTTAACCTTGACCACCACGAAGACGGCGGTGGCAATGGCCAACGCCAGCCAGATGATGCGCCGGGGCCAGAATTGTGAGCCGCGGTCCACCTACAGCTCCTGCTCGAAGAATGCGCCGCGCTCGAGGTTGAGCCAGATGCGCAGTGACATCGCCAGGCTTCCCACCAGGATGCCGAAGCCGACCC
>Ga0315291_10004161_pt1 | contig 18512 bp, 16 predicted proteins | sample YL17G12_20_MG_FD_203070 | JGI IMG/M metagenome (GOLD analysis project Ga0315291, IMG submission 203070) | Sediment microbial communities from Yellowstone Lake, YNP, Wyoming, USA - YL17G12_20 | ecosystem: Environmental > Aquatic > Freshwater > Lake > Sediment | place: USA: Wyoming | collected...
GATGGATTTGAGGAACTTCCAAAAGATGAAAAGATTTTAGCCTACTGGCTTTATCAGGCAGCTTTAGCGGGAAGGGACATCGACTATGATCAGACAAATCGATATGGATTGGAGATAAGAAATCTCTTGGAAGAGATTATAACCCATTCGGACGGCATACCCAAGGAGCTGTTAGATAAAATCATAAAGTATATCAAACTCTTCTGGGTGCACAATGGGAACTATGATAGCGACACTGCAAAAAAATTTATTCCCGAATTTTCCTTTGCAGACCTGCTTTCTGCGGCCTCTTTTGCTTTGAAAAATGGGGCAGATTTTGATGTTTCAAATGAGAAGGAATTAGAAGATAAATTAAAAAGATTGGAAAGGCCAATTTTCGATTCTAATTTCCAGCCTTATCTGGTCAATAAATCCCCCCAGGGAAAAGAGGATATAATCAGCGCCAGCGCCAATAATTTTTATGAAGGGGTAAATTTAGATGAGATTGAAAGTTTTCCAGAGAAATACCCCTTAAACTCCAAAGTCACAAAAGAGAGTGGCAAGATTGTGGAATTGGTCTATAAAGCTGGAACTGAGAAAGAAAAGCCAGGGCTTTATAGCAAACAGCTAAACCAGATCATCTTTTGTCTGGAAAAGGCATTACCCTATGCCAGAGATAAACAAAAGGAGGCATTAGGCTATCTAATTGAATATTTCAAGACTGGCGATCCTTATTTTTTTGAGAAATATAATATCTCTTGGGTTGGGGACGACCTCCAAGTCGAAACCATCTTGGGTTTCATCGAGACCTATATGGATGCTCGAGGAGCTAAAGGGGAATATGAGGGTATAGTAAGCTTTGTAGATAAAAAAACCACCAAATTGATGAAAGACATCGCTTCCAATGCCTCTTATTTTGAGCAAAAAGCTCCCTGGGATGAGAAATATAAAAAGAAAGATTTTACTATGCCTGTATCTAACTCAATAAATGTCTTAATTGGGGTGGGGGATGGAGGACCTTTGGTTACTTACGGGATAAACCTTCCTAATGCCCAGTATATTAGAGAAAAATACGGGAGCAAAAACTTTTTGCTTACCAATGTGATCGATGCTGACAGAAAAGGTTCAGAAAAAGCTTCAGTGGAGGAGTTTGGTTATTCAGATGAGGAGAAGGAATTAGATAAAAAATATGGGGAGGAAGCAGGAATTTTAGCTGTCGCTTTACATGAGATCATCGGACATGGCTCTGGAAAGGTCAGCCCGGATCTGAAAAAAGATCCCGGGGATTATCTTAAAGAGTATTATTCCACATTGGAAGAAGCCCGGGCAGACCTATGTGCTTTGTGGCATATCTGGGATGATAAGCTATTAAAATTGGGTTGTATGTCCAACAAGAAGTGTGCCCAGGCAGAATATTATAGTTATGTGTGCAGAGATTTGACTATGCTCAGAAGCGTTGCCACTGGTGATAAGTTAGAAGAAGACCATATGCGGGGACATCATATGATAGTTTCCTATTTGAGGGAGAAGAAAAAGGTCGTAGATGTGGTGGAAAAAGATAGTAAGGTCTATTTTAAGATAAATGATTTGCAAAAGATGAAAGAAGGAGTGGGCGAGCTTTTATCCGAGATAATGAGGATAAAGGCGGAGGGGGATTATAAGGCGATAAAGAATTTAGTAGATACTTACGGAGTTAAAATAAATACCCAGTGGAGGGATCAGGTAGTAAAGAGAGCAAAATCGATCGACCTGCCCAACTATTCCGCTTTAGTAATGCCCAAATTGGTCCCGGTTGAAGATGCCAATGGAAATATCATCGATGTAAACATCACCTATCCTAAAGATTTTATGGGACAGCAGTTGGAGTTTTCGGGGAGAAAGTAGGTTTTGGACGGAATTGTAAAGATGGCGATAAAAAATGGATTTATCTCAATCCGAAAATTGTAAAGCCTGTTAAAAGGGATTCGAAACACAATGAGAGATGAACACCTATTGTTCTTAAGGAAGGCCTAAAACAAGCATCAATAATAGGAACTAATGGCGAGATTAACAAAATCAAATCAGAAAAAGATAGAAAAAGTTCGAGAACAAAAACAAAGAACGTTGGATAAAGTAGTATCTATATTGGAAGATATTTGCAAAGATAACAAAGAAATTTTTAAGAAAAAACCTGACAGCAGACTTAAGAGTTTGGAAAGCATTGTGGAAAAGATGAAAGTAATCAGGTGTAATATTAATGCCTTCCAAAAACACATTGAAGATATTGCTGGTGTCAGACTTACTTGTTGTACAATAGATGAAATACAACAAGTAGAAGATTTAATTAGAAACCATCCCGACATTATAGATTGTAAAGTGATTAAGGATTATGGGGAAAATGGCGTGGACGAATATGGATATAGAGGTCATCATTTACTTGTCACAGTCAAAGTTTCTTACGAAAATAAAACTTTAAGAGATAGATGTGAAGTACAAGTTAGAACGTTGGCTCAAGATTTATGGGCAATCTTGTCACATAGGGATTTCTATAAAGTATCTTCCAAACCTCCTCAATTAGTTCAACAAGATATGATAACCCTTAGTAAACTTTTAGAGGTAGTAGATAACCTTGCTCTTTCTTTGAAGGGAAGAAGAAAAACAGAAATCGATAAGGAAATTCGAGAAAAATCTGAAAAACTTGTTAAAAAGGACATGCTAACACCAGAAAACGTTCAGAAATTAATTTCTGATAAATTTCAAAAGGAGATTTCTATTGACTTTGCATATCAATTGATTCAATATGTGTTGACGAACAATATTACTTCGCTAAAAACATATAAAACTCTTATTACTAACAACAAATACCAAAACATAATTAAAAAAATATTCAAGGAATTCGAATTGGTTCCTGAATTAGAAGATTATCTTTATGACATAATTTTGTTGAAATCAGAGGGAGTAAGTAAAGGTAAGAAAGCTTTAAGAGAAATTGCGAAGGGATTGCAGAAAGAACGATTGCGAGCGGTAGAAAAGGGGAGGGTCATCCCAAGAGAAGAACTTAAAAGAGAAACTAAGATTTCAAGACCAGATAATATGGAGAAAAGTGGATGAAAGTTTTATTGGTATCCTATGATTTAAAAAAACCTGGTAAGGACTATAGCGGGCTTTATGAAGCATTAAAGAAGGCTTACGGATGGTGGCACTATTTAGAGTCATGTTGGCTATTAAAGACCGACCTTTTATCGCAACAGTGGTTTGAGAGAATCAAGCCTCATATGGATGACAATGATTTTTTATTAATTATTGAAGTTACAAGAGATTATAACGGATGGCTACCGCAAAAGGCGTGGGATTGGATTAATGAAAATATTCAATAGTATTTTCTATTGGATAATAATGAGAAACACAAGAGAAATGAATGTGCATTATCCATCGTTAGAAGAAAAACATAACACTGCAATTTCTAAGTACACTTTTTATTTTCAGAATGTAAAGTTTAAGATCTAATTTTTAAGATTTAATCTAAGATTAAAATAAAAAAATTCGAAGTTATAAAAGAGAGATTGGCACAGCATAAACAGGAATTAAGGGAAGAGTTTAAAGTAAAAGAAATTGGAATATTTAGCTTTTATGTGAGAAAGGAGCAAAAAAGAGAAAAGCTACAATCGTTATGAAATACAATCCTGACATCCACCATAGAAGGTCCATCCGGTTAAAAGAATATGATTATTCGCAAGCAGGAGCATATTTTGTAACGATATGTGCGAAAAATTAGAAGCCTATATTTGGAAATATTATCAGTGATAAAATGGAATTGTCGGATATTGGAAAAATCATCAATCGATTTTGGATAGAGATACCCAATCATTTTAGTAATGTTTATTTGGATGAGTATATAATTATGCCCAATCATTTCCATGGCATTATTATGATTGATATAAACTGTAGGGGCGGGGTTACCCCGCCCCAGATAGAGGGCAGGGAAACCCTGCCCCTACAGCAAAAACGGACATTGGGGCAGGTAATTGGATATTTTAAATATCAATCGACCAAATACATAAATAAAATTCATAGATCACCCGGTAGAGCCATCTGGCAACGGAATTATTATGAACATGTAATTCGAAACGAGGATGATTTGAGACAAATCCGTGAATATGTTTTATATAATCCATTGAAATGGGAATTGGACGAAGAAAATCCGGAAAACATACGCGTATGCGTTCATACGAAAAACGATCGTAGAGGTTGACCTATGTGTCAACCCCAATTACCCAAAGGGCGAACACATAGGTTCGCCCCTACAATAGAATCTAATATAACTAAATGGCAAAGGTAGTTAAAGTAAAAGATATCTCAATTGGGGGGAAAAATCCTTTGGTTTTGATTGCGGGGCCTTGTGTTTTGGAGTCGGAAAAGATCGCTTTGGAGACTGCGGAGAAGGTGAAGAAAATTACCCAAAGGCTTGAAATCCCTTATATCTTCAAATCCTCCTATTTCAAAGCCAATCGGTTAAGTATCAAATCTTATTCTGGACCTGGATTGGAAAAGGGACTTAAAATTTTGGAAAAAGTTAAAAAGGAATTTGATCTATCGGTTTTAACCGATATTCACAATCCGTCTGAAGCTCAACCGGTCTCTGAGGTTGTGGATGTTTTGCAGATACCAGCATTTTTGTGTAGGCAGACCGATTTGGTCTTAGCCGCAGCCAAGACCAAAAAGCCTTTAGAAATCAAAAAAGGGCAATTTATGGCTCCAGAGGATATGAAAAAAATCGCCGAGAAGGCAGAATCTTGCGGAAATGACCAGATCCTTTTGACTGAGAGAGGGACTACATTTGGGTATCACAATCTGGTTGTTGATATGAGGTCTTTGGTGATAATGAGAAATCTTGGCTATCCGGTGGTTTTCGATGCCACCCATAGTCTACAATTGCCCGGAGGAAAAGAAGGTTTTTCCGGTGGCCAACCGGAATTTATTTTACCTTTAGTCCGAGCCGCAGTTGCCTGCGGATGCGACTCTTTATTTATCGAAACCCATCCGGATGTTTCTTCAGCCTTATGTGACAAAGAGAGTATGCTCCCTTTAGAAAGGTTAGAAGAGCTTTTAATTCAGGCAAAAAAGATTGATGAATTTATTAGAGGAAAATGAAAAGTACTGGAAAAAGTTTAAAAGAAAAATTTAAAAAAGTAAGATTGCTGATCCTCGATGTAGATGGGGTTTTGACCGACAATTCTATCATCATCGATGATAATGGAGTTGAATCAAAAAGATTTAATATCTCCGATGGTTTGGGGATCTATCTTGCAAAAAAAGCAGGTATCGAAGTCGCTTTGATCTCCGGAAGAGATTCAAAAGCTACCAGAGTAAGAGCTAAAGAACTTAAGATTGAGAATATTTATTTGGGAGAAAACAACAAAATTGTTGCTTTTGAAAAAATAAAGGATAAATTAAAGGTCGAGGATAAGGAGATTTGTTTTATGGGGGATGATATTTTGGATCTTCCTTTGTTAAAAAAAGTTGGAGTTCCCATAACGGTTAAGGGTTCAAATCCAGTAGTCGAAAAATCTGTTTTATATGTTACTTTTGCCAAGGGAGGAGAAGGAGCGGTAAGAGAGGTTATAGACTTGATATTAAAGAGCAAAAATATAAACCCGGGGGAGCTTATATGATAATTGATAAAGCCAAAGAGGTTATAAGAAAAGAGGCGAAAGCCATTGCCGATTTAGAGCAAAAGATCAACCACCAGTTCGCCAAGGCAGTAGAGTTGATCTTAAAATCTAAAGGAAGGGTTATAGTCACCGGCATAGGTAAATCGGGGATCATCGGGAGAAAGATCGCCGCCACCTTAGCCTCCACTGGAACTCCGGCTATGTTTTTGCATCCGGTCGAAGGGGTGCACGGTGACTTGGGGATGGTGAGAAGGGATGATGTGGTCATTGCCATAACCAAAAGCGGGGAGACCGATGAGCTTTTTCAACTTTTCCCTATTTTCAAAAGGTTGGGTATCCCCATCATCACCTTTACCGGAAACCTATCCTCACCAGCAGCAGAGAAAAGTGATGTAGTAATAGATGTTTCGGTAGAAGAGGAAGCGTGTTCCCAAAATTTAATCCCTACCTCCAGCACCACTGCGGCTTTAGTTATGGGGGACGCTTTAGCTTTAGCCCTGTTGGATGAGAGGCATTTCTCCTCAGAGGATTTTGCTCTCCTTCATCCCGGAGGGAATTTAGGAAGAAGGCTACTTCTAAAGGTCTCAGATATTATGCACACCGGAACCTCCATCCCAACTGTCTCTGAAGATGCCAACATGAAGGAGACCATCTTGGAGATGACCTCCAAAAGATTCGGTGCTACCAGTGTGGTGAATGGGAATGGGGAATTAGTGGGGATCTTTACCGATGGGGATTTGAGGAGATTGGTGGAAAGAACAGATGACATCTTCAAATTGAAAGCCCAAGAGGTGATGACTAAAAATCCCAAGACCATCGATGGGGAAGAGTTGGCGGCTAAAGCCTTAAATGTAATGGAATTTTATAATATCACCTGTTTGATCATCACCAATGGGCAAAGAAAGCCGGAAGGAATTGTCCATCTGCACGACCTTTTGAAGTCGGGGGTGGTTTGAATAAGAAAGAAGTTTAAAAATTGGTTAGTCTATAGATTCATAACCATATTGATCTTTATATTCAATCTCTTGCCCCAAAGGGGCGCAATATTTTTAAGCCAGATCTTAGGGAGACTGGCTTATTTTATATTACCTGAGGATAGAAAAACAACTTTAAAGAACCTGAAGTTTGCTTTAGGGAATATTTATTCTGAAAAAGATCTCAGAAAAATCGCTTTGGAAGTTTTTGAGAATATAGCAAAAAATTTTGCGGAGGTAGCCAGGTTTAAAAGTCTGTTTTGGGAGGATTTGAAAACCAGGGTCAAAATCGAAGGGGAAGAATATTGGAACCAGGCTTTTCAAAAAGGGAAAGGTGTAATTGCAGTAACCGGGCATATGGGCAATTTTGAACTTTTAACCGCTTATTTCTCTTTAAATGGTTACAAAGTTACCGTGCTCTCCCGAGAGGTTTATGATCCCAGATTGGATGAGCTTTTGAAAAGAAATCGAAAGTTGGTTGGGGTGGAGACCCTTAGCGCAAAAGAGGACACAAGAAAGGTAATCCGGGTCCTGAAACGAGGTGAAACCTTAGGTATCACTCCGGATCAGGATTCAAAAAAATACCGGGGTGTTTTTGTAGACTTTTTTGGTAAAAAAGCCAATACCCCGGTGGGACCAGCCCTGTTGCATCTCAGATATGGCTCACCTATTGTGCCTATAGCTTTGTTGAGAAATGGTAAGGATAAATATATTATAAAAATAAGAAAACCGATATATTTTGAACCGAAAAAAATTGATGATGAAAACATAAAAGAGATAACTCAAAGATATACAAAAGATTTGGAGCAGATAATCAGGCAAAACCCAAGCCAATGGGTATGGATGCACAAAAGGTGGAAAACTCAACCGCAATAAGTCTACATAAATAAATGGATTAAGTAATTGTTATTTTTGGTCGCTGGAGGTTTTCGTATATCATAGAATGAAGGCTGCGTAGCCAAACCTTCACACTTCGTCCTGAGCTCAGTGTCGAAGGATGGTTTGGCTGGCCCGCCAGAGGCGGGCCTACGCGCTTTAAATGAATTGTGGAAAAATTAATTATACCGCAAAAGTGGACGCAAATAATAAAAGAAAAACTGTTTACAGAATGAGAAGATACATTATATTGTTAGTAGGGTTGGTCTGGTTGGTAAGTTGTTCAAAAGAGGAACCTAAAAAGCCGGGTTTGGCTTTGAACTTGCCCGACCAGATACTGGAGAATGCAACAATGGTTTTCACTGTAGATGGAGTGAAATCGACGGTGATAAAGGCTAAAACTGTGGCTAAATGGATGGACAAGGATCTGACTTTGGCAAAAAGTTTAAATGTGGATTTTTTTGATGAGAAAGGAGCCCATACTTCCCATTTAGATGCAGATAGCGGCTGGATTGAAGAGAGAAGACAGAAGATGGAGGTTTTGGGGAATGTTTTTGTTCTAACTGACGATGGAGTGAAACTTGAAACCCAAAGCTTGAAATGGGACCCTAAATCTAATAAGATAACCACAGATGATTTTGTTAAGATAACCAAAGGTAAGGATATAATGAGCGGATACGGTTTCGAAGCAGACCAGTATTTAAGAAATATGAAGATAAAGAAAATGGTGAAGGGGGAGATTACTAAGGAGAAAGAGGAGACAAAATAGTCTTTAAATTGTTGCGTCAGGACTGAGGTCCTGACACAACACAATAAATAGAGAATTGTCAAGCAGTCCCGTCTTTGGCGGGACATGCTTGACCTACATCAGCTGTTCGGTGTAATCGTAGCTGTTGGAGCTGTATTTAAACTTTTGAGCAAAAAATGTCAATCTTAAGGTCGGAAAATTTAGTAAAAATATATGGGAAGAAGAAGGTGGTCGAGTCTGTTTCTATTGAGGTGAAACAGGGTGAGATTGTGGGGCTTTTGGGTCCCAATGGGGCGGGTAAAACCACCACTTTCTATATGATCATCGGCTTTATTAAGCCCAATTCTGGCAAGGTCTTAATCGATGAGGAGGATATCACACCTTTTCCTATGTATAAAAGGGCTCAAAAAGGAATAGGTTATCTATCACAGGAGCCATCTATTTTTCGTAAACTTACTGTGGAAGAAAATATAATGGCAATCTTAGAGATGCAAAACCTTAAAAGAGACGAAAGGAAAAACAAATTAAGCTCACTTTTGGATGAGCTGGATATAAGACCTTTAGCCAAAAACAAAGCCTATACACTTTCCGGTGGAGAGAGAAGAAGGGTCGAGATAACCAGAGCCTTGGTAACCGATCCCAAGTTTATGCTCTTAGACGAGCCTTTTTTGGGGATAGACCCTATCGCAGTAGAGGATATCCAGAATATAGTTTATCGATTGAAAGAGAAAGGGTTAGGGATTTTGATAACCGACCATAATGTGAGGGAAACCTTATCCATCACCGATAGAGCGTATCTTATGTCCGAAGGAGAGATCTTAAAATCGGGAACTGCTGAATTTTTAGCTTCCGATTCCGAAGCAAAAAAGATATATTTAGGGGAGAAATTCAGGTTGGATTGAAATATTCCGATAAAAAGGAATAGGGGATATTTATGAAATTAGAACTTCAGGTAAAATTAAAGCAGACCATAGCTCCGCAATTGATTCAATCTTTGAGGATGCTTCAGATGCCTCTTTTGAAATTGGAGCAGACTTTGCGCCAAGAGCTTTCAATCAATCCCCTATTAGAGGAGGTAGAGACCCCTTTGGAGCCGGAAGAGGGAGAAAATGTCTCATCTGAGGAGGAGCGTTCAAATGATTCGCAGCTTTCCGAGATCAACTGGGATGACTACTTGGGGGATGACATCGGATATAAAGTGAAAGCGCAGAAAGAACAAGAAGAAGAACAATTTGAGTCTGCTCCCGCATTTGAAGAGACATTATATGACCACCTTTTGGAACAGCTCAATTTGAATAAGCTAACCAAAGAAGAATATGAGATCGGTGAATATATTATTGGCAATATCGATGAGAACGGATACTTATCCTGTCCTTTGGAGGAAATAATAAACACTTTAAAATGTGACCCCCAGACCGCCCAGAAAATGTTATCCTTAATTCAGGGGTTCGATCCTCCAGGGGTAGGGGTGAGAGATTTAAGGGAATCCCTTTTGATGCAATTGAGCGGAAAAAATCTAAAGGATAGTTTAGCTTACAAGATCGTCGATGAACATCTGAGTGAATTGGATAAAAAGACCATCTCCCAGTTAGCCAAATCTTTAAAGACAGACTTTGAGGAAGTTCAAGAAGCCCTGGAGATAATCAAGGGGCTTTCCCCCAAGCCAGCCGCTGGTAGATTTATGACCGGGGCGGTTGCCATTATTCCGGATCTAATTGTGGAAAAAATCGGGGAGGAATATGTGGTCTTCCATAATGATAAAAATGTCCCCAGCTTAAGGATCAATCCCACTTACAAGGAACTGGTCAAAAAGGATTCCAAAGCTCCACCGGAGACCAAGGAGTATGTAAAAAAGAAGCTGGATCAAGCTCGCTGGCTGGTAAATGCTTTAAATCAAAGGCGCACTACTATGGTCAAGGTTATGGAAGCCATTGTAGAGGAGCAAAAGGAATTTTTTGAAGAGGGTCCCTCCTTTATCAAGCCTTTGATTATGGAGACCATTGCCAATAAAGTGGGGATGCATGTGGCTACTGTATCCCGAGTATCCAATGATAAATATGTTCAGACCCCTTTGGGGATTTTTGAGATCCGATATTTCTTCAACAGCGGACTTTTAAAAGATAACGGAGAAGAGCTATCCAAAAGAAATGTCAAGAATATGATTGAGGAATTTATAAAAAAGGAAAACCCTTCTGCTCCTTTATCCGATCAGGAGATACTCAAATTATTAAAAGAAGAGGGTATTCATATTGCTCGCAGAACCGTGACCAAATACCGGGAGGAGCTTAAAATCTTACCGGCTCGCTTCAGAAAAAGAGTTGTGGAAAATGAGGATGAAGTAGGGGCTTGATTTATCAAGCCCCGCCGTTGGCGGGGTCGCATAAATGCGATCCCTACATTTTGCCCTTAGATGAAAATTAAGTTCGACTCACATTATTTCTTTAATTTAAGAGGTGGGTTTCCCCTCCTTTATCCATTTAATATTCAAAGGAAAGGAGTAAGCCATGCAGATCCGAACCACCGCTCGCCATTTTGTTTTAACCGAGGAGATGAAAACCTTCTCGGAGAAGCAGATCCAGAGATTGGAGAGATACTTCGGTCACATTATCGACTGTCATCTGATCTTGGATTTGGAGAAAAACCGCAAGACCGCGGAGCTGAAGACCAAGGTTTATGGAACGGTTTTATCCAGCAAGCATCGTTCCTATGATCTGTATGATTCCATCGAGAAGGTAGTGGGAAAGATGGAAACCCAGATAAAGAAATATAAGGCTAAGCTTAAAGATAGAAAAACCAAAAAAGTTTTCGCCTTAAAAAATCAGATTAAGACTCCCCTTTCTATAGAGGAATCTGAATTTGAAGGGGAACTGGAAGAATAAAGGATCAGCCAACAACGTTAAGATTAAACCCTTTGAGGAGTGAATATCTTGGGTAGTATCACCGTTGAGGAGATGTACAAAGAAAGGAAGGACTTTTTTGAGCTCACCTTATTAACCAATGAGGACGGGCTCAAAAAAGAGATTTTGGACAATCAAATTCATCGTCCCGGCTTAGCCTTGGCCGGCTTCACTGAAAGATTCCCCTATGAAAGAGCTCAAATCTTAGGGGAGACAGAATTGGCATATCTGAAAAATCTGGACGAAAAAGGAAGGGAGGAGGTTATTAAAAGGATGTTAAAATTTGACATCCCCTGTATCATCGCCAGCAAGGGGATAGCACCTCCTTCGGAATTAATCCAGATAGCCAACCAAAAGAAGGTCCCGGTTTTTCAGAGCCGGCTCTCCACCGCGGAACTGGTTAATCGTTTGAACGCCTATCTGGATAATATCTTCGCCCCATCCATAACCTTACATGGCACCTTAGTCGATGTGTATGGAGTAGGGCTTTTATATACCGGCAAAAGCGGGGTGGGAAAAAGCGAATGCGCCTTAGACTTAGTGGAAAGGGGACACCGATTGGTAGCAGATGATATGATAAAAGTGATAAAAAAAGCGCCGGAGATCATAGTGGGAACCGGGTCTGAATTATTAGGCCACCATATGGAGGTGAGAGGAATAGGGATAATAGATATGGAGAAGCTTTTCGGAATCAGAGCTATAAGGATGCAGAAACGAATCGAGGTGCAGGTGAAGCTGGTTTTCTGGGCGGATGAGCCGGAATATGATAGATTGGGGATCGAGGATAGATACACCACCATTTTGGGGGTGGAGATCCCGGTGGTAACCATACCGGTCTCTCCAGGGAAGAATATCACCGTAATCTCTGAAGTTATCGCTATGAATCATATGCTCAAGGTTTATGGACAACATCCGGCCAAAGCTTTTTCCCGCAAATTAACTGAGGAGATCTACCGAAAAAGCATGGTCAAGGATTATCTGGAAAGCGATATCGAGTAAAGGATAGTAAATGAGAAACAAGTCGGTGGAGCTTAAGGTGGGGATCGTGGTAGTCTTAGCTGCGATCATCTTTGTCTGGGGGGTGATCTGGATAAAGGAATATGAATTCAGACAAGAAAGGCACACTTATTCAGTTCTCTTTCCCAATGTGGGAGCCTTGGAGGTTGGAGACCCGGTGGCAGTTTTAGGGGTGGCTAAAGGGAAAGTGGAGAAAATCCAACTCTATCAGGGGGATGTTTTGGTGACTTTCAATTTGACTACGGATGTGGTATTAAAAGAAGATGCCAAATTCACCGTGATGAATATCGGATTGATGGGGGAAAGGTTCATAGAGGTGGAGACCGGACATAGTTTAAAACCCTTAAACCTTTCGCGTCCGGTAAAAGGATTTTATGATTCTGGAATACCAGAGGTTATGGGGATGATGGGGGAGATGGTGACAGAGATCAGAAATTTGACTGCTCATCTGACCGGGGCTTTAGGGACCGAATGGTCGGAGGAGTCGATAAAAGAGATTGTGAGGAATTTAAAGAAAATATCGACCGATTTGAATTCTCTTTTGACCGAAAATAAAAACAGGATGAACCAGACCTTAGAGGATGTTTCCTACACCTCTGCGGAGTTGAAAAAGATGGTGGAGGAAAATAAATCCCGAGTTGAGACCACAATGAAAAACTTCAGCCAGGCTTCCACCAAATTGGAAAATATCACCCAAACCTTAGATTCCTTATCTTTATCCTTAAAAAATCTATCCCAGAAGATTGAAAAGGGGGAGGGGACTTTGGGGCAGTTGATAAGCGATACTTTACTTTATCAAGACCTTAAGCAAACGGTTAAAAGTGTCGATGAGTTGATACAGGATATCAAGAAAAATCCGAAAAAATATTTTAAATTTGAGATATTTTGAAGTGTCTAAGTCAACTCATACTAAAAAGATAAACTTCTCTTTTGGAATTCATAATCATCAGCCCATCGGAAACTTCGAGCATATATTTGAAGACTCCTATCAAAAAGGGTATCTCCCTTTCTTAAAATTATTAAAAAGATTTCCTTTCTTTAAAATCTCCTTACATTATTCTGGGATTCTATTAGACTGGATTAAAGAAAACCATCCGGAAGCTTTAGATTTGATAAAAAGTTTAATCCAGAAAGGACAGGTAGAGCTTTTGACCGGCTCTTTTTACGAATCTATTCTGCCGGTTATCCCGAATTGGGATAAAATTGGCCAGATCGAAAAGCTCAGCTTCTTTATTCAGGATGAATTTGAATTCAAGCCTTCGGGGATGTGGCTGGCGGAAAGGGTCTGGGAGCCTCACCTCCCCAAAATTTTATCTTTAGTTGGAGTGAAATTTGTTATTCTGGATGATACTCATTTTAAATATTCCGGGCTTTCGGAAAGTCAACTTCTCGGTTACTATATCACCGAAGAGCAAGGACACACAATAAACCTTTTCCCGATAAGTAAAACCTTAAGATATGCCATACCCTTTGAAGAGCCGGGGAAAATAGTGAATTATCTCAAAGAAAAAGCTTCAGAAGATGGTCAAAATCTTTTGGTCTATGCGGATGATGGGGAGAAATTCGGAATCTGGCCCGGAACTTATAAGCATTGTTATGAAGATAAGTGGATCGAAAAATTTTTAGAGGAGATGGAAAAAAATCAGGACTGGATTAATTTTTTGCACTTCAGCGAGGTTTTAAAGACAATTCCCCCTTTGGGCCGAGTTTATCTTCCCACTGCTTCTTACGCGGAGATGTCCCAATGGACACTTTTGCCTTCCGCCTTTCGAGAATATGAGGAGTTAGAAAATAAGTTAAAAACTGAAAATCTTTATACTAAGTTCGGAATTTTTGTGAGAGGAGGTTTCTGGAGAAATTTCTTAGCGAAATATCCAGAATCCAATCATTTACACAAAAAGATGCTAACTTTGAGTTATAAAATAAAAGAGTTAGAGTCGGTTGATAAAATCGACAAAGATAAACTCGGTTTAGCTAAAGAAAAACTCTGGAAAGGGCAATGTAACGACCCCTATTGGCATGGGGTTTTCGGTGGGCTTTATTTAACCAATTTAAGATCAGCTGTTTATTCTCACCTGATTGAATGCGGTAAATTATTGGGCGAAATCACCCATAAAGATAACAACTGGATAGATTGCCAAGTAAAAGATTTCGATAAGGATGGAAAAGAGGAGATAATAATTCAAACCCCAAATCTGAATTTATATTTTTTACCCCATTCGGGAGGGAGCTTAGTGGAGCTGGACTACAAGCCCAAATCTTATAATCTTCTGGATATTCTCTCCCGGAGGGAGGAGGGGTATCATCAGAAGATTAGGGAGTTGAGTAGGGGCGTTCAATTGAACGCCCCTACAAATAATTCTAACCAGGTGGCAAGCATTCACGATCTGGTTTTGACCAAAGAGGAAGGTTTGGATAAATATTTGACCTATGACTGGTATAGAAGGGGTGGTCTGATCGACCATTTTCTTGGTAAAGATACCAAACTTGTAGATTTCGAAAGGTGCCAATATCCAGAGCAAGGGGATTTTGGCAATCAGTCTTATCAATTCGAGGTAAAGAAAGATAAAGACAAACTTGTTTTGACTCTATTCAGAGATGGCTGGGTCTGGGTGGATGACCAGAGGGCACAGATAAGTTTGACCAAAAAGATTTTGATAAGCGCTGATAGTTCCGATCTGGAGTTTGATTACATTATTAAGAACAATCATGCCGATAAAGTCGATCTATGGTTCGGGATTGAATTTAATTTCGGTCTGCTTTCAGCCGAAGGGGATAAATATTTTTATCTCTCCGCAGAAGGCGGAGAAAAAAATCTGAAAAAAAGTCTTTCGGATTCTGATTCTGATGAAGATGTAGTTGGTTTCGGGATTAAGGATAATGATTTGGGTTTGGATATAAATTTAAAAATAGATAAACCCGCCACATTATGGAGGTTTCCCCTTTTTTGTGTCTCTTTATCCGAATCAGGCTTTGAAAAAAATTACCAGAGTTCAGTTTTTTTGCCCAATTGGAAGATAAGATTAGAGCCAAAAGAGGTTTGGGAGATAAGAATTGTTCAGCGGATAATATAAGTTTCAAGTTGCAAGATTCAAGTCGCAAGAAAAATAAAGTGGGTAGCCTTGGGTCCCTGCACCCAGGGCTATTATTTTTCAAAAAATTTGTAGCATCCGGGTTTATCCCGGATGTTTTTTTTAAAAGAAAAATGTTTTAGCAGGCGCGAGTGAGAATAAACAATAGGAACGGACTTCCTTTCTGCCAACTTACCCAACAATGATCGCGCCTCAGGCATCTACATTCTTTCATATGCCTAACTAATAATATTTGAAATCTTCTGTCATGCTGTCTCTGCACACGATACTTTGTCGAAGTTCAACAAATCACTCTGAACCTAATTTAAAAAAGGGATCCGTCTTTGTCAAAGCGTTTCATCCTTCTTCCTTTTCGTGAGGGTACTGGGTAAATAGAGATAGACTTGCCTAAGCGCACCTCTCTTCCTGCTTCATACGGTTTCTGATGCCGGATTAGAGGACTCTTTAGCAGATGCGGTAAGACTTGTCGCCATTTTCCTTAGTTGAGCGAACTTTTTCTCGTATTCTCTCCTCTGGTGAGGCGCCAAGCCTGCGTGAGGTATAGTCCTCATTATAGAAATGAGTAATCGCTCAGCATAGGAGCGGCCGTCGATCGAAAAAGATCGCTTGAAGTATTCCAAGGCGGAGCCTTCCCATTCTTTGGGCGTTTGAAGATTCTGGTCAAAGTAATCTTTCTCCGTCTGCATTGCTGGAAGCAGAATATCTTGGATGAATTTGTGGACCAAGTCAAGTTTGAATCTATCGTTGTAGGTTTCGGAGAAAGTAAATGAACGACCAACTACATCTTTTTGAAGATCTGCCGTAAGTGCGTTCCAGAATGCATACTCACGGGAAGTTGAAAGTGTCCCAAGGAAAAAATGCCCTGCGGGCAAAAGTTGTATCACAGTGGCATCATTAATGGGAGTCCTTTCTTTCTTGTCAAGCCACAAAGAGCCGAGTTCATACAAATTTTGATTCTTAGTCAAATGTGAAATATGCTCCCTTAGGACCTCCTCTTTGATGCCGAACCGGCTAAATGTTCGAGCCATCTCACCGAATGCTATGTTCTCGCCAGCATTTATTCTTTCCCAATTGAGTACGAACTCAAGTATTCTTAGATCTAACATACGTAAGTTCGGTGCGCAATGCCTGTAGATATTAATTAGCCCCGTCTCTGGCTTTGGTATTAAAGTGCCAGGACATATTAACCACTTATAGAAGTAGTTTCTCAACTTTGTAAGCCTGACTTTAAGTTCCTGGGGGAGGAGCTTATCAATACTATATTCTTGTTCGGGATTGAGCAACAATTTTGTAATGAATTTGAAGTACAGAATAAGTATCTCTCGAATGTTGTAGTTGCAATAGTGATAAATACCCTCATCAACGAACGTGCTTGATATCCGAGTGAAAACATCCCAAAATCGTTTCTGGAACTCTGGAAAATCAACTGTATGCTCCTTCTTCATCTCTTCAAAAAAGTCCGTTAATGTTCTGAATCCTTCATTTTCTTGAATGAACTTGAGTCTCTGTTCGAGAAGCGTCTTAATGGAAGCGTCGGGCATCTTCTGAATCGGAAAGCTCTTTTCTTCGCCCGCTGTTACTCGTTCCAGAAAATTCAAAAGAACTGTATCTCCAAAGGCACCTTCAGTTATGAGTCGTCGGAGATTCGGCTCACGAATTGCCAAGATTATGGGAATTTGCACATCATTTGACAGATCTAGGCTCAAGGAAAGAATTTGACGTTGAAGTCTAAGAAGGTGTCTATCAATATTGTCAAAGCATAGCACAAACGGAAAGCTTTCTTTCAAAAAGAGCAGCAGCGTTCTCAACTGTGGGGTAAGACGCAAAGAATTATACCGATCTCTGACAGGACCCTCCTCGAGAATAGTTTCCCAATCCAAATCAGTTGGAAGTGGGCGTCGCACATAATCTTGAATGATCCACCTTCTTAGATTCGCATATTCTTCTTGTTCATCAAACCGTATTTTGTATGTATACCATTTCTTTATGACGGTTTCCGATGATCCTTCAATATACTGTTTAGAAACTCTATCAAAAATAAATTGCCGAAACCTATCGGGAAAGTTTTCCTCTTTCACGCTGTCAAATGTTTCCGTAATAGCTTTGAAGTCAAAGTAGATCATTTTGAATATTTTTGAATCTTCAAGATTCAATCCGATCTTCTTGAGCACAACCGTCTTCCCACAACCAACAAGACCGTGGACTAAGACAAGTCGCATCGTTGGAATCATACCTTCAATTTCCTGTCGTTCAATTCTATCTACATAAAGATGTGTGAAGAAATGCTTTTCCAGTGCTTCTTCCACTTTTGCCGCAGAACCAAAGTATTTACTGAATTCCTTCTGAAGTCTCTTAAATGAAGCACTAAACTCTCGGTCGGGGGCAAAAGTTAATGCGTTCAGAACTGCCACCAAAAATTTTCTAAGTGTCAATCCTTTGGTGGCAGATTGGTCAGGCAGTCCCTTTATATGCTCGATTGCCCTTGTCATCTTTTCCTCCTTTGATCTTAATTAGAAAAATGCCCTAAAGATATCAAACAAATTGAGCATCCCAAAACCCAGCAGGAGAACTCCCACTGATATCGTTATGATTTTCCACCAAATTGTGTATATCTGAAATGCAGAATAGGTTTCAAAAAGTTCTTTTTGATAGTCAGCTGCGGGTTTTCTCGGTTTATTAATCTCTCTCACTTGAATCGAATAGCGGCAACCAGGTTTGTCGCCACCCTTACTTACTTTTTCAAAAAGAAAACGACCGAATGGACTCAAACAATCTTTTGTCAGCGGATCGTCCTCTGAGTGGTAATACAGGCCGCATGAACTCCAATGGCATTTATTAGCGCGGCGAAAGTTGTAGTTGCTCAGGACAACAACAATATCTACGAGGGCGTGCCATAGATATAAAACAAGCAAAACTAGGAAGGTAACAGCAAGAATAAGCAAACCAGCAGCCACTTCCCAGTCAAAAAAAACAATAGAAGAGTGACAAAGATAAAACAATGTTCTCACCTCCTGCAAACTTAGGTAAAAAGATTTGCAGATAATACATCATTATAACATTACTTAGTTTATCCTCAAAAAAGACTTTTGTCAAGCAAAAATTAGGAATATTATTTGTAGAGGCAGAAGACTGTTCTGTCCCTACTAGTAGAAAACAAACATCCAGCTAAAAGCGGGGCGCTGCAGTCTTCTCTTATTCCGGTATTTAGTGCTGTCGGGAATTACCTCCCGACAGAGCTTTAGGCGTCAGTCCGCCTGAGGCGGACTGACGCCACGATT
>Ga0315291_10004162_pt1 | contig 18509 bp, 17 predicted proteins | sample YL17G12_20_MG_FD_203070 | JGI IMG/M metagenome (GOLD analysis project Ga0315291, IMG submission 203070) | Sediment microbial communities from Yellowstone Lake, YNP, Wyoming, USA - YL17G12_20 | ecosystem: Environmental > Aquatic > Freshwater > Lake > Sediment | place: USA: Wyoming | collected...
CGCCGACGCCCCCGGAAAAGGTGACGAGCGGCGGCGAGTCGAGCGATGATTATGTCAGGGACAAGTATCACGGCCTGACCGTGAATTGCGAATTGCCGTATTTCTACGACCCCGGGATCGAAGATACTACGCCAAGCGATATGACGCGGGCGGAAGCCGTGATGAAGGGGCTGGAAGATGAAAGGAAGTTCCTCGCCTTTCTCGGAGGCGAGTATCGGAAAGCCAAGCCGTTGCTGACGGTCCGATCGCCTTTTGTGGATGCCATCGAAGAGCTCTTGAGGACAAGTGAAGATGAGATCGTTTCGCAGGAGAACGCCGTGAAGACGGAAAAAGAATATGCGACACAGGCGACGGCCGCACAGAAGTGGGACGCCGTGACCCTGCGCAAGTTCTATTCCGTTCTGAACCTGGGGCAGTTCGTCAGGCTTCTGGAGTTTGAAAAGGCCCGGACCGCCGCGGCCTTCCCGGCGGCGCTTCAGACGGTCCTGGATAAGAGCCTGGCCGAGTTCGAGCGAAGCTCCGGCGAGGCGGAACGGGAGTTCACCTATGCGGTCGTTCCCATCAAAAAGCTGGCGTCCGTCCAGCTCCTGACGGCCCTCTATGCCATGGACTATGTCCAGCGTCATTAAATTGGGGACACGATATCAGTTTCCGAATTGTTAGAACCGGCGGTTTTCCCAGGGGAGAATCGGCTAATTCGGAAATTAGTATTGTGTCCCCAATTCTTCTGTGATATGAAATTTTCGAGGGTCACGGGGATGAAACTGCCCGGTTTAGCCGCGAGCTGCCTCCTGGGCATAATCTTGGGTGTTTCGGCGCCCTCGGACAAGGCTCCGATATCCGATCGGGTGCAGTCGCCGGAATCTACTTGCCCGGCGGTCCTGAAGAGGGTCCACGATGAGGTCGCGGAGCTGGGCTGCTATCCGGGACAGAACTTTGTCCGATGGGATTTCTTCATCGGCGGGCCTGACGATGATGATACAAACAAGGACCAGCACGTCGTTGTCCTCATCGAAAACGAGCGAGGTCCGGGGAGAATGACCCTCCAGGTGACACAGCTCGAGCGGAGCAGGGGCGATCCCAACGTCAAGTACGCAAGGGGCACGCGGCGGGTTCTCTGTTTCCTGGAAAATGGAAAGCTGGAGGTCCTCCGCTCCGACTACGGCGCTGCGGAGCTAGAAGAGCTGGCTGGTGGCATCCTTCGGGCGGTCCTCGACAAGAAAAGACTTCTCATGAAGTGATATTTATGATAGGACTTCTATAACAATATCATCATTGGAGACCGGCCCATGAGCACCCAGATGATCGTCCGGCTTTCCCCGGAACTCAAGGAGAAGCTCGATAAGCTCGCCAGGTCCGAGGGAAAAAGCACTAACCGGATGGTCCTTGAGATCATCGAAGACTACGTCAAGGAACGGGACATCGGGGCCTATGTGGACGACCTGTGGGCGCGGATCGGCACGAAGCTGGCCGTGAGGAGCGTGACCCCCCGGGACGTGGAACAGGCGATCGACCGGGCGAGGGGTAAGACGGGATGAGGAGCGTCGTCGACACCAACGTCTTCGTCTCGTCGTTCTTCGGCGGCAACCCGCGAAGGATCATCGACCTTTGGAAGGAACAGCGGATCACTCTCTGCCTTTCCAGGGAGATCCTGGACGAATATGTCGAGGTCCTGCACCGGATCGGCCTGGAAGGGGAGGAAGAGCTCAAGGAGCTCCTTTCGCTCTTCAGCCGCGATTTCAACCTCCTGTTCACCGCCAAGACCCCCGAGAGGATCGTCGTCAAGGGCAATCCCGGTGACGACAAGTTCCTGGAATGCGCGGTCGCCCTGAACGCGGACGTCATCATCACGGGGGACAGGCCGCTCAAGGCCGTCGGGGAATACTTGGGAATCCTGATCTTCAGTCCGGCGGAATTCCTCGAGCACCTGTCCGGCCAGCGGCCGTGAGGGCGTTCGGATCCGGGCCGGGCGCGCTTGCTTGTTGACTTGAGCGGCGGCCCGGGCATAAAATGCCCTCCATGCCGGATGAGATCGGACCGACGCGGACCGGGGCCCCTCCGCGGGGGATTCCCCCCTACCTGTCCTTGATCTTTGACTTCGACGGCACCATCGCCGATACCCTTTCGGCCATCATCCGGCTCGTCAACGAGCACGCCAAGGAATTCAATATCAGGCCCCTCGCCGAGACGGACGTCGACGAGCTTCGGGGCATGTCCAACCTGGACATCATCAAGAAATATAAGGTCCCCCTGGTGAAGGTCCCGTATCTGGTCCTGCGCGCCCAGAAGGAGCTCAACCAGAGGATCGGCGAGATGAGACTGTTCCCGGGCGTTAAAGAACTTGTCCTCGATCTGAAAAGGCTGGGATTCCGGCTGGGGATTTTGACCTCGAATTCGCGGGAGAACGTCCAGAAGTTCCTCAGGGCCCAGGACCTGGACGTCTTCGACTTCATCCACGCCGAGCAGAACTTCTTCGGCAAGAACTGGGCCCTCCTCCACCTCCTGAAGAAGTTCAACCTGAAGAAGGAGGAGGTCATCTACGTCGGCGACGAGGTCCGGGACATCGAGGCTTGCCAGAAGGTGAACATTGCCGTCATCGCCGTAAGTTGGGGGTTCCACCGGAGAAAGCTCCTCCAGGACAAGCTGCCGACCTACCTCGTCGATTCGCCGGACGAGATCCGGGCCATCGTCTCTGGCTGATGGATTGTTTTCTTAATCCCCGGCGATCCTATGATCTACGGCCCGGGAGCTAAGAGGGTCAGCTATTCGCCTGTGACAAGCAGCCAGCCCTTTCCCGGCATGATGGAAATCGCATCCCCTGGTTTGAAGACCGCCGCGTCCTGGAACGATTCGATCGGAGGCGCCGTGAGCTTCGCTTTTGCCGGATCGACCCCCAGCCGTTTCCAATCAATGTCGAGCCTGACTTCGACCGGGTCCTTGGCCCAGCTGGCGATCGAAATGAGGGCCCGTCCTTTCTTGACGTAAACGGTGGCCGGGACGTCCGCGCGGCCGGTCTCGACCGGCGGGCGCTCCACCCAGAACCCGATCATCTCGGCGTCTCTGATGCCGAATTCGTCCCAGGCTTTCCAAAGCGGTCTCGGGTCTCCGGCCCAGGGAAGGCGGCTCGTCATGCCGAAGAGCATGCCGCGCCAGGGATTTCCCCCGTCCTGGAGCATCTCGCCCATGAGCCCGAAAGGGATCCCGGAGACCTCGACGAGCCAGAAGTCAGGGGCCGAGTTGTAGTCGAAGTATTCGCCGAACCAGAGACGGTCGAGGAACGGAAAGTGCTCGAGGTAGAGGTTGGCGCTCGATGCGAAGCCGTCGCGCGGATTGAACTGATTGGCCGAATGGAGGTCGATGAGCGCGCCCGGCCGGTTCCGGTCGAGGACCTTGCGGACCCGTTTCATGGTCGTCCGGTCGAAGGCCACGTCGTCGAGGTAGAGCCCGTCGATCCCGACGTTCTTCGCCAGCCAGTCCAATCCCTCGATGTAATAGTTGTGCCAGCGGGACATGCCGCTGTTGATGACGGCCGCGTCCTGGAGTTCGGGAACAAACCAGGCCGAGATGTAGTCGCCGCCGAGATGTTCCTGGAGCCAGGAGAAGCCCCCTCCGGGACCCGGCGAGAAGACCTCGTGGCCGAGGCTTCGGAGCGCGAAGAGTTCGGGGGCCCGGTTGGAGAGCTCGCGGATGGTGTCATAGATCTTGACCTTGAAGCCCCGCTCGTGGGCGGCATCGATGTATCCTTTCATTTCCTTGGGCCGGAGGAAAGGATAATTGATGTAAGGGTTGATGGCATTGGCATGATGGATATTGATGGTGTTGGCCCCGGCCGCGACGATCTCGTCGAGCGGCTTGAAAGCATGGTAATAGCGCTGGGCGAAATGGGCCGCGGTGTTAATCGTTTTGAAAGGGGTCAGGAGCAGAGTGACGTCGAAGTGGAGCGCCTCGCCGGCCCGTAGAGTGCGCCGGCCGCTCGAGGCCCTCAGGGCCACGGCCCCGCCCGTTTCGCGGACCGTGACGGTCCCCCGGCCGTCGTTATACCAGGACGGCGGCATGTTGAGCGGCTTGGAAAGGTAGAAGTTGGTGTTGAGAGGACGAGAATAGTTCTCGGCCCGCAGCCCGACCTGGAGCCCGGCGTTGACGCCGCCTATCCAAAGGGCGTCCTGGTTCTTCGCCCGGTCCCATGCCCAGGCGAACTCGACCGGCCTCAAGCCCCCTTTGAAGCCCAGGCCCATCATGTATTTCGCGGCGTCCTTCGCTATCGGAACGTCGAGGACGATGTCGCTCAGCGGAATATCCCTATCCGCGCGGATCTCGAGTTTGAGTTCGACGTATCCGTCGAACTCCATCTCCGCCCGGCAGGTCATCGTAATGTCCCCGGCCCGGCTCTTGGATTCCCAGGCCACGGCGCCCGCGGCCTTTTTAACGATCGTCGGCTTCGGACCGTCCCATTTGAGGACCGTCCCGCCTTCGTCCTTGATGGACAAGGCCATGGGAGCGGCCAGGACTTCGCGGGCAGTTGGTGAGAGACGGGTCATCTCCGGGGCGAAGAAACTCCGGATCTTCGCGGGGAGGCCGTCGCGTCCGAACGTCAGGTCCCTTCCGAGGCATCCGACGGTCCCGCCTTTGACGGTCATCGGAGTGAACGGCGGGACGATATCGTCGTCGAACGCGAGCTTCGAATCGAGCCAGCCCAACCGCGATTGGCGCCACGGTTCTCCATCCCCCCCGTCCTCGAGGACCTGGCCCGTGACCCGGACCTCCAGACGGACCGCCGTTTCTTTCATGCCTTTTGGAGCGACGGTCACGTTTCCCGTGTAAGCGCCGGGCAGGGTTTCCTTCGGGATCCGGATCCCGCACCAAAGGGACTGGACTCTGCCTTCCTCGACGCCGCAGGACTTATGAAAAGGCTTCCCGTCCCAATTCACTCCTCCTGTATTGATACAGTTCAGCGTCGAAGCCGGCAGGGCCGCCCCGGCATCGGATATGAGGTCTGTGAACCGCACATCCATGTCCTCGATCTCCCGTCGGGCGGCGTAGACGCCGATCTGGAAGGCATAATATTCGCCCCGGGCGGCCTCCCCCGTGAACGAGCCCCGCGGGCCGGACGTGATCCAGCGATAGGGAAGATCCGTCGTCATTCGGATGGGGAATTGCCGGTCCTCGGGAAAGAGAAAAAATAGAGGATCGGGGTTCTCGGCGAGGAGGATCCGTGTCTCATCGGCCGTGGCGATCACTTCCATTGGATAGAAGCTGTTCCACGCGTCGATGGACTGGATCTCGATGACCCTGGCCGGCGGCAACGCGTTCAGAGCGGCGTCGGGCGCATTCTCAGTCCAGATTCCGATGCGTTCGAGCCAGGCGGGGTCGGGCGAATAGGACGGAGGGTCATACTTGACTGTCGGGTAATTTGAACGGCCGGTGGACTGGTAGGGAAGATAATAAACATAGTAATCTCCGGGCGCCGTCCCGGGCTGGAAGACGATATCGCCGAACTCCCGGTTGATCCCCGCAGCCAGGACGTTGGTGATCCTCCCCCCGGTCGCGGCATCGATGACGACGACGTTCTTTTTCTCCGGGTCTAAATCCCGGCGACGCCACGGGATGCGGATTCGGACGGCGTCCGCCTTCGCCTCCACCCGGATGACGGTCCGATGGTTGCCGAGTCCGGATTCCGCGGGCCAGTCCCCGACGCCGTAAGCAACCTCCTGAGCGGACGATAAAACGCACGCGGCCGCGAAGGCCAGAATGCCGACGGCTGTCTTTTTCATGTTCGCCTCTGTCTTGACCGGATATCACGTCCCGTTTTTTAAATAGCGGAGCGTCCGCGGTTCCCTCTCCAGATGGAAGGTGATCATCGCCTGCAGAACCCCGCTCATCGCGGCCAGGTTTCCCCCATCGAACGGCAGGGGACAGGCCTCGGACGGAGGATTGTCGCGGACCCACTTCAGGAAAGGGGCGGTTTCCGGCGGGACCGCATCCTTCCGGGCCGGAGCGCATTCGCCGCAATAGGCCCCGTCCCTTTTCGGAGACAGCCAGGCCGGCCCGGAAAGCGGCTTGCGGCACTTCTTGCAGCGCGCCAGGTCTGGAAGGAGCCCGTTGATCCTCAGGAACCAGGCTTCGAAGTAGAGGGCGAGGAAAGCGGGATCGCCTTTCGCGGCGAGACAGCGGAGGACCGAAAGGAGGAGGCGGTACAGGAGGTCGTCCTTCGACCGGGACGGCGAGAACTCTTCGACAAGCTCGGCGAAATAGCCCATGGTGCAGGAGACCTTGAGGTCGTTCTGGGCCTCGAAGAAGGACTCGAGGAGGTCGCAGGTGTTGACCGTGACGAGGTCTTTCCTCTCCTTTTCATAGTAAAAAGCCCGGACCATGGACATGGGCTCCAGGCTGCTGCCGAACCGGTTGTTGAACTTCCTGGCCCCCTTGGCCACTCCCCGCAGGACGCCTTTTTCCCGGGTGAAGAAGACGACGATCTTGTCCTGGTCGCCGAAATCGTAGGTCCTGAGAACAATCGCTTCGGCTTGGTCAATAGGCATTCAAGCGTGTCGCGTTCTTCAGTCTATGAACGTGATCCCTAACGCCTTGATCTTGGCGCCGAGGGCGGCCTCGTCGATCTTGAGTTCCGCGGCGGTCCGGATCGTGTCCCAGGCGTTCCTGAGGAGCGCCTTTTGGATGTACTTCCTCTCGAACTGCTCCCGGGCGCTGTCAAGCGCACGGCTCTCCACGATCCCGGACAGGTGGTCGATCTCCCGTGTCTCCACGAGCAGGGTGAGGTGCGTTCCGTTGATCTCTTCGTCCGGGACCATGATGACGAAGCGTTCGAGGACGTTCATGAGCTCGCTGACGTTCCCGGGCCAGGAGTAGTTCAGGAAGGCCTTCTCGGCCTCGGCGTCCATCGTCTTGAGCTTCTTGCCGTATTCGGCCGAAAAGTGCTCGAGGAAGTAAGCGATGAGAAGGGGAATGTCCTCCACCCGGTCGCGGAGCGGCGGGATATTGAGCGGGATGACATTGAGCTTGAAGAAGAGATCTTCCTGGAACCGGCCTTTTGCGATGAGGTCCTTCAGGTTTCTGCTCGAGGCGGCCAGGATGCGGGTGTCGACGGTGACGGGTTCGGAGGAGCCCACGGGCTCGTACTTCTCTTCTTCGATGACCCGGACCAGCTTGGCCTGGGTCTTGAGGCTCATGTCGCCGATCTCGTCGAGAAATAAGGTCCCCCGGTCGGCCAGGAGGACCTTGCCTTTCTTATCCTTGGAGGCGTTGACGAACGCCCCCTTGATGTAGCCGAAAAGCTCGTTCTCGATCAGGTCATCGGGTATGGCGGCGCAGTTGATGCCGATGAATCGGTTGACATTCCGCCGGCTCTGCTGATGGATCAGGGAGGCGATGTGCTCCCGGCCGGTCCCGTTCTCCCCGTAAATGAGCACCCGGCCGCTGGATGGGGCCGCCATCTGGATGTCCAGCCGGAGTTTTTGGATGGCCGGGCTCTTGCCGATCAGGGGGTACTTGATCTTGACCTTTTCCCGGAGCTGGACGTTCTCCTCCTCGAGACGCTTTTGCCTGAGGGCGTTCTCGATGGTCAGGAGGACCTTCTCCAGGGAAAGGGGCTTCTCGAGAAAATCGAAGGCCCCGAGTTTGGTGGCCTTGACGGCGGTTTCGATGGTCCCGTGGCCTGAGATCATCACGATCTTGGGGTTTTCTTCGCCCGCCTTGACCTTCTCCAGGACCTCGAGGCCGCTCATCTCAGGGAGCCAAATGTCCAGGAGGACGAGGTCGAAGTTCTGGCTTTTTAGCGCCTCCAGCCCCGCTTCGCCGGTCTCGACGGCCTTGACCGAGAACCCCTCGTCTTCGAGGATGCCCTGGAGGGAGGAGCGGATGCTCGCTTCGTCATCGATGATCAGGATCTTTTCGTTGCTCATTCTCACGGACTCATGCCGGGATTTGTATTGTGAACTTCGCGCCGTGGGGCTTGTTGTTCTCGATGTTGACGGAACCGTTGTGGTCGCGGATGATCTGGTTGACGATGGCCAGACCGAGCCCCATGCCCTTCTTTTTAGTGGAGTAGTGGGGGAGGAACAGCTTGAACCTGTCGTTCACCGAAATGCCCGGCCCCGAGTCGACGATCTCGATCGTGACCCGCTGCGGCTCCTTGTCAAAAGAGGTGCGGATCCCGATCCTCCCCTTCTTGTTCATGGCGTCGATGGAGTTGTCCAGGACGTTGATGATCGCCCGTTTCATCTGTTCGGGGTCGGCGGGAACCGACGCCGGCACCTCGGACGAGTAGTCGACCTCGAATTCGATGTCCGTGAAGATTCCCTTGAAGAAGGCGAGGGTCTGGTCGATGATCTGATGGATGTCCGCGGACCGGAGCTGGATCTTGGGCATGCGGGCGAAGTTGGAGAACTCGTCGACCAGGGACTTGATCGTCCGGGCCTCTTGGATGATGGTCCGGGCGCCTTCCTCGATCACAGCCTGGTGGCCGGGCTCGCCCTTCTGAAGGTTCTTGATGATCCTTTCCGCGGACAGCTGGATGGGCGTCAACGGGTTCTTGATCTCGTGGGCGACGCGCTGGGCGACTTCCTTCCAGGCCGCGATCTTCTGGGCCTTGATGAGCTGGGTCAGGTCGTCGAGGACGACGATGAGGCCCGAGAACTCGCCGTCGGTCTGCTTCAGCGGCGACAGGGCCAGGGCGAGATGGGTCATTTGCCCGTTCGTCGTGATGCTGATCTCCTTATCGGCCAGCTTGTATCTATTCTTCATCCCCCAGTCGATGTTCTTCAAGACCTCGGCGTACCGGGCGGAGCCCAGGATCGTCTGGTAACTCTTCCCGATGACGTCCTTTTCGGCGATGGCCAGCATTTCCCGGGCGGAGGGGTTCATCGTCGTGATGGCGCCCTTGCCGTCCAGGGCGATGACCCCCGTCGTGATGTTGTCCAGAATCGTCTCGATGTAGCGCTTGCGGCTTTCGAGTTCGGATGTTTTCTGGGCGATGCTTATCTGGCTCGTCTTGAGGTCAAAGATCATCTGGTTGAAGGAGTCGATCAGCGTCCCGATCTCGTCCGACGCGGGATCCTCGACCTTGACCTCAAGGTTCCCCCGGGAGACCTCCCGGGTGGCCTGGACCAGTTTTTCGATGGGTACGTTGATGCTCTTGGCCAGATGAAAGCCGATCCAGCTCGCGGCAAAGATGATGAGGAGCGTCAGGAAGATGAGGGTCATGAGGTAGAAGGTCTTCACGGGGTTCTTCTGGGTCTTGAGCAGGCGGTACCTCTGGACGTAAGAGGTGATGTTGTTCATCTTCTGGGCGTAGTTCTGGGGCAGGAACTTTCCCGTGGTCACGAGCACGCTTCCGACCGAGGGCATGCTGAACGACGCCCCCCGCCGGATCATCTCCCCGCTCCCCATGGGCTCGATGCTCCGGAACGCTTCGCCGAGCTGGGCCCGCTTGACGAGGTTGGCCTTCAGGTCCCGGTAGTCCTGGAGGGGCATGTTCGGATTGATGTAGGAGAAGAGCTCTTCGTCATCGAGGAAGATGCCGATCTCGTCGAGCTTGTACTCGGTCAGCTTGTCGCGGATGAAGTCCCGCAGGGCGGGGCGGTTCTCGGGATTGATGAGCTTCCCGGCCATGATGGCCCGGCTCAGCTGCTGGGCATAGTGGTCGGTGAGCTCTTCGGTGTTGAGGGTGAAACCGTCGGCGACGCTCTTCGTGTCGTCCAAGAGCTTGTCCAGAGGCGTCTGGAACCACTGCTCGATGTTCCGGCTGACGAAGTCACTGGCGAAAAAGAAGAGGAGGAGCGTCGGGATGAACGATAGGGCGATGAAGAAGATGACGAGCTTCGTCTTGAAGTGCGAACCGACGACCTTTCTCTTGCGTTCGAGGTAGAGCTTGACCATGTTCCGGCCCAGGATGAAGAAGAGGATGAGCCCGAGGAGGAGGACGATGATCTGAAGGGACGAGAGGAGGATATTGGTTAGCCGCGTCGGCGAGAATTCCTGGGACTCCCGGATGAAGAACTCGATCGTGAAGAAGAGGACGATGAGGAGGAGGATGATCGCCCCGATGACGCGCGGGCCCTTTTTCTTGGAATCGGCCATGGGTCCCATCCTCCCTTATTCAACCCCGGTCCCGTCGCCCCGAACGAATTCCGCCGTGTTGTCCAGGGTGATCCGGATGTTCTTAACGACGGCGCCGGAACGGCCGAAGGCCTTGCCCGGCCTGCCGTTGATGGAGTAATCCAGGCCGCCCGCGTTGCCCAGGTGGATGATGAGCTCGTTCCGGGCCGGGACCCGGGCTTTCTCGCCTCTGAGCTTGATCCCGTCCAGGGCGAGCTTCCGGTCGGCGTAGACCTGGATCCATGTCCTTTCATGGAACGAGAGTTCCAGGCTGAGTCCTTGCTCTTCTTCCTTGGGGACCGGCGCCGGCACGGGCTCGGTCACGGAAGGTGTGGCGGCGGCGACTTGGGGGATCGCCTCCCGAGTCTCGGGGAGGGCGGCGTGTTTGCCGGGCCTGGTTAGAAGATAGGCCGCGAAGGTGACGATGACGAGGATGATCGCTGCCGCGCCTGCCAGGGAGAGCTTCTGCCTCTTTGTGATCCGAGGATCGGACCCCGGCCCCCGGGCGCTCTCCGGGCCGCCGGCCGAGAGAAGCCCCGCCCGGCGGTATCTCTCGACCAACTGGTCCTCGTCGAGCCCCACGGCCTTGGCATAACTGCGAACGATGCCCTTGACGAAGAATTCTCCGGGGAAAATGTCGAGGCGGTCGGTTTCGATGGCTTCCAAGTACATCAGGGCGATCCGCGTCGAGTCGGCGATCCCTTTGAGAGAAAGCCCCCGGGCCTCCCGTTCTTTCTTGAGTTCCTGTCCGATGGATGCCATTCTTCCCGGAATTTTAGGTCAATCCGGGGGTGATGTCAAACTGATAGGAGCTAGACAGGCTGGACAAGCTGGACAAGCGCGACCTTGACTTATCTTCTTGCCGTGATCTACAATCGGGCCGATGGGGCCAATAAATAAGAAAGTCTTTAGGCGATGACAAAAATCGGCTCTTTCCTTCGGAAAATCTTCGGGCGGCCTGTCGGCTCGGGCGAGAACCGGGCGGACGGGAAGGGTGAAGGTCTCGGGGCTGTGCTCGAGGAAACGGAATACCGGATCACCCAGCTTGACAACGAGATCAAGAAGAACCTTTGGGGCGTCGATCAGGACAAGCATAAGATCGGAAAGCTGGTGGACCTGGCCATCGAGAAACTTGAAAAGATCATCGCGCTGAAAAAAAAGGAGGCCGGCCTGGTCTTGTCCCTCGAGGGGGAGGACGTGTCCCTGGAGCAGGAGGCCCTGTCTTCATCTGCCGAGATCGACCGTCTCGGGGAGGATCTCGAAAGATTCCGGGCCCTGGTCCGTCTGCTCAGTCCGGAAGAAATGGCCGAAGCCGCCGTGGAGCCGCTCCCGGCACCCTCGGCCGAAAGACGTGGGCCATCGGAACGCGTCAAAGTCCTGGACAAACCCAGGATCCTGATCGTCGACGATGAGCTGCTCGTCGTCAAGGCCGTCCGGTACTTCCTGACGAAGCAGGGTTGCGAGGTCCTGTCCTCTTCCAAACCGGCGGAGGGCCTCAAGAAAGCCCTGGAAGAGAGGCCCGACCTCATTCTCCTCGATGTCATCATGCCCGGAATGAACGGCTACGAGTTCCTCAGCCGGCTAAGGGCGGACGCGCGGGTCTCCCATATTCCGGTCATCCTACTTAGCGCGTTGTCCCGTGAATCGGACATCCTTGAGGGCCTGGGAAAAGGCGCCGCGGACTATTTAACGAAGCCTTTCTCTCCCGAGATCCTCTATTCCAAAATAAGAAAGATCCTAGCTGCTCAAAATGGACGTTCCCCTCATCATCGTCCACAATAGTCTTCGCTTTCTCGTCCTCTTCGCCCTGTCCCTCGTCCTGTTCATCTTTGCCCGGAGGATCGTTTACAAGCGCCGAGAGGCTTATCGGGCCGTGATCAAACGGTGGATCGAGATCGATGTTCTCGAGTCAATGGACCCCGCGCGACCGGACAAGATCCCGTTTCTCCGCGGCCGGTACGTACGGTATCCGGGGCTCCTCGCCGAGGTGCTCCTGGAATACTGGGGAATCCTTGAGGGAGCGCGCAGGGGAAGATTGAAGGACATCTTCGCCGCGACTCTTAAAGAGAGGTTCCTCGCGGAGCTGTCCTCGAGGAGGCAGCTGAAGCGCCTTAAAGCCGCGCGCGCCGTCGTCGTCTTCGCGGACTCCGAGGATGTCCCCCGGATCATCCGCCTCCTTGAAGACACGCCGCTCATCCGGTTGGCCACCCTGAGCGCCTTGACGCTAAGCCCTGTCCCGGAGGTCATCGACGCGGTTTTTGCGACTTTCGAGAAGGACAGCTTGCTGAACCTGCAGGCTTATTTCGACCTCATGTCGTCCTTCGGGAAGAGCATCGAATCCCGGGTCAAGGATTTTCTTGGCCGTCCTCTACCTGAAGAGAAGATCGCTTTCCTGGCGGAGATCACGGGCAACATTCCGTTGGGCTCGCTCTACCCGGACTTGATCCGCCTGTCGGGCTATCCCGGCGTGGAGGTCCGCATCAAAATCGCCCGAGCTCTGGGCAATCTCTCGCTGCCCCTGCCGGAGATCATCCAGGCGCTTGTCCGGCTGGCCGGTGACGGAGCCTGGGAAGTCCGGGCGCAGGCGCTGAAGAGCCTGGGCGGCATGAAGAGCCGGGACACGATCGATGTGCTCGCGGCGGGGCTCTTTTCCTCGCACTGGTACTGTCGCCTGAACGCCGGGTACGCGCTGACCCAGCTCGGACGGGAAGGGCTCGAGCGCCTCCGCGGGGTCTCGCAGCAAACGAAGGACCGTTACGCCGCGGACATGGCCTTGATGGTCCTCGAAGGCATCATTCCGGCCGGTGAATCATGAGCGAGCCCCTTCTGCTTACCGCTTTCCGGACAGCCAACGCGGCCATTCTGGTCTACTTCCTCCTGCTCAGCCTGTTCTATGTTCTGTTCATCATACTATCCCTTGCGGGGTTCTTCCGCTACCAGAACCTCGTCACCCACGTCCAGTTCAAGGAGATGTTCCACCTTCCGTCGGTCAAACCCATCTCGCTGATCGCCCCGGCCTTCAACGAGGCGGGCGCCATCATCGAGAGCGTCCAATCCCTCCTGTCCCTCGAGTACCCCGTCTACGAGGTCGTCGTCGTCAACGACGGTTCGACGGACGATACCTTGGACCTGCTTATCCGTCACTTCCGCTTGACCCGGTCCCAGAAGGTCTTCCGGAAGGTTCTGGAGACGCGGCCCATCCGAGGCATTTACGTCTCTCCCTCCCAGCCGAAGCTCGTTGTCGTGGACAAGGAGAACGGGAGAAAAGCGGACGCCTTGAACGCCGGCCTGAACGTTTCCCGCTACCCTCTCTTTTGCGCCATCGATTCAGACTCCCTCCTGGAAAAGGACGCCCTGCTCAAGATCGCCAGGCCTTTCCTCGAGGACCCCGGCAGGACCGTGGCGGCCGGTGGGATTATCCGGTTGATCAACGGCTGCCGGGTTGAATCCGGACAGGTAACCCAGGTGGGGCTGCCCCTGAAGCCGCTGATCCTGTTCCAGACGATCGAATACTTCCGGGCCTTCCTGGGAGGTCGGATCGGCCTCAACGCGATGAGGAGCCTGCTCATTATCTCGGGCGCCTTTGGACTTTTCCGCAAAGACGTCGTGCTGAAGTGCGGCGGATATCGCACCCGAACCGTCGGCGAGGATATGGACCTCACGATCCGGATGCATGCATATCTGAAAGAAAAAAAGGTCCCCTACCGGCTGGCCTTCATTCCGGACCCGATCTGCTGGACGGAAGGTCCGGAGTCCTTGAAATTCCTGAGCCGCCAGCGGAAGCGCTGGCAGAGGGGCTCGATCGAAACCCTTTTCCACAACTGGCGGATGATCTTCAATCCTCGCTACGGGATCGTCGGCCTGTTCGCCGCGCCTTTCTACCTCATCTTCGAAACGCTGGGACCCCTCATCGAGATCATGGGGTACGTCATCTTTCTGTACTTCCTGCTCAGCGGTCGCATCAACCATCCCTTCGTTCTCCTCTTTTTCCTGGTGGCTGTCGTCTTCGGGATCACTCTTTCGCTGTTCTCGGTGCTGCTCGAGGAGTACTCTCCTCATCGCTTTCGCTCGGTCAAGGACGTTTTCCTCCTGATCCTTTTCGCCTTTCTGGAAAATCTCGGGTACCGCCAATATATGGCCTTTGTCCGCGCGATGGGTTTCATCGACATGATTCGGGGGAAGAACGTATGGGGACGGATGGAACGTAAAGGATTCGGACGATGAGAACCTCGCTCCTGAAAACGGCGGCTCTTGGCCTTGCCTTGGCCATGATGATGTCCGTCCCGGCCTCCGCTCAGGAACCCGCGACGCGAAAGGACGAAGCCTTCCGGGCGCTTCGGGAAAAGAATTTCGCTCTGGCCATCTCCATCTGCCTGGAGGAACTCCCCAGGCGCCCAGAGGATTACGAGCTCAACTTCTGCCTCGCACTTGCTTACGCCTTCTCCGGCGAATGGGACAAAGGGCTGAGCCGGGCCGAGGGCCTGCTCCGCGTCCACCCGGGGAATGTCGATGTCACGTTGCTCCGGGCGCGGCTTCTCTCTTGGAAGAAAGACTACGCCGGGGCCGAAGCGGGCTACCGGCAGGTGCTGAACTCCTCGCCGGAAAACGTCGAAGCCCGTGTCGGTCTGGCGGAACTGGCGGCTTGGCGGGGACGTCCGGCCGAAGCTGCGAACCTGTACTTGAGGATCTTGGCGGAGCGGCCGGACGATCCCGACCTCCATTTCCGGATCGGCCGGGCTTATGCGGGGCTGGGGAACTACGAAAGAGCGAGAGCCCATTTCCGGGCCGCAGTCCGCCTCAATCCCGGAAACCCGGACTACGCCAGGGCCCTGAATTTCGCCGCGGCCTCCCGAACGAAAAGGAACGAGATCCGTTACGACTACCAGGCGGAGAGCTTCAGCGACGACAGAAAAGGCTACCGAGACCACCAACTCACCCTCGAACTTCAAATGCCGAAGGACATCGGTCCCCTTATTCTGAGCTTCCATCGAACCCGCCGGTTCGACCGAGGAGATAGCCAGTACGGCCTCGAATCCTATCCCTCGCTCTGGCGGAACGCCTATGCCCACGTCTCCCTTTTCTCCTCATCGCCGGCCGTCCACTTTCCCCGCACCGTCTATCGGGCCGAAGTCTACCAGGGGTTTTCGTCGACCGAACTCTCTCTCGGATACGCGAGGTATCTGTTCGCCGACAAGTCCGCCTCTCTGCTCAGCGGGTCCGTCGGATTATACGCCGGGCACATCCTGGCCATTCTGCGCCTGTATCTGTCCTCGGACGAAACGGGGAAGACGTTTTCCTGGGTCCTGCAGGCGCGTCATTACTTTTCCGACGATGATTATCTTTTTCTGGCCTACGGACAGGGGAGCCGCCCCTTCGACCTGGTCACCTATGAAGACATCCTGGTCCGGAAGAGCCAGATCCTTTGGGCGGGGTTCAATTGGCGGCTCTTTGGGAAGGTCCGGTTGAGGGGCCAGATCACGTATCAAAACGAGAAGAAAGGCCTGGATCGAACCACGGTCTTTCTGAGCACGGGATACTGGTTCTGATGTCCGGTCCGCGGATACCTCCCAAGCCCTGAGGCTTCCATGGAACTCTCTTGGAAAAGGCCAGCAAGCGCTCTTAAGTCTTTAAGAACTTCGACACCGAGCTGAGACTGCCCAGGCAGCCGATGCCCCCGCCGGCGGCGACGAGTCCCAGCGCCTGAAATAGAGAAAGGTAACGGAAATTCAAGAGCTGCTGCAGCACCCCGAGGGAACCGACATAGACGGGGAAGAGCTTGATCGCAAGCAGAAGGAAAACCAGCGAGACCATGCTCCCCATCATCCCCATGGCGATCCCTTCGAAGAGGAAGGGGATTCGGATGAAAACGTTGGTGGCGCCGACCAGCCTGAGGATCTCGATCTCGTTCTTCCGGGCGATGACGTTGAGCTTGATGACGTTGGAGATGATGAAGAAGGAGGCCAGCATGAGGATCCCGCCCAGGAAGAACCCGACCGCCTTTGCCAGGCGGCTCAACGACTGCATTTTATCCACCCAATCCTGGTTGAACTGGACGTCCTCGACGCCCTTCATCCGCCGGACGTCCTGGACAAAGTTCGCGACCTCTCTCGAGGCCGGCGCCGTATCCTTCAGCCGGGCCTCGAGGGAAGGCGGGAAGGGGTTGATCTTGAGGCTGGCCAGAATGTCCTTCAGGTCGGGAAAGTTCTTCTGGAACCTATCCCGCGCCTCCTCGGCCCCGACGACCTTCACTCCGGAGAAGAGGGGCGATGCCAGGACCTTCTGCTCGATACTCTTGATCTCCGCGGCCGTCGCGGCCTTGTCGAGGAAGAAGGTGACGACCATGTTGGTCGAAAGCTCCCGGGCTATGTGCTGGAGGTTGTTCGACAGCGAAAGGAAGACGCCGACGATCAGGAAGGACAGGCAGATGATCGTCACGGAAAAGATGTTCCTGGCGCGGTACTGCCACAAGCTGTTGGACGTGGCGCCGAGGAAGTACTTCAGTTTCTCGTAGATCAGGGTGCGTCCTTTCCTATCAATTTGCCCTTTTGGAGGAAGAGGATCCTGTCGCCGAAGTGCCTGATGAGCTCGCGGTCATGGCTCCCGATGATCACCGTGGCCCCCTGCTTGTTGATCTCCTTGAAGAGGGTGATGATCTCGAAGGCCAGCTCCGGGTCGAGGTTCCCCGTGGGCTCGTCGGCCAGCAGGATCTTCGGATTGTTGACGATGGCCCGGGCGATGGCCACCCGCTGCTGCTCGCCGTACGAGAGGCGCGAGGGGAGGTCCCACATCTTTTGATGGAGGTTGAGCATGCGCAGCGTGTTGAACACGCGCCTCCGGATCTCCTTTCGGGGCTCGCCGAGGACCTGGAGGGGGATGGCCACGTTATCGAAGACCGTCCGGTGGAAGAGCAGGCGGAAGTCCTGGAAGACGATCCCCATCGTTCGCCGGAGCTCGTGGATCCTGTGGCTGGGGATCTTCAGGATGTTGACGCCGTTGATGACGATCTGTCCCTGGCTGGGCGGAAGCTCGCGGAAGATGATCTTGAGCAGGGTGGTTTTGCCGGAACCGCTGGGGCCGGTGATGAAATAGAAGTCCCCGCTCCGGACCTTGAGGCTGATGTCGGACAGGGCCCATTGCGGCGGCTGGTATTGTTTGTAAACGTGAAACAGCTCGATCAAATTCTTCTTGAACCCGTTTAGCCTGTCTAGCTCTTAGATGAAGAGATACATGAACCAGCCGAAGGCCATGGCGCCGGCGACCATGATGAGAAAAAGGGTCAGCCCGTACTTGATCCGGGCCTTTTTCCCGTCCCGGCGGAGGAGCGACATCACGAGGGCGACGAAGAACGCGTAAAGGGCCATGGTGAAGAGGTGGCTTTGGAGGATCATTTCTTCTTCCCCACGGCGATATCGTACGCGTCCAGGGCGACGAGATAGTTCAGGAGCCCGGCGCCCGCGATGTAGGCCGTTCCGAACTCGAAGGTCATCCTCTCGAGGGACCCGGGCCCGATGGCCAGGAACCTGGACAGGATATAAAAGAGCCCGTTCCCGACGTCGGCGAAGAACGCCAGGATCGTCAACGGGTTCTCCGTCTGGAAGGGGTAGACCTTGCCTCCCATGATCAAGCCCAGCCCCGTCATGGCGAAGATGGATACGAAAAAGACGGCCCCCCGAGCGTGCTTCTTCTGGGATACGTGCCCCAATCCGGGGATGATCCATCCGAGGGTCAAGAACAGGACGGCTTTGAACTTCATGAGGGAAAAATATTAATCGAAACGCCCCGTTAAATCAAGCGAATTTTACTTTTTGTCAAGACAGCGTGAAAATGTCCGGGCGTTCCAGTACAATGGCCCCATGCCCGAGCTCCCCGAGGTCGAAACCATCGTCCGCGGTCTCAGATCTTACCTTGAGGGGGCTGAGATAGGGACATTCCGCCTCCTTTTTCCTCCCCTGCTGCGGAGAGTGTCCGGCGCTGCGCTGGCCGCTTTTGAAGGCAAAAAGGTCTTGACCGTGAAGCGGCGGGGGAAGATGATCCTCGTGGAGTGCGAAGGCGGCCGGGCGCTCGTCTTTCACTTGAAGATGACGGGCCAAATGCTCATCGAGCGTCCCGAAGCCCCCTCAGACAAGCACGTCCGGCTCATCGTGCCGCTCGTGGGCCGGGACCGGGAGCTCCGCTTCCGCGACATCCGGAAGTTCGGCTTCCTCTGCTGTCTTGGGCCTTCCGGCTCGTCTGAGGTCCCTGAACTCGACGCCCTGGGACCGGAGCCTCTCGAGATCGATTTCCGGGGCTTTGCCCGGCTTTTCCAAGGGCGAAGGGGCCGCATCAAAAGCCTCCTCCTTGACCAAAGGACCATCGCCGGTATCGGAAACATCTATGCCGATGAGATCCTGTTCAGGGCA
>Ga0315291_10004165_pt1 | contig 18502 bp, 13 predicted proteins | sample YL17G12_20_MG_FD_203070 | JGI IMG/M metagenome (GOLD analysis project Ga0315291, IMG submission 203070) | Sediment microbial communities from Yellowstone Lake, YNP, Wyoming, USA - YL17G12_20 | ecosystem: Environmental > Aquatic > Freshwater > Lake > Sediment | place: USA: Wyoming | collected...
CTCGCACCGTCATTGCGAGGAGTGAAACGACGAAGCAATCTCTGTTTTTCGTTTAATAATGTAGATTGCTTCGCTTCGCTCGCAATGACAGGCCGCGTTTCCTGAATTTTTAGAGGTTGCCTTAAGATTGAAGATTTGGCCGCTGCGGGCGGAAAACGGGAGAACCGGCGCCGCTGTGCCAGCGGCAAATAAAATTATATTATGGTTTGCCGGCAGTTCTGAGAGCATCGTATTCGGCCTGGACGGAATTTAAAAATTCCTGAACCTTCTGCTCATCCACCGGAACATCATCACCGAATTTCTTCTTCAGACCCAGCACAAACTGAGCATCATTGATAATGCTTCTCATTGCCTTAAGGGCCTGCGACCGCGATTGCGTAGCTTCAAGCTGTTTTATGCCGAGGTCTATCGAAGCATTTATCCTTTTGAGACTTTTCTCTATCCGCTGGTAAAGGTCTCTGGCCTTATCAAGCGATTCATCAGAAATTATCTGAGCCGAAGGAGCGTTCTGGTCCTGCAATAAATCCTGCCGGCTGCCATAGATTTTATCGGCTATGCCGCAGTCTACGGCCTCCCGGGCAGGCAGAGTAAGCAGCGAACCGTGTTTAGACCACGTTTTTACTATCGTCTGGCCGGGCTTCTTATTGACCGATTCTATAAAAACTCTTTTGCCGTTTTCAATGACTTCGACGGCTTCAATATCTTTATCTTCCATCGCCTTTACCAATACGGCGGGACGATTATTATTCTCGGCCAGCGAAGCAAGATAATTTCTCCAGCCTGAACTTATCTTTTCGCCTACGGTTTGGCCAAGAACCTGCTTGATATCCACAGGTTTGCCCTCGCTGTCTCTGGTAATTATAGTGGCGGCGCCTATGGCTGTGCCGGGGGCCATGTAAATTTTGTTACAGGCCAGTGCCACCGCGGCCGCTCCAGAATATGCTCCGCCATTACTGCCTCCTTTTATATAAGCATAGATATCACAGTTGAAGGTTTTGGTAATAGCTGAACACATTCTCATGGTCAAATCAACCCGCCCGCCCGGGCTGTCTATTTCAATAAGAATAAAAAGCGGACCCTTTGAGGCAGCTTCTTTGACAGCCTTTTCAAAAGCGTTGGTCTCCATTCCAAGAATTATTTCCGCAGGTATTGACAGAACCGTAACAGTATTGTTTCTGCCCATCCTGTCGCGTGTTGTCTTGGACTGGCTCAGATTCAGTTTAACAAGACCTTGTTCGATAGTATTAACCTCCGACAGGCCGGCATTTTCATTGCCGGTAGCATAACCATGATACAACTGGCCGGTTTGACTGTTAACAAAAGTATCAGCGATTACGAAACCGCCCGGCAGAAATATGCCTGCCAATAAAAGGCACAAAAGAACCCTCATAAATAGTCCTTTAAACGGAAAATTTATTTCTTATGCCTGTATGTTTAAATCCAACATTTTTCCCTTTTCCTGCTACAGCCCTGATGCTGCCTCCTCAAAGAACCAGCAATATTATAGCAGGTAAAAGGTAAAAAGCAAAAGGGAAAAGGGGAAAACAATTTAAGATTGAAGATTTGGCTAAAAATCCGAAATCCTAATATCTAAATCCTAAACCCCAGTTAGATAGCTAACGGTATCTCCAAGTAGCTAATTGACGCATCTAACGGGGCAGGCAAATCCTAATCACCGAAATTCAAATAGCCCTCGGATAAATCCGAGGGCTAAATATTATGGAAAATTCAGGACGGCGAATTTGCCGTGGTATTTTTTCGCTGCGGCATCATAGGCCTTTGCCGCCTCTATTTCATCGTCGAAAGAACCGAGATATATTCTTTGGCCGTTCACAGGTAAAAAGAAATTAAAAATCAAAAACTAAAATACGAAATTGAGGATTCCCCCTCTCTTGCTTCGCAATGAGCAGAGGGGGATAGATTTTTGGATGCCAAATATTTACTTTTTGCCTAACTTTGTGGGTATTTTACCAAATCATCTAACAAAAGTCAAGAAAAAATGCGAAATTTTGCCACAAAGGCACTAAGGCACAAAGAAATAGGGTTTAGGGGATAGCAAACAGCAGGGGTTAAAATAGCTGGAAGGATAATAGAAAGGTGGTTATAATGCTTGTTTTGCGGTTTTATAAGCATCAAAAAACCCCCTGATAAATCAGGGGGCTAAATATAACCCTGCCATCCGCTTTCGATAAATCTACGGACGGACAAGTAGTGATGGCAGGGTTAACCAAAACTAATTCGTGGTTGTGATTTCTCTGTGGCTATTTTTTGTAGAGGCCTTTAATCAGGAGGGTTTCAAATGTGTGAGCAGTGTGGCTGTAATCAGGAAAAGACCTTGAAGGACAAGGTTACGGAAGTTATTGACAGCATCCGTCCGATGTTACAGAATGACGGCGGCGATATAGAATTTATAGAGATAGACAAGAACAACGCTGTAAAGGTTCGGCTTCAGGGGGCATGTCGGGGCTGTCCGGGTGCACAAATGACGTTAAAGATGGGTGTCGAAAGACTTCTCAAGGAGCGCGTGCCGGAAGTAAGGGAAGTCATCGCGGTAGGATAAGTCGTCAGTCTTTGGTCGGTGGCGGATAGCGAAGGCGGTAGACGTTTATATAACGTCTTTGGTTGGCTATTAACTGCGTGATAAACTGATACGGCCCTATATCACGTCCTGCAGCAAGCGGTGCGATATTTGCTATTTTCCAGATTTTGTAATAATCGTCTGCCGGTGCAAGCCCTATCCTCGAATCCCAGGCTATATAGGTAATATTTTTCCTGTAACATTTCTCGACAAATTCAGCAGGCGTATTTACATCCGCGAAGTCGTCTATCGGAATAAAATCATCGGCATATTGCGGAGCCATTGACGCGAGAAGATTGGCCATTGTCGTTACAAGTTTTTCTCCCTTTTTGGCGTTTTGGCAGTACCAGTCGGCAAGGTACCTGAACTCAATATCACGTTCGCCGTTGCCCACCAAACCTGCCACAGCAAACTGATTCGAGACAATAATCAGAATCATCAATGCGAGAATAACAAAGTTTTTCAGTATGCTGCCTTTGTAAGCAAGAAATCCGGCGGCAAGCGCTACGAATACCACCAGTACTGAAACAAGCGGCAGCGAGGCGCTTGCAGTGCTCATTTGCGCTAACCTTGAAAGATAACCTGACAATCCAAGAGCCCAGATAATCGCCGTTATTATTACAATCAACTGCAATCCAACTACAATTCCTTTTGGCAATTTAAATTTGTCATTTATCAGTTTCCAGAAGCTGATAAGGGCGTAAATGCAAACAAGCAGAACTATGGCAAATATCGTCGCGTGATACCTGTGCATAGGATAGGGATATTTTGCGTGAAGCCAGAAGTACGGCACAAAGAAAATCAGCAGAACAAGAATTTTCCACTGGCGTTTGAATAGACCATACAAAGAGCCGAACAGGAAGCTGGCAAGTATAAGGATTTTGCTGAAGCTGAAAAGCGTCTCCGCAAAGGTCTGGCCGGCCTGGGGAGAGGGAAGAAACAGATGATAGAACCCGACCTGCCAGAGCATACCGGCGTGTTTTATAATGCCGGTTCTGGCCGCCACATCACCGACAAACTGCGATTTGTATTCTTTGGTGAATACCTTGAAATAGTGCGTCGTGCCCATTCCCTGTTCCAGGACAGTTCCCAACAGCCACAGGAAAAGCGGAATCGAGGCAAGCGAGGCATAAACAAAAACAAGGATTCTTTCTTTTTTATTTTTTCCTTCCATCATATCTAAAACAAAGGCTCCGAGGATAAGCGCGGCGCCTTCATATCGCACCATTGACGTCAGTGCAGCAAATACATAAGCCCATTTTGACCTTATGAATATAAAATAGAGAGTAAGCCATACAAAAAACAGAAGTGTGGTTTCGGCAATAGCCTCGGTTAATAGCTGCAAACCCCAGGGATTGATTATTGCTATGAGGGCGAACAAGATGGCAGAACGGCCGATGATTTTTCGCGCTGTCAGCCATAATAATACGGCAGTTAATGAATGCGCTATTGAATTAAGCAGCCAGGCACCGGTAAAGTCGGGGCATCGTCCGCCGGTAATCTTACCGAGCAGCACCTGAAGTATCCCAAGTAACGGCACTCTCTTGAAATCGGTAGGCATCTGAAAGGATAATATCTGGCGACCTATAATCGCAAAACAGCTAAAGTCAGGATGCGGCACGGTCTGATGACCCCAATACAGAACAGTCTGATAAATGCCGAATGCGAGAAGCAGGAAAAATAAAAAAATATCGACTTTCTTTTCCCTTGCCTCTATTTGCAGCATTGACCTGCCGAAAAGATTTTCTTTTAAGGATTTAACGCTTTTCTGATTTTTTCTTCTGTCGGCCATTGGATAACACCTTTTTCCGTAATTATTGCTGTTATATTTTCCGCCGGCGTTACGTCAAAGGCAGGATTATAAACATTCACATCCTGCGGTGCGGTCCGAACATTCATAAAATTAAGCACTTCATCCGGCTGTCTTTGCTCAATCGGGATTTGGCCGCCGGTTTTCAAACTCAAATCAAAAGTGCTTGACGGCGCGGCAACATAAAAAGGCACATTATGTGCCCTGGCAAGAATACTCAAGGTATACGTCCCAATCTTATTGGCAGTATCGCCATTGGCAGCTATTCTGTCTGCTCCGACAATTACAGCGTTTATCTTACCATCCTTCATCAGGGCCCCTGCCATATTATCACAGATAAGGGTAACATCAATCCCGGCCTGTTTAAGCTCCCAGGCAGTAAGTCTTGCACCCTGCAGAAGCGGCCTTGTTTCGTCAACGTAAACTTTAAACTTTTTGCCTTTTCTTTGCGCTTCAAATATTGCGGCCAGCGCCGTGCCGTCTCCTGCCGTTGCCAGAGCGCCTGCATTGCAGTGCGTAAGAACCGCTCCGCCGTCAGGAACAAACTTTTCTCCGCTCGCGCCGATTTTACGGCACATTTCGACATCCTCGTTATAAATTTTCTGTGCCTCATCAAGCAGACATTTTTTCAAGTTTTCTACAGTTGCATCCGGATTTTCAGTCACAAAATTGCGAGCTGTATTTTTCATTCTCTCAAGGGCCCAAAACGGATTTACTGCTGTGGGTCTTGCCTTGGAAAGAAAAACTGCTTTTTTTTCTACAAGGCTAACTGCATCTGAAAGTTTTAATTTTCCTGTTTCCTGGGCTGCAAGACAGATACCAAACGCGGCAGCAACGCCTATGGCGGGCGCTCCTCTTAGAGCAAGAGTTCTTATGGCTTCAAACAACTGCTCAACGGATTTACATTGTATCGAGGTAAATTGTGCCGGAAGCTTTCGCTGGTCTATAAGTTCGAGGAAACCGGCCGTATCGCCAATCCATTGCAATGTTTTAAAAGACTTCAAGTTTATGCCTTTTGTTTATCGCCGTTCAGATATTTTTTGAGATATTTAGCGGTGTAGCTTTTTTCAACCTTGATAACCTCCTGGGGCGTTCCGGCTGCAATAACCTGTCCGCCGGCCTGCCCACCTTCGGGGCCGAGGTCAATAATATAATCTGCAATTTTAATAACATCAAGATTATGTTCAATTACAATTACGGTATTTCCCAAATCGCACAGTCTTTGCAGGACGTTGAGTAAATTATGAATATCGGCAAAATGCAGCCCCGTTGTCGGCTCATCGAGCAGATACAATGTATGGCCTGTTGAGCTTTTTCCGAGTTCTGCGGCAAGTTTGACTCTCTGAGCCTCGCCGCCCGAAAGAGTCGTTGAGGATTGTCCGAGCTGCATATAACCAAGACCAACATCACTGAGGGTCTTCAGTGACCGCACAATTTTCGGAAAATTTGCAAAAAACTTCAGAGCCTCTGCAACACGCATATCGAGCACATCAGCTATATTTTTGCCTTTGTATGTAATCTGAAGCGTCTCTGGGCCATATTTTTTTCCCTTGCACTGCTGACAGACGATATAAACGTCCGGGAGAAAATGCATCTCAATTCTTTTTGTGCCCTGGCCCTGACAATGTTCACATCTGCCGCCTTTGATATTAAAGCTGAACCTGCCGGGAGCATAACCCCTGATTCTGGCCTCCCTTGTTTTTGCGAATAACTGCCTTATAAGGTCAAAGACGCCGGTATAAGTAACCGGATTGCTTCGAGGGGTTTTGCCTATGGGGGACTGGTCGATTTCAATAACCTTGTCAATCTGGCTCGTGCCGAGAATATTTTTGTGTTTACCGGGTTTGGCTCCGGTGTAGTATAATTTTCTCCTGAGACCCTTTAAAAGCACTTCCGTTATAAGTGTGCTTTTGCCTGAGCCGGAAACTCCGGTTACACAGATAAACGCACCAAGAGGAAACTTAACATCAATATCTTTTAAATTATTTTCCGCCGCTCCCTTTACCTCAATACAGGCAGACAATCTGACTCTGCGTCTTTTAATCGGCAGCTCAATCTGCTTTCTTCCTGAAAGATAATCTCCGGTCAGAGACCGCGTACAGGCGCATATATTTTCGACACTGCCCTGAGCAACTACCTCTCCGCCGTGCTCTCCAGCCGCAGGGCCGATATCAATTATGTAATCTGCGCTGCGAATGACATCTTCGTCATGCTCAACGACAAGAACGGTATTTCCGATATTCGTTAATCGCCTTAATATGCCGAGGAGTCTGTCGTTATCCCTCCTGTGCAAACCTATTGTAGGCTCATCGAGGACATAGCAGCAGCCGACCAGGCCGCTTCCGACCTGAGTGGCCAGTCTTATTCGCTGCGCTTCGCCTCCGCTTAATGTTCCGCTTCTGCGGTCAAGGGTCAGATAACCGAGTCCCACATCCACAAGAAATTTCAATCTTGCTTTTATTTCCTTTAAGGGTTGAACTGCTATCAGGGTCTTTTCGCCGTCAAACCTGACGTTTTCAAAAAACTCCTGCGCCTCTTCGACACTCATTTGCGCCACATCGTTTATGCTTTTGCCGCCTACGGTAACAGCAATTGCCTCTTTACGAAGCCTTGCGCCATTGCAGGTTCTGCACGGCTGCTCAGACAGAAAGCTGTGCAATCTTGCCTTGACAAATTCGCTGGAGGTATTCTGCCATCTCTTATCAAGGTTTGGAATTACACCCTCAAAATAGACGCCGAATTTTTTTTCATCTTCCTGGGTTGTTCCGCACATCAGGATTTTTCTTATATCGGCAGGTATTCTGGCAAAAGGCACCTGTTTGCTTATGCCGAAATCTCTGCAGAATTTCATAATCAACCTGCTGTAAAAGATATTCATTCTCTTGCCGCCTTTTCGCCAGGCATCGACGGCGCCGTTTTCGAGCGACAGATTTTTGTCAGGGACAATAAGGTCTTCATCAAATTCGAGTATCGTGCCCAGGCCATCACAACTGCCGCAGGCTCCATAAGGGCTGTTAAAGCTGAAAAGTCTGGGTGAAAGCTCCTCCAGAGAGGCGTGGGGGTGTTCATTACAGGCGAATTTTTCACTGTAAACAAGGTCTTTCCACCGGCCGCCGCCGCCGTTTTTTCTATCCTCGTTCGGCTCCTGCACCATCACAGAAACCAGGCCTTCGCCGAGCTTTAAAGCAACTTCAATTGAATCAGCGAGCCTGATGCGGACCGTATCTTTTACAATAAGCCTGTCCACAACAGCAGCTATGTCGTGCTTTTTATTCTTGTCCAGCTTTGGTATATTTTTGACATCATAAATAATACCGTCAACACGGACCCGCACAAAACCCTGAGCCTGAACTGTTGTAAAAACATCTCTATGCTCCCCTTTTTGGCCGCGAATTAAAGGGGCACAGACCTGAATTTTCGTATCCTGCGGCAAAGACATTACACTATCAACAATCTGCGAGGCGTGCTGGCTTGAAATTTCCTTGCCGCAAATCCAGCAGTGCGGCGTGCCTGCCCTTGCAAAAAGCACCCTGCAGTAATCATAAATTTCGGTTGTTGTTGCGACGGTTGAGCGAGGGTTGCTGGCGGCACTTCTCTGCTCAATTGCAATCGTAGGAGGAAGGCCTTCGATGTTCTCGACATCAGGCTTTTGCATCTGCTCAAGAAACTGTCTGGCATAGGCGCTTAATGACTCGACATATTTTCTCTGCCCTTCTGCGTATATTGTGTCAAAGGCGAGAGAGCTTTTTCCTGAGCCGCTGATACCGGTGATTACGACAAATTTGTCGCGCGGTATTTCAACGTTTATGTTCTTGAGATTGTGCTGACAGGCACCGGTTATTTTAATCGATTTTTGCATTACCTTTCCTTCTTCTTGCTGCGGCATCCGACTGCTGAAAGACCGCAATAAGCCGATTTGGCTATTGTATCAGAAACGTTCAAGAAGTAAAATGTTTTTCTTATGGTATTTTCCGTAGCAGAATGAAAATAAAGCATTTACATAACTGGAATATTTCTGCAAAAAAGGCTGCTGAGCTGCAAAAAAGCCTTTCGCGGCAGGTGCAGCTGGGGGGATTTAATAAAAAGCTTAAAACGATAGCCGGTATCGATTGTGCGTTCAGCGGCGGCAAAAAAAATATAATTGCGTGTGCAGTAGTTCTTTCTGCAAAAACCTTTGAGATTATTGAAACTGCTTATGCGGTACAAGCCGTTAATTTCCCTTATATTCCCGGTCTTTTATCATTCCGCGAAGCACCTGCCTGTCTTGCCGCTATCGAAAAACTTAAGACAATTCCGGATTGTGTAATAGTTGACGGTCAGGGCATTGCTCACCCCAGGAGATTAGGCATTGCCTCACATCTGGGGCTTTTTCTTGATATTCCGACGATAGGCTGCGCCAAGAGCAGACTCATCGGCGATTTTAAACAGCCCAGATTGGCTAAAGGCTCAACAAGTCTATTAACAGACAAAGGTGAAACTATCGGCTCAGTTGTCAGAACCCGCAACGATGTAAAGCCGGTTTTCGTTTCTGTCGGCCATAAGTGCAGACTTTGTGATGCAGTAAGGATAGTGCTTGATTGCTGCAGGAGGTATCGCCTGCCTGAGCCGAGTCGACTTGCCCATCAGATTGTAACAAGGCTGAAAAAAGAAAACCCTCGGTAAAACTGGGGGCTAAATATAAAATAAATTTTCGCCGCAGGCGATTCCACAATTCAAAATTAAGGCAATCTCTAAAAATAACCTCGCACCGTCATTGCGAGGAGTGAAACGACGAAGCAATCTCTGTTTTTCGTTTAATAATGTAGATTGCTTCGCTTCGCTCGCAATGACAGGCCGCGTTTCCTGAATTTTTAGAGGTTGCCTTAAGAATTAAAAATTCAAAATTATTTCCCCCGAGTTTTAATCAGTCCCATTTGTGCTCCTTGAGGGATTTTAAAATCGCCTCAGCACATTTAAGGGCGGCCAAGCCTTCGGCGGCAGTTACTTCAGGACGATTGTTTTTGTCGGCAACGGCATTTAAAAATGCCTCCTGCTCAACCCGCAATGGTTCCCTGTCATCGATATTGAGCTGTTCTATATGGAGCAGGTCAGGCCAGTTTATGCCGGCAAAGTCAAAATTGCCCTCGTCCTGTTTTTGCCTTATCCACTTGACCACATCAATATTGGGGTCTGTCTTGATTACTACGCCTTCTTTCTTGAGAAAATCAAGACTCAGATAGGCCTGCCTGCTGAAAACACGAATCTTTCTTGTTGTCTTAAGGGCAAGTCTCGATGCTGTAACATTCGCAATACAGCCATTTTCAAAGGTTATCCTTGCATTGCAGATGTCCTCATAATCGCCGACCACGTTTACGCCGACGGCGTCAACTGTTTTTACCGGGCTTTGGGCAAGAGCAAGTATTATATCAATATCATGAATCATCACATCAAGCACAACGCCAATGTCGGTGGAACGGAAAGGATAAGGACTGATTCTGACTGCCTCGATAAATTTCGGCTCGATTTTGAGTCTTTTCATCGCCTGCACAACGGGATTGCATCTTTCCGAATGCCCTACGGCAACAACCATATTATTTTTCTCGGCAAGAGCAACGATAATTTCGCCCTCGGCTGCGCTTGCGGCAAGAGGTTTTTCAATAAGAACAGGAATCTTATTGGCGACAAAAATTTCGGCAAGGGCAAGATGGCTTTTCGTGGGAGCAGCAATGGTTACGGCATCAACTTTACCTATAAGTTCTCTGCTGTCGGTAAAGGCGAGGCATTTATATTCTTTTGCAAGTTTCTTTGCCTTGTCGGACTGAATATCAACTATTGCGACAAGTCTGCTTTGAGGCAGTTTGCTGAGGACTTTGGCGTGAATCTGCCCCATTTTTCCGGCTCCCACCACAGCCGTTCTGAGCTGTTTTATTTGTGAGGCCATTGGTCTATTCTTTTCTCCTTAAGGTCTCAAGATATCTTCCGAATCTGTGCTTGCTGCTGTTGATAATCGAATCAACCATGGCCCTGACATTCTCATCGAGTCCGTTTCTGGCAGCAAGAGCCTCTGCGCTTTGAAGGAGAGGAGATTCATTCCTGAATAGAAACTTAAAGGCATCAAGAATGGCATGCTGCTGGTCTTCATTCAGGCCGGCTCTCATCAAACCCCTCATATTTACGGCCCTGATCTCAGGCGGATAATGGCCGCTTACAATGACGAAAGGCGGCACATCGCGATTGAGCCCTGCAAAACCCGCCGCATAGCTCCATCTGCCGACAGTTACAAACTGATGAATCAGCACTGTGCCGCTGAGCCAGACGCCTGTTTCGATTTTGCAGTGTCCGCTTATCTGGGTATTATTACTGATAACCGTTTTGTCCTCGATTGTGCAGTCATGTCCGATATGGACGCCTATCATAATCATGTTGCCATCGCCTATTCTGGTTGTGCCATCGGGGTATATGCTCGGATGTATGGTTACAAATTCTCTGATGAGATTATCATTTCCGATTTCAAGCGAGCCGAAACGAGCATCGGGTTTTGCTCCGAGCATCTGAGGATTTCTGCCTATACAACAGCCCGGATAAAAAATATTATTCTCACCTGCCTTTACATTTTTTCCGATTACAACACCGACGTCAAGGACACAGCCGGTGCCTATCTTTGTCCCTGCATCAATGAAACAATTTGGTCCAACCACAACATCTCTGCCGAGCTGGGCACTTGAATCGACAACCGCTGTCGGATGTATTTTACTCATTATTTTTGTTCCTGAAATTTTGCGAATAAATTTCACCGCTTATCTAAACCGCTTCTTCGTCAATGAGCATGAATTTTATTTCAGCCTCTGCCGCCTTTATTCCTGCCACCATTGCCTGGCATTTACATACAGCGATTTTGCTGCGGGTTCTGACAGTTTGGGCGGTAAGAATCAACTGGTCGCCCGGCACGACGCTTTTTCTCAGCCTTACATTATCCATTCCCATCAGCACGGCAAGTTTTCCGGTAAGCTCAAGCCGCTGGGCAAAAAGCAGACCTGAGACCTGAGCCATTGCCTCGAGGATAAGCACTCCCGGCATTATAGGCGTTCCCGGAAAATGCCCCTGAAAAAACATTTCGTTGAATGTAACGTTTTTGATGCCCTTGATAAATCTGTCGCCGTCAATCTCAATAACCTTATCCACCAGCAGAAACGGGTAACGATGGGGCAGAATCTTCTGAATTCTGCGAATATCAAGCAGGGCATCGGTTCCCGCTTTGCTGATTCTGTCATGCTGTTCGGCCTGCTCAAGCACCCTTCTGGCAAGTTGTTGATTGAGGCTATGGCCGCTTTTATAGGCGACAATTCTTCCGGTTATTCTTCTGCCAATAAGGGCGATATCGCCAATTAAATCAACAATCTTGTGTCTGACACACTCATCAGCAAATCGGAAGCTGTTCTTAATAGGCCCATCTGAATTGATAACGAGGATATCACGCGGACTTAAATGCATACCGATTCCGCGAGCCTGGAACTGTCTTGCTTCAGCCTCGAGCAAGAACGTTCGTGCAGGTGCAAGATTTGCTTCAAAATATTCGGCGGTCAGCATACAGGTCAGCAACTGTCTGCCAATCCCTGTATGTTTTGTATAATCCATATCATAGGTAATCTCAAGGGCATCACCATCACTGGGCAGGGCATAAATTGAGGCTCCGGCCTCACTGAGGCTGACCGCTTCTGCGATGGCAAATTCTTTTTTTGGCTTTTGCTGCTCGACAAAGCCGCAATTTTTCAATGTTTTGAAATATTCGCCGCTGCCGCCGTCGAATCCCGGCAGCTCAGGAGCGTCAACCTCGATAAAGATATTATCTATCTCCAGCGCATTTATAGCAGCCATACAATGTTCAATTGTTTCGACAGAAACCTGGCCTTTCTTTACGGCGGTTCTTCGGCTGCGTTCGGCAATATTCCGGATATTCGCCTCTATGCGTACAGGCTCATCAAGGTCTGTTCTGACAAAAACAATGCCTGTATCGACATCAGCAGAGGCAAATTTTACCTGTGCTTGTGCTCCGCTGAACATGCCTCTTCCGGCAAGTTTTGCTTCTTCAGCTATTGTTCTTTGCGGCTTCAAGTTCTTCGACTCTCTTTATAAGCTGTTTCAACTGCTTATTCATTTCAGGCAGCTTCTGTTTCAGGAGCACCTGTCTAAAAAATTCCTTGATGTTTATAGCCGGCGAGCCGACAACCTGTTTACTCGGCCCGATATCATTTATCACGCCTGCCTGTGCGCCAATCTGAGTGCCATCACCAATTGTTATATGGTCCTTTATGCCGACCTGTCCTGCAAGGACAACGCCGTTGCCCAATTTGCTGCTGCCGGCGATGCCTGCCTGAGCGATAATCAGACAACATTTGCCGATTACGACGTTATGAGCAATCTGAACAAGATTATCTATTTTCGTCCCTGCGCCGATTATGGTGTTCCCGAATTTTGCCCTGTCGATGCAGGTGTTTGCCCCGATTTCGACACAATCTTCAATCAAAACTGAGCCTGTATGCGGTATCTGCTGGTGCTGACCGTCAATGAAATAATACCCGAAACCTGTTGCGCCGATTGTGGAGTTGGCACCGATTATACAGTTATTTCCAATGCTGCAGTTATGATAAACCACAACATTGTCCTCAAGCCGGCAGTCTGAGCCGATTATTGAATTTTCACCGATTTTGCAACCTGCCCCAATAATGGTCCCCGGGCCGATTTTTGCAGCTTTTTCTATACAGACAAGAGGACCTATCGAAGCGGTCTTGTCGATGGAAGCGCCTTTTTCCACAACTGCGCTTTTGTGAATGCCCGCCGGTGGTTTATCGAGCTGCGGCATAAATTCCCTGAGTATCTTAATCAGGGCCCGCTCGACATTATCGACAACAAGCAGCGGTACGGCTGAATCAATCTTTCTGCTTACAATCACTGCAGCGGCCTTGCAGCCGGAAATATTTTTCAGAAGTTCCTCATCTGCGGCAAAGGTAATGCAGTCCGGTCCCGCAGATTCAAATGGCGCCGCTCGACAGACTTCCGCCTTTCCGCTGCCGATAAGCCGGGCTTCTGCTATCTCGGCAAGTTGAGCAACAGTGTATTTTTTTTGTATATTTTCAGTCATTCTTTATGATAAAAGCTTATTGCTACTTACTTTTACTCATGGCACCAAGCACATCAGCAGTAATATCAAGGCTGGGGTTAAAATAAAGCAGTTTGTGAGTTTTCGTTGTCAGAACAAGGTCTGCGGGGCTTTGTGCAGGCGGCCCCAAATCATCAGGCCTGTTGAGATAATTGTCGTCTCTGCTCAGAATCATATCGAGTCCCTTTTCCTGTGCGACAGATGCAATAACTTCAAGAATTTTACGATAGATTTTTTCCTTTCCCTGCATTTCTTTTACAACGAGTTCCTGCTGAAAAAACCCTTTTTGTGCATCAAGCTGCGACTGTTTTATCATCAGTGCCTGGAGTAGTTCCATATAATCCTGGCTATTCTCTTTGCGTTTGCTCAATGCCGATTTATCACTTTCTACGCTTTCATCAAGTTTTTTCAGTTCGGCAAATCTCTTTTCACCCTCGGCAGCCAGCGATTTTTCGACTTCAGCTTTCATCTGGCAATTTTCAAAAACTTCCCTGACGCTCACAATGCCGATTTTTGGAGACATTATCGTTTTTTCTTTTGCAGCAAGAGAATATTCCAAGCCAACTACAACCAGACTCAATCCTGCGAGGAAAACTATCGTAACGATATCTTTTGTTTTCATAATTTGCCTTTCTTAATCACAACTAAAAACACCGCAACCGCTTCAACTAAAACAGTGCGCCGACAGAGAAGCTGAAAACCTGTGTATCATCATCACCGCTCTTGAGAAACGGCGCCGCCAGCTCAAATCTCATAGGCACCGGTCCAAACCACTGAGGTATCATAATCTGGATACCTATACCTGCGGAAGCTCTGATACCGCCGGTCTCAATCATAGCGGTATCCACAAAGAAAAGGCCCGACAGTGCCTCGCTGGTCAGCGGTACGACGATTTCTCCGCTTGCAGTTACCAGCCATTTGCTGCCTACAGGGTCGTCGTCTGGACCGGAGCGAGGGCTTATGCCGCGATACTTAAAGCCTCTTATGCTTCCGATGCCGCCGGCATAAAATTTTTCAAACAGCGGTGCATCACCTACGACGGTCGCAGCACGCAACTTCGTTTCCAGCACGGTTTTTCGTCTGGCAAGGTCCTCGTGCAGCGTTTTGTACCATCGGTATGTCCCATCAAGAACACCGAAAGTATAGTCGCCTGCCACCTGCTCATAACTTACCTCATAGTTTTTGCCTTTGGTAGGAGTAAAGCGGTTGTCTGTCGTATCTCTGCCGAAACCAAGTTTGATGCCGGCCAGAAAGTTGTCTCCCTTTACATCGGTTACTTCTTTGGGGGCATCGCTTTCAACGCTTTCTACGGCTACATTTTCGAGCCGAAAGGCCAAGATTCTATACCGGCCATTTTTCATTCTTTTTGTAAAGCCAAGATATCCTTTTTGTCTTTGTTCATCATAGCTTTCCCTGTCCCGTTCCCAGACTGAGCCTCCAAGAGTCATAGCTATGGGTTTGTCCTTAAGATAAGGCTCAGTAAAGCTTATAGAATATCTGCTCACCTGAGTGCCGGGCTCGGCTGCGATTCTTAACCGCTGTCCCGCACCTTTAAAAGCATCCTCCGAAAAGAATTTCCGCCAGTCTTTCGGCCATTTTTTAATATCAAAATTTCTTTGTTCATATATCATCTGCCCAATCAGGCCGTCGGTGCTGCTCACACCTGCGCCAAACATTATTGAGCCGGTCTTACCCTCGGTAATTCTGACTTCAGCATCTTTCTGGCCGGGCTTTTCTCCTACAGGTGTAATAGTAGCAGTTTCGGTATAAACATTGGCTTTGATGTCTTTTTCAAGTTCGCCTTCGCCGTTTCCCTGTGCAATATGGGCGTTATACCACTCGCCCGGCTTAAATTCCTTCTCATCCAGCACACGTCTTACAACCTTGTCCTGTGTAATCGTATTGCCGGAGATGTTCACCTGTCCTATACGGAAACGCTCTCCTTCTTTTATGTCAAAACGCGCTATTATTTTGTTATCTGCGGTAAATTGTCTGACCGACTCGACCTCAACATTGATAAAGCCCGCTTCCCTGTAGGCCTTGAGTATTTCATCTCTGTCATATTCCGCTTTTTCATCGCTGTAAAACCGGCCCTCTTTGAGCCTGAATGTGCCGGTCAGATTTGCATCACTGTAAAATTCATTTCCTACAAGTTCTATTTTTTCAACGTTATATTGTTTGCCTTCCTCGATGGCGTAAACAAGTTCGACATTTTTTTTATCTTTACCAAAATTTGTTTTAGCAGTTACTTTAGTATCAAGATACCCCCTTCTGTCGTATGCTTTTTGCAGTTTAATCAAATCGTCATCGAGAGTTTCCTGCTTGAAGAAGTTCTGGAAAATACCGAGATTTTTCGGTTTGCTTTTGATGACATTTTTAAGCTCTTTGTTTTTTATCGAGGCATTTCCCTCAAACCTGACCTTTTTGATTTTGGCTCTCTGACCGCAGTCAATTATATAATGGAGCCGGCCCTGCTCAATGCCGGAATCATCAAAATCAACCCTGACAAAAGGGTACCCTCTTTTGTAATAATATTCAGTCAGTTTTTCAGCACCGGCTTTTGCAGTAAATTTATCAAGATAATCGCCCCTGTTAAAGCCCAGCTGTTCAATCAGCTTTTTATCGTCGTATTTTTTATCTCCGCTGAAGGTTATCATACGAATAACATTTTTCTCTTTCACTACAAAGATTAGTTTTATTTTTTCGCCGGCCGGCTCAATACTGTAATAGGCAACTTCGACACCTTTAATAGCAGTGATTCTGCCGACATCCTGGCTGGCCTGTGAGTCGCTGAATAACTGGCCGGCCTTGCTTCTGGCCATTGAGAGTATTTTTTCCCTGCTGATATAAACATTACCTGCCGTCTCAACGCTGCCTATCGTCATTTTTTCGTAATCTGTCGCGTTAACATCGCTTGTCTGCGCAGAACAATAAAAAGCAAAAAGCAGCACAAACGGAAAAAATGAAACCTGCAGCAGTTTGGCGTCCTTAAAACAGGAGTCGAAAATCCGCATAAAATCCCTTTCCTGCAAAGTTTTTTAACAAATAAGGCCGGTCATTTCAGAACGGCGCCTGCATCTTGGACTTGAGGTCAAACTGCGATGGTTCCTGCGTCCTCGACATATCATAAAACCTTGTAAACCGGCTGTTAAATATCAGTTGCTCTGTCCCTGTTGGGCCATTACGCTGTTTGGCTATTATTACGTCAGCGATATTATCCTTTTCTTCCTTATTACCTTCTTCTTCTTTGCCTTCCCTGCCGCTGTCCTGTCGGTAATAATCTTCACGATGCAGCAGCATCACGACGTCGGCATCCTGCTCAATACTGCCGCTCTCGCGCAAATCACTCATTCTCGGCCTATGGTCCTCTCTTGCTTCAGGAGCCCGATTAAGCTGGCTTAAAACCACAACCGGTATCTCAAGCTCTCTGGCAAGGGACTTCAGATACCTGCTCATTTCGCTTACTTCCTGCTGCCTGGACTCCACTCTTGTCCCGAGACTCATAAGCTGCAGATAATCAACAACAATACACCTTATGCCGTGCTGCGTCCTGAGCCTTCTTGCCTTGCCTCGCAACTCCAGCGGCGTAATGCCGGGGGTGTCATCGACATATATGGGCTTGTTAATCATATTGTCGGCAGCTTCATGAAGCTGTCGATATTCCTCGTCACTCAAGAAACCTTTTCTTACGCGCTGAGAATCAACCCCGGCTCTGCTACACAGCATGCGCTCAACAAGCTGCTGTCTGCTCATTTCAAGAGAGAATATTGCGACAGGTATATTACTATCAGCCCCGATATACTCGGTAATATTCATAGCAAAACTTGTTTTGCCCATACTCGGTCTGCCGGCAATAACAATCATTTCGCCGTTCTGCAGACCGCAGGTCAACTCATCAAGCTTATGGAAACCGGTCGCAAGCCCCGTAACATGATGTCCCTCGCGCTTTTCTATACTTTCAAACGCCTGTATCAGCAGGTCCTTGATTGCTACTGCAGTGCCGGTAATTTTTTTCTGCGTTACGTTGAATATTTTCTGTTCAGCCCTGTCGAGCTTTCCGCCGACGTCTCCGGCCGTTTCAAAGGCATCAGTCATAACCTCGCCGGCAGCGGCGATAAGCTCTCTGAGCATCTGCTTTTCTTTTACAATCTGAAGGTAATGCTCGACATTTGCACTGGACGGCACAGCGTAGGCAATTTTTTCAAGGTATTCCGGCCCGCCGACTTCTTCGAGCTGGCCGCGTTTTTTTAGCTCGTCCCGCAACAGCACTAAGTCAAAATCGTTGTCCTTTTTCTCCCACAAGGCAACAATCGCATCAAATATCATCTGATGTTCAAGGCGATAAAACACTTCGGTTTTTATCTTTTGAACAACAAGCCCAATACACTCCGGGTCGAGCATCATCGAACCGAGCACCGCCGCCTCAGCCTCAAGCGATTCCGGCATAGTTCTGCCGGCAATAAGCTTCGAGCTTGTCGAAGAATCCATCTGCTCGCTCGTGCTACGTAGCGAATCGCTACTTCGCAGAGTAGCATCAGCCTGAGCTTTCTTATTCCGCGTTTGTCTGACTTCCTGAGCCATCAGCTGTTTCTACACCCTGTCCTTGTGGCACTACCGTAACTTTTACTTTAGCTGTTACATTCGCTGCGAATTTAAGGTTAACCGTATGCTGGCCAAGTTCCTTAATATGCTCATCGAGCTGCACAAATTTGTCGGCGATTTCATAACCCTGCTGGCGGAGATTTTCGGCAATTTCCTTCTCTGTAACAGAGCCGAACAGATGTCCCTGCTCGTTGACCTTTGCTGCAATAACGGCCTCTGCGCCATCGACCGCTGCGGCAGCCTTTTGCAGCCCTTCGTCGTCAAACTTTCTTTGTTCAGTTCTTTTGGCCTTTTCCTCGGTCATGGCTTTTATTTTTTGCTCTGTCGGAATTGTCGCAATTCTTTTCGGCAGCAGATAATTTCTTGCATAACCTTC
>Ga0315291_10004167_pt1 | contig 18494 bp, 25 predicted proteins | sample YL17G12_20_MG_FD_203070 | JGI IMG/M metagenome (GOLD analysis project Ga0315291, IMG submission 203070) | Sediment microbial communities from Yellowstone Lake, YNP, Wyoming, USA - YL17G12_20 | ecosystem: Environmental > Aquatic > Freshwater > Lake > Sediment | place: USA: Wyoming | collected...
CTATGGAGCCAAGTGCAGCGGAACTTGATATCCTCAACCTCCCTGGCGTGCTCATTACGCTCAGAGTCGAGGGCTGAGAGGGCTTCATTTTTACCCTTCTCAAACTTCTCCTTCAGCGGATTGCCACAATAACAGCAGAAACTAGGATATCCATGATATTCACAAATATCAGTAATCCAGTAATCATCTACACACTTACACTTCGCCCTCGGCTGTACCACCGAATAGCATAACGGGCACTTGCAACCCCGCTGCGTTGCCGTCACGGTGTCTACAACCCAATGCTCTTGGAAAGTTACACATCCAACTTCGCTGTCACAGACCGTGATGGGCTCTGTCGCAGGCGGGCAGGAGGGATGGCGTGGAAATACAAGCTCTCCTCTTGCTCCATGACTATGGTCCATCATCCTATCCCATGCTGCTGTTTGTTGACTGAGCAGCCATTTACTGTGTTCCTCGAATTCCTCCCTCGTCACGAACCGCTCATCCATCTGACGGATGAGTTCGCGGAGAGAAAGATCCAAGCACCTGTGGTCAACTCTTGTCCAGTCCATCTCGTGCATCACTGCTCTCCTTCGCCAAAACACTACTGTCCGCCACTACTGCTAACAACGCCCCCGGTGGGCCAGACCGGGGGACTAGGAGGACGGCCCTAGACGGACGGCTGCTCCGGCTGCTTGGTATTCTGCTGCCATTCCTCGTAGATCTTCTTCACCTGCCCGTAAATGACTGGGACCTGTTTATCAGAGAAGTCAGCGACGTTGCGCTTTCCGGGGAACTCTTTCCCTTCCTTATTCTTCCATGCCGTGATGCGTTCAAGGTCGTCTGCCGCAACCTTCGAGTCGTTACTGTTCATCTCCAGGCACATCCTGCGGATCTCCGCCCGCTGATCCTTGTCATCCCCGTTGCCGCCCTGCCCCTGCTCTTGGGCCTGTCCCTTTTTCTTGTACTCGAACCTCGTGACCTGGTCCTTCGAGATCCCGACCGTTGCCAGGTCCTCGTAGGTCAGGTTCCTGATTCCAAGTAGACGGGTGATGCCGTTCCCGAGGCAGTTCGTGAACGCAGCCTTCTTGAGGTCTCCCTTGTCCACTTCGGAGGCTGGCAGGAGTATTTTCTCGTTCTTTCCGTCTGCGCCCTTGACCCATCTGACCCGGAGAAACTCGTCCCGGCTGGATCGGGTCCCGATTGCCTCGATTGTGATGCCACTAAAGCCGAATTCGCCCTTGTAAAGAACGGTGTAGTGGCCGTCTTCGTCGAATTCGATCTTCGGTTCCTCCAGACGCCAGGAGATACCGAAGAGCCGCCCGATTTTCTCGGCCCCACTGCTCATGAGGTACGGCTTTCCGCCCTGGTCTACCCAGTCGTTTGCGTTCGTGACCCGGAGAGCCAGGACCTTGATCTTTTTGACGGCCTCGACGCGTTTCTCGGCCTGTTCGGCCACATGCACAAGCTGATCGTCAAGTAATGCTGGGACAGTAGTGTTTACATCATCTCCATTCATCATTGCAGATCTCCCTTCTTCTCTCCGAGTAGCTGTATTTTTGTGACCTTGTATTCCGAAGCCTCGACCGTGTATGCCTTTCTGCTTTGCATCTTCGTGGTGATCAAAAACTCTCCGACAACGAGTTTCTCGTGAGAGCTGACTCGCTCCTTAATGGACTTATCCAGACGATCAAACTCGCTTTTCGCTCCTGCCAGTTCATAGCGCCGCTTCAGGTCCACCAGGAGGTCTGAGTCATCGGAAAATTCAATAGCGTTTCTCTTCACTTCCGGAAGACAGATCGCCAAAAAACCGCACTCTCCGCACGTCATCTCGTCGTACTCGATGCATGGAGGAACCGTGCCGGACGCAACGTGGGCATTGATGCTATCCGCCTTCTGAATGAGGGATTCCCCAAGCTGGTAATCGAGAGGGCAGGGGATCTCCTTCAGTTCCCCGGTGAGCTTGTTTAGGAACAGAAATAGACCCGTTTCCTTATTGTCCATGAGTAGGTAGAGCATCATCTGGGCCGGATAGCGCCGGAGGTAGGGATACCGGCCGCGTTTCATGTCGTCTAGGGTGTTGAGAGATTGCCAGACGTAGGGAGAGGATGTCTTGATCTCAATGGGCATTGCCGATCCATTGACAAGGACCTTGGCGTCGATGTGTCCGGTGATAAGATGCTCCGGCCAGGAGAAGGCCCTCTGCTGCTCCACGACCTTGACTCCGGCTTCTGCGAGGTCCCTGAGAACTGCCGCCTCCAGCACGTTCCCAAGATCGAAGATCCCCTGGAGCTTCGGACCGTGCAGTTTCTCTTCCTGCCAGCGAGTGCGCTTGAAAACAAGGTAGCGTTCACACTCATGCCCGAGGACGGAGGCTCGGTTGGAATTGGAGGGCCATTGATTGATCCGTTTTCGTTTGAGTTCCTCGTAGGCTTCGACGATCATGTTCTTTCTCCTTGACAGGGAGCCCCTTGTGGGATAGCCTGTCTTCGTTATGTGTCTTCACCCTGGGCCGCTGGCGTGTCCGCGTCCGCGGCCTTTTCGTTGTCCCCCTCCTTCCTGGTGCCCTTCCCAACGTAGAGCTGAAAGCGGTTCACGATGTATCGGGCCTCCTGAAGCGTTGCCCTGTCTGCCATGCTCACCCTTCGCCCGTCCTGCTGGCCGAGGTCGAAAAGCAGCATCCAGGCTTCATCCAGACGCTCACTTGTCAGAGCACTGCGGTCAGCCATTTACGTTTACCTCCTTTCTTCCTTGGTTTCTCGCCGTCTCACCGACGATCACGTCCCCGAGTCTGGCATCCCACCCGTAGCGCTCCCCGAGCAGATGCAGTTCCTCTGCGCCGAAGACGACGGGTTCCTGTTCCAAGTCCAATTCGTATGGATCCCAACATGCGCAGCTCGGGTCCCCATCGACGACCTGGGCATGGCAGATAGGACAGTGTCCTGTGACTACTAGCTCCGAGCACATACCATCCTCCTTCCTTCCAAGGTTGCGACGATCATAAGTAGGACAAACGCTCCGATACACTTGAGGATGCCCATGGGTTCTCCTTTCAGTCCCTCTCCCCGTCCGCCCACGAGAGCAGGCGGGTGTTGATCTGCTGATCTTGCGGACTCAGAAGAGCGTGGTCCCCGCTCGCGCACTCCAGGAGCTGCATGTAGCAGGTCCGGGCCTCCATGAGCCCGATGCGGGAACCGAGAACGATCCCGGCACAGAGGCCGAGGACGGTGAGAAGAATCGAGATCGCGGCTCTACTCATAGCACCACCTCCATTTCGGCAGACTCCGAGGTCCTGACTGTCTTCCTCTCTATCCACTCCTCCAGGTCCTCCACCTGGTAGCGCACAAGCCGCCCGAGGCGCACATACGCGGGGCCTCTCCCGTAGGTGCGCCAGTTGGCGAGAGTCCCGGCCAGGATCTTGTCTACCTTCATGACTTCCTCCTTGGGATCTCCAACGTCTCAGATAGGATGATGATATATCTAATGTACTCGGAGAGGTCATAGCCGAGAGCCTTTGCCCGCTTCTCGGCCATACGCTTCAAGGACTTGTTGATGCGAATGTAAAGGCGATCATTTCTGAACATGCTTTAACCCTCCGTATCCATTTGTGCGTACCTCTACCATTCCTTATCGGCTCTGTCAAGCATAACTTTAGGGGTTCAGGAATAGATAGGTCCGGAATAGACTTAACTACGCAGAATACCGAGTGAAAATATTTTTCGTATAACGCAGATAAAAACGCCCCGGATCTGCGCCGGGGCTCGGTGAAGGAAGGGAGGAGAAGATCTGCCGGTGTTACAAGCCCACCGCCGGCTGGGGCTTTCATTCACGGAGCTTCGAAGATCCACCCATTGCCGGTATCGTTCAGACGACACCTTCGCACACCACCATACGTCGTATTGTTCATCACGATCCCCTTATTCGATTCAATGAGGGTCAGATCCTTCTCGTAGAGCCGCACTCCGGTCGCTTCCAGTGAGAGCAAATTGACGGGGCAATTGGCAGCAACCGAGAAGGGATACTTAGTGTTGTCCACATCCATCAACACAAGCGCACCTGGAAACGGTCCTCCTGTTGCAGTAAATAGCCAAGCCCAGTTTCCTCCACCGGTTGCGATATTGTGCCATACAATCCTTCCTTGGACATTGGCTGACTCGAAGACACCGCCACGCTGGATGAGATTCGTTACCGTCGCAGAAGTATCAACGATTGTGAGATTTGTGTCCGGGACATTGTTCTCCATTTTCCAGCCGCGAAGATTTCCATCTAATGTAAGGGTAGATCCACCAAAGAACTTATTGTCGTGAAGGCGGACTGAATTGCTTTCTCCGCCCGTAACGGTCTGAGGATCAATATCGACGCCGCTATTCAGCTCAAACCAGTTATCATGAATGTTCCAAGTATCACCTGGAATGATCGCTATTGCCAGTGTGTTACCTTGAAGGGTACACCCACTGACTTCAACTTGTGCAGATCTAACTCCGTTAATGACCGTCGTCATCCCGGTAGTACATCCCTGCACGAAAAAACCTCGAATCGTATTCGCATTGGCGTTCGCGTTCGCGTCATTTCCATTCTGAAAGTCAATCAATGTCGTCGGCCCCGTCTGACCATAGACCCAGAATCTTTCCAGCACGTTCCCGTAGCATCCATAGGTTGAGGCTATCAGTTTCACGCCTTTGTCAAAATTCCCTGCCCCATTCGATAACCAGCCGATGCCGCTCCAGGCCGTTCCCCGCATGTTCATCATGTCGATGGCTTCTCCGGTCGACCCTCCGGCGTGGGCTTGAATCGTGAAGTTCCCGAATTTTCCCATGCGGACATCGTTGGTGCTCGCGCCAAACAAGCGGGTGTTGGCCGAATAGGGCCGGAAGACGGATGCGCCGCCATCGAGGTTTACGACCTTTGGATATGCGGGCAAGGTCACATCATCGAAAAGATAAACACCTGGGGGAACCTCAATGTCTCCGCCGATGGAAGGCATCGAGCTGATGATTTCGGCAAAGGCGGCCGTGCTATTCGTTGTCCCATCACCGACGGCTCCAACCCATTGAGGATTGAATTTCGAAACCGAGCCGACCGCAAACACAAGGGTCCCATTCCCGGTCTTTACCCGGTAGTTCCCGGCCATAAATTTTCCGTTGACCGTGACCGTGATGCCGTTGGCGATCAGAAAGGCGTCTTCATAGGCAACGACCGTAGTATTCGCGTTGAAGGCCAGGTTGGCCGTGATCGTCTGTTGCGTGGGGACGAGCAGCCGCTTCTTCGAGCTTCCGATCGCCGTGACAGCATCAGCCGGTGTCGGATAGGCCCGGATGTCGACCCAGGGACCTCGGGTGATGAGATCGTATGGATAGGCAATTACAGTGTAGGATGTCCCGAAGAAATCGCCCACATACCGGGCCGCCTGGGAGATGATCGGAATGTGCGAGTCATAGATCTTTGTTAGGGTCTGATTCACGCCCGTGTGAGTTGGCGTGCTGAAGGTCTCCTCGTTGCCCACTCCTACCCCGGGGGTCCCGAATTCCACGTCCTCGGCCCCGATGTTCCCGGTGTAGCCGGTCAGATCCGTGATCGATCCCCGGAACCCGGCTTCCTGCTGGTAGAGATAGCCCCACGCACCCAGGGCCAGGACGAAGGAAAGAACCGGGAGGGTTTTGTAGCAGATGCGGAAGAAGCGTTTCATGAGAGGCTCTCCTTACGGGGTTACGGCCAGGGCGGCCGTCAACCAAGCTCCATTGGATACGCAGCACAGGTAGTAGTTGGTTGAATCCGAGTCGTCCACGATCGAACAGTACCCATCCCCGACCGTCGCGGCCGCTCCGAAAAGGGCTACGAGCTCTGCCGACGTGGGCGGGTTGGTGACGTCGGAGGTTGTCTCCTTCGTGCGCAGGCCTCCAGGAGCCGAAATCATGTCATCTGCGCCAGCTTCGAGCAGGTTCACGGCCGAGCGGCCGAAAGTCGTGTCCGTCGCGCCTCCTCCGGATCCCCATTCGTGCAGACCATCCGCTCGGATCCGGAAGAGGTTGAAGGCATCGAGAGAGGTCCTTGCGTTGAGCACATAGTCAGTCGAGGCTGCCGTCTGAAAATCCGCGAGCAGGGGCTTCAGGGTTACGTCGTACCCGCCATCCACCAGGTCGTCCAGGTAGAAAGCCACGCTCTTGAAGGGAAGGTGCCCAGCATGGATCTTGGTGAGCGTCACGGCCCCGGACCATCCGGTGACGGCGAAGGTCTCGTCCGCACCGACCCCGGCGGTTCCCCAGTTCACATCCTCCTTGCCCACGAGGCCGGTCTTGCCTTCCAGGTTGACGATTGAGCCTCTATACGGCCCGAGGGCAAACCAGGTTAAGAAAGCCAGCCAGACAATGCAGATAAGCGAGAGTGTGACCGGACTCAGGATCTTTTTCAGCCATTTGGTAGACATCGGCCAGCAGCTCCTTCACATCGTTTTGGTTGTAGCCTTCGCGGGTCAGTCTCTCCAGCCATCCGTTCGGTTTTGGAAATCGTGGGGCCCCGTCCCACTTCGCGAGAATGAACAGGATCTCTGCCCGGTACGCCTCCCGCTCCAGCTTCCACAAGCAGGCCGGGTGAAAACGGCAAATGGCGAAACGGAGAACCCCGAGAACCCGGCCGTGCTCATCAACGTACCTCTGCCACTGGCCCGCGTGGATCGCCTCGTGTACTTCGAGGGCGTCCTGGTAGATCGAGGCAGTCCCCTCCTGCGTGCGTACCTGGGGCCTCCCGGTGAGCAGGCTCGTCCGGGCACGGTATCGGCCAAGAGGGAGGGTTCGAGGCATATCACGGAGCTCCTCTCCCCATTTTCTTCGCATCCATGGTCCCGATCGGGATGCACGCCCAAATCTTCCGAATGGCTGTAATCGCTTTATTGTCCCATCCCCACGGCGTCATCTCTGCGAGTACCCCGAGGATGGAGATTGCCGCCGGAATTCCGATTGCAATGAGTTCCCAGTTATCCTTCAGTATGTTCATTGTTTACCCCTTTTCTTCATGGCAAAGTCTGTAGGTCCTCTTGCCAGGTAGTGAACATGGACTCCCAAGCCGCGTTCGTCAGATCGCTCTTGTAGATCTCGTAGTAGACGCTTCCGTAATTGTTATATCCGAAGGTGAATCCGTTGGAGGGGATGTCATCTCCACCGGTCCATGAGCAAGGCGCGTGATTGAGCCAGGATCCGCAAGCCTGTAAATTGACCGGACATCCCCAGTTATTATGCGCATCGAGTAGGTTGATGCCCTGCTGGATTCCGACGAGCGGAGCGTCCCCGCGAAGTTGCTCGATGAAGACCCCCACGTGCGGGTTTGGAGTCCCATCAAATTCTGCTCCGATTGCGTCAATCAGGGCTTCGTCGAGTCTCGGAACTGGGGTACTGTCATAGAGCGTGCGGAGTTCTACCCAACAGGGTTTCGTCGGGAAAACGTCCTGGACCGAATGGATGTCGTCGAGCGCCCCAGCGATAAAGCCCGCCCGCGTGTAGGTCGGATGGTCCACCACTCTCGTATCGTCCAGCCCCTTGAGCCCGATCACGCCCACCCGGAGGCCCGCGAGAGTCGGGTGATCGCAAAATTTCGTCATCAGTCCGGTCGAGGTATCCATGATTTCGTGGTTTGCCAAAGCTTTCATAAAGGCCCGGAACCATGCCCGTGCAGCCGAGTCCCAAAGGACTGGGACTATTTGGTTTGGGTCTCCGGCAGGGATGCTTTGACAGCATAGGGTCTCCGAGTCCCTCAGCACATATTCAGGAACGGTTATGGCAAAGACCATGATGGAGAGCTTTTTATCGATGGCTTGCAGATCCGTTACGGCCTGGGTCACGGTCTCGAAATGATAAGCTGGTCCCAACCGCCCGGAATCGAGTTCCGGCCAGCTTGTTCTCCAGGCAAACCCGTCAATGAAGACCTCATTGCAAAGGGGGATGTCATCGAGGTCGGGCAGACCGTCGAGCAGATAGATTCCCCGGATCTTTGCCGTATCGGCAATCGCCGGATCCACGCCACACGAGCAGCAGCAGGCCAGAAGAAGAAAACTACGGATCAACCGTCGTGAATGAAGCATCGTCCACATAGACTTGATCCCTCAAAAAGGTTGCGGAATCGTCCCCGGAGAGCCTGAGTTGCACCTGGGCCGCAGAGGTTGTGCTCGTCCCAGTGGTCGTAACCGCATATCCATTCCCGGAAGATGGCCTCGTCCCGTCCGTTGAAATACCGACCCGGCATTCCGCGTTCGCGCCGGTTCCAGAATCGTAATACCACCAGACGTTGTAGGTCGTGTTGTCGGCAACCGTGGTGACCGTATTTGCAAAGGCCGTCCCGCAATAGACCCGAAGTACGCCGGTTGTACGGTTCTGGATGAGGCAGACATCCGCTACCGCCGCGTCCATCTCCTTCACGATTACGTGGTTTGCGGCCGGAGTGCCGTCTGAGGTCCGGTAAAGCATGTGTCCCCACACGGGATCTGCGGCCGTGTGAGAAACTGTGACGTTCGGGCTCGTACCTCCAGCCGGATCAGTCATGTAGAGGCTTTGAGAACCACGAAGGACGGTTGCGGTGTAATCCTCATCGAGAGTCGTTCCTAGTTCGGTCCATGTTTCCCGGTTGTCGTACCCGGTCCCCTCGAAGTTCTGGCAGACGAGTTTTCCGGCGCACTCAGGAGAGGGCAAGCCGAACCCCATCATAATCACTTCGGTTGCGTCTGAGTCCGAGCAGGCCGGAAGGAAAAGGCAGAGCGCGAGAAGCCAGGATAGGTTTTTCCTCATGGGACAGTCTCCCTGTAATAGATCGATCCAGTGAGGCTGCTCACGGTCCCCGTAGGGGCTCCCACAAGTAATTGAACCCAGTCCCCAAGATCGATTGTCCCGTTCGTCAGAGCCCCGTCGTCCTCGGCGCCGTCGTTATCGCACGTGATCGCCGCGTCTACCGTCACGCAGTTGTCCCCGTAACAGTCGCACTCCATCACGTTGATTGAGATACTTTCGGCCGCGTCCGCAGGATCGACGATGCAATGAATGTCCGTGATCACCATTCCTGTCCGGGCCTTGAAGATTAGGGTGTCGTCGGTATCCGTTGGTCCCTTCATGGCAAAGTCTTTTGAATTTATCTGCGGGTTGCTGGCAGAGAAGGCCCAGTCTGCATGAGCAGGGGAGGGCAGCAGTAGCAAAACCGCCGTGACGATCAAAAGCTTTTTCATGGCCTTCCCCCTACTCTTTGGTGAAGAATATGCGGATCACGCCGGTTGCGCTCACCACGCTGTTGTTCGAGACGCGCACCAAGACCTTTCCATAAACGGGCCTTGATCCGAAGATCGTATAGGTTCCGTCCGCATGGACTTTCGGAAGGACCTGTTCGGTTTCTGCCGTGTCCCGGTTTGCGAGCGTTCCCCCCATGAAATCCACCCCGTCCACGTCGTAAAGGTAGATATCGTAATTGTCTGTCGGAGCAGTGCTCCCTGGGTTGGTCACGACAACCCCGACCAGGCCGGAGATGACGGAGGACGTTGTCGCATCGTCGAAGACTCCTCCAGCCCCTGCGGTCCAAGTAAGCCGCATCACGTACAAATCCCCGGCTACGTGGTATACGGTATCCTCCAGGGTCCCGACTGCGGAGGCCGTTCCAGGCAGCAAGAGAAGCATAAGAGCCAAAGACAATAGAATTCGTTTCATGTAGGGCTTCCTCCTTCCGCCCAAACAGAAAGGGGAGACACCCCACCCAAGAGCCCGGCCGGCCGGGTGAGGCTCTCCCCTTCTGTCGAGGCTGAAAATGTCAGAGAACGGCTATCCCGTCATTTCTTCCTCGCTGTACTCGATCTGCTTGCGCATGAGCGCAACGACGCAATTCACGTAGTGTTGATTCTTGTACTGCCCATCCGGAGTTCTTCTCGGGCTCCCCTGGTTCCAGGCAGAGACCATGTCCTGCTCGTTCCAGCCGAGTCTTTGGCCCAACTGGCAGAGGTGTTTGAGAGCCCACTCGATGTTTGTCTCCGGGTCCAGGAGTTTCGAGAGCCAACCCCGGAAACCGCATTCCCGGGCGACTGCGCCCATGATCTGAGCAAGGCCCCAGGAGGTCTTCTGGAATACGTCCTCGGTGTCCATGGTGCAGTTGAGAGGCCGTGCCCCTTCGAGCACGCCCCATCGGTAATCGGGCTCGTAGCGGGCCGCCCACGGATCGCCCCCGCTCTCCACCTGGATGAGTGCTCGCAGAATCCGCCTGGCCGTGATCTTTTTCAGGGGATCACCGGCAGGCATCCGGTTACAGGCCTCCCGGATCAAGCGGTCTATTTCGGGTTCATAGAGCACGTCGGCTATCATCGTCATTTTCCCGTTGCACTTTTCAGTAAATCGTTCTATCCTTGGCTCAGAGGAGGTGATGAAACATGAAGAAGATTTTCCTGTACGGGTTCTTCATGATCTTCTGCATGTCCTTTGCGAAGCTCGGCTTCGATGCTGGATTCACTACCTACCTCCCATTGGCCTTTCTGCTTTCGATTGCAATCGCGGCCACCGTGGCCGGGATCATGGCCCCATTGATTTACCTAATACGCCCCCTTCGGGAACGTATTCTGAAGCGCCTGGAATAGCCTGCGGTCCTCCGACCATTGTCGACAAGAGAAATACCGTGCGAATCGCCTTTCGTGGTCCCGGCGGAAGCTGTTTCAATCTACTGATTTGAGCCATCCCCCTGGGCGTGAGAAGGGCATCCACAACGGCTTTCGCGTACTCCGGTTGCCTCCAATCCTCGATTGTTCGGGCCATCCCCTGTGGACTGATGTTCACCGTTCTGAGCCACTTTGCCAAAGGACCTCCGGCTTCTTCCCGCATGATTTTCTGTCCGGCCTGGTAGAAGGCCGTCTTGGAGTTTGCGTCTGAGATCCTGAGCGTCGCATCGAGGACGTCCGCAAGGTTCGACCAGGCCGAAAACTGCTGTGGCGTCATGGCCGCCCTGAGTGCGCTGCGCTGCTCGATCGATCCCATGATGCGCTTTGAATACTTCCCGCCCTTGGAAATAATCCCGCTCGTCTGTTCCGCCACAGTCTTGGACATGCTCTGCAGTTCATCCTGCAGGTAGGATCGGACGAGCCCATTCCACTCCTTTTCGTACCGTTTCCCAAAGAACGCCTTGGCCCGTCTGATCGCCTCCGGTGAGGAATACTGAGAATCAAACAGGATTCGAGGTGCCGTTACGACAGTTTCCCCTTCCTTCTTCACGATGGAGCCAAGCAGGCTTTCCGTGAATTTGTCCACGGGTCCGCTCTTCTTCCCGTAGAGTGCGCGGGCGGCCGCATAGTCAGGGCTTGCCGTATCCATGACCGTGGTGAGGTTGTCCTTGATGGAGGCCAGCCGCCGAAGAGCATCCTTTTCTATCGAGGCCGCATCCGGCCCCGTCAGCATGTTGTCGATTTCCTTTTTCACGGTATCGAGGATTCGCAAATCGCTTTGTGGCGATCCGACAGTCTGTAGTCTTGGGCCGTCAGGGGTCATCCTGACGATTTGCTCTTCCTTCTCAAGCATCGTCTTGACTCTGGAAAGAGCCTTCCCGGCCGTAGATCCCTTCTCGGGCAATTCCTTTGCCATGGCCTCGATCTGTGCCATGACAGGGCTTATGTCCACGGGAGAGGCATTCAGAAAGGCTTTCTCGTAAAGAGGCTGTACGGCCTTGCTTCTGGCCTCTTCCAGTTGCCCGAGTCTCTTTTTTGCGGCATCCACACCTTTTCGAGATGCCTCGAAAATCGACTTCTCGGGAGAAAGCTGCTCAAGCTGCCGGCCGATCGCAGCATCGATTTGAGGAGCCCTGACTCCCTGCTCCCATGAGCGAATCGCCTCGGAACCGGAACCCGGAGTGTTTCTCATCATCGTGTAGGCGGTCTGAAGGGAAGGGGAGCCGGATGTTTCCGCTACGGTCAGATCGATTCCCGCGGCGCGCGCCTTATCCATCAGGTCTTGTTGTACTTGTCGAGAAGCGAGGGGCACGTCCTTTGCCGCAAGCTTCCCGAGTTGGCCAGAACCCACCCGCCCCAGACGGTTGATTCCCTTGACGGCCAATCTGCTGCCGCCTTCTCCCAACAAGGAAAGGCCTCCTTCCACACCGATGTCTTTGGCCCACTCGATGGCGGATTCATCTTCATTGAATGCGAGCTTTCCGATTGTCTTGCGTGCTACCTCTCCGGTCATGCCCCCACCCACTACACCGGGAACACCCAGGGCGGATCCGAGGATGCTCAAAACGAATGACGGCAGGCTTGCCCCAGATCTTGCGGCCCTGCTTTTGATCCAGGAAAGTGTTCCCTCCGGCGTCTCCCGGTAGGTTTTTCCGTCATCATCTCGATAGACCACTTCTCCCTTGTGCATCCCATAGCGCTTGATGCGTTCGGCTTCGGGAAGCTTCGGGAACCTTGCGGCTGCATAGATCTTGATCTTGGAGATAGGTTGATCCACGAATCCGCTCTTGAACTCCGCTCCGAAGCTGGAAGGTTCCCCGCCCTTGGAGATCTCGGTCATGACGCTATTGAGTGGCATGTTTCCCAGGGAAGCGCCCCCCAGGATTCGGTCAACCTCATCCGGTTCGTTCGGGTTCTGGGCCGGTTCTTCCATGGACATCTGTGTCTGTTGAGGTAGCCCGGCCTGCCGACTCGCCTCTGGCTGAGGTTCTTGCTTCTGCGGCTGGCCGCCGAACGAAAGGATGGAATCAATCTCATCCATGAATCTCTATCCTCTACAATCCGAATTCACGGGTAAGCTGCGCAACAATTTCCTCGCTCGTGATCCCCGGATATTGCTTCTTGATTTCCTCCCGCCGTTTGCGCATGAGCGATTCTGTCCCATCTAGCGACACGGCCGTCTGATCCTTGACCATCTTCTTGATGGTCTGCTCGGTGAGTCCCTGGGAGAGATAGTAGTTGTACCGAGCCACAGCGAGCTTCGAGCCACGGATGGTATCATTGAGATTGGCCTTGAATTCCGTCCCGCTCTGCTTCGGCCAGATTCCTTCTCCCGGGTCCGGTTCGGCGAGTCTCAACCGATTCGCCTCTGCTTCGCTCATCTGAGCTCCGGTGACCTCCTTGATGTAACGGTTGATATTCTCAATCGATTTCCTGCGGAAGGACTGGTACTTGTAGAGCAGGGCCTGGGCTTCCGGGTCCGGCTCCCCACCCAAGCGCTCTTTCAGACTCGCTACCTTGGCTTCCAATCTCGGGCCGATCTCAAGGTATTTGGGATCGAATTCGTTCGCGATCTGGCTGAGCCTCATGAGATGTTCACCCTGTCCCAACATCTGCTTCTGGATATCGGTTTCCATTGGTTTTGTGAGGCCGCCAGCGCCGCCTCCGCGTTCCAGTGTAACTGTTCCGTCAGGATTCACGGTGATTTTCTCGCCACTCCGCGTGGATTCCTTCTCAATCGCTGCCTGGTAAGTCTCTCTAAGAGGATCACCCTGGGGAAGGGCGTTGTACTCGCTTGTGAGCCTTCCGAGAGTACTCAGGCCCCGCAGTTCGAGCGAGCGCAGCTCCACAGATTCCTTCTTCCGTTTGGCGGCAATGTCCTGGTCTATGCTTTCGGAGAGTTGCTCCGGGGTTCCCTTGTGAAAGGTAGGCTTTCCGTCTGCGTCCAATTCTCCCTTGTTCCGATACCAGCGATTTCCGTTTTTGTCAGTGAACCAGTCCATGTTTTCAACACGCTTGGTGAAGGAAATCCCTCCCCAATCGTTCCGGTCCGTTTCCGCGAGGTTGTTCCAAGCCTGCTGAAACTTGGTCGGGTCTCCGATCTCGTCATACATATCGAGGAGCATCTTCGCCCTGCCCGTCTTGCGTTCTGATTCCGCAATTTGCTGGATCGAATCGAGGCGATGCTGCTCTCTGGTTTGCTCCTGGTCGTAGCGTTTGAGCTTGGCGACATCCATAAGCCCGGTGTTGAGTTGGTCCATGATGGAAGCGCCGCCTGCGGTCAAGCCCGCTCCTGCCGTCGGAATGGAATCGAGAAGAGGCATCGAAGATCCTCCATCAGCTTAGCGTGCTGTAAAGTCCGGATACGATTGGATCACCATAGGCCCCTGACCCGGAGGTCCCCGGAGCCAAGGTAAGGTTCGAGTAATTCATTGGCTGTGCCGGGTTTAGGTAGTCGTAGAGCATGGCCCCTCGACCGATTCCGCCTATAGTGTTCCCGAAGTTGGCAAAGCTCTGTCCCATGGCTGCCTGTCGTTGTGCCTCAGCATTCAAGCGTATCTGCTCTGCAGTCAATGCCTGCCCGGCCATCTGCCCGCCAGTTCCGGCCCCAAGTCCCGCAAAGCTCATCAAGGAGGCCAGGCGCTTCTCCGGCTCGGCCGCGTAGACCCTGCCAACGTCCTGGGCGGAGAGAAGTCCAACCTTCTGGCCCATGCTGTCGGAGAGTCCTCCGCCGGCCGCGTAGCCCGCACCGCCCCTGCGAGCTTGGGCTTCAAGGGCTCCGTACTGGCCCTTGACGGCAGAGGCCGCCGCCACGGTTCCCGGCATATGCCCCTCTGGGTTGTATTCCCAGGAGAAGCCGCCTCCGGTCCCGGACTTGTCCGCCCTGAGCGCCACCTTCGTGAACCCGAGTTCTGTAAGCAGGGCCTCTTCGGAGGCCTTGTTCCTCTGGGCAGTCTCCTTCTGGAATTGGTAGGACTGCCGACCCATGGCCGTGGCTTCCTGGTGCCCGTACCAGGGCTTCCCGCCTCCGCCTCCGCCAGCTCCTGCCATCCCGGCGATGGAAGTCCCGGCGCCGATAACTGCCGCTCCCGCCATGATTGCTGGTATTGCCGGCATCGATCAAACCTCCTTCCAATAGGAATTTTGCAACGGCTCGTATCCGTGCCTTTTGAAAAGGGCTCCCATGGCTTCCGGCCTGGTAAAGGCGCTGGCCGTCGCGATGACGGCGTGAAGCCCGAGCCTTGTCGCTTCCTGCTCAATGAATCGGAAAAGGGCTCTGGCAAGGGACAAGCTCCGATTGCCCGGCAGGGTATAAAGAGTGATTGGGTTCAAGATGACCTGACCGGGCTCAGCAATCCATGGAATGAAGCTGAAAACGGCCGTTCCAACGATCGATCCCGATTCCTCTGCCACGAGGATCATGAGAGAACCGCAAAGCCCTTGCGCAAGGGTGTTCATGACCACGTTGTCGTTCCATCCGAGATGCAGCCGATCCGGGTATCCGCTCTCCTCATACCAACGATGGATGAGCAGAAAGACCGCAGAGAGATCCTTCGCTTGTGCTGGGCGGATCGTAACCTCGGAATCCATGTTCACCCCTTGCCCGTGAAATAGGTCAAGAGAATCTGACCGGCTATCCCCAAGATTGCCATGAGGACACCGAAGAGAATCTTGGTCTGACCCTTGCGAAAGTCGTTGATCGCCCTCCACTGTTCGGCGTCCACTCCCTCCAGTCGCTCCACATCCTTTTGCACGCTCTCGATGGTCGCGCAGATACCGCTGTGTTCGCCGAGAGGACATTTTCCTTCATCCATTTCAAGTTATCCTGTTTTCAAAAGACCGTTCCATCACATCACGAAAGGAACCCCAATGTGGAATAGAGTAGCATCTCTGTCTTCCTCGCCTGTTCCCAGAGAAGTTCTTGCCGTATCGGATATCGATATTCGGAAGTTCGGTTTTGAATGACCTTGCCCGGAAGTTCTCTTTTCCAACGTCCTTATGTTCCGTCATTCTCAACTTCTGCTCGATAAAGGCCGCTCGATCGTCGCATACACCTGGTTCGCACTCCCACGATTCTTGTGCCTTGACGAATGCCTCTTCGTTACTGCATACCCCCGGTTCGCAGGCCCCAAGTTGACCTTTCTTTATTTGGTATCCATCCGCGATCATGGCAAGTTTCTCCTTGATCGCTCGGATGTAGAGTTCACGATTCGAGATCAGCATCGACATCGGCTTGCGCCTGAAGTAGGAATACATCCCCGAGAGACTTCCTCCCCATTGAACGAACCAGTGGTGGACGTTGTAATAGAAAAAGTCGTCATCCGGAGGAACCCAGTTGAAATGTTCGGGGGTATAAAGGCAGTCATGCTCGGCCAGGGCCATGTACCGAGTCCCCGCTGCCTCTGCTCCAACAAGAGTCTGCCGGAACAGGGAGAAGTGGGATCTACCGATATTTCCAACACAGATGTTGTGTCCGAAGTCCATGGGCTTCTGGGATACAGAGATGATACGTTTCCCATCCGCGGCCTTGACGAGATAATCCTGAACCTTCTTCTCGAAGACGGGTTCCAAGGTATTGTCCGTGTAGTAGATGATGGTCGTCTGATTCATCTGATCCTCAAAAGCCACGAGTTCGGGCAAAGGGTGAATGTGTATTTGGACCCAAGATCTTCTCTCTTGAATCTTCTCGTCCTTGCCATGAACCAGTCAACGGCTTCGTCCGGGCCGTTCTTCTTGCCGACTTCAGCGTAGTTCGTATCCTCAATCACCATGTATTGACCAGGGGTGACGATGTTCTTATATCTCACCAATTCCCGTTTGACGTGGCTACGGTGGTGATTGGAATCGAGAACGACCATCACAGACTTACCCTCAACTCGTTTCATGACGGAATCCAGAACATCAGCACCAGTAGATCTCCCGATCATGTGCGTGATGCGGGGATGCTTGGGAGGCCCGTGGTCATGAATGTCCATGCTGATCACTTCGCCCTTGCCAAGAAGATCGAGCATGTGAGCGAAGAAGAGAGCACTTCCCCCTTTGTAGGTTCCCGTTTCGATGATCACGTCCGGCTTCTTGTCGTAGATGATTTCGGCGTATCGGATGAGATCGGTGGGGAATTTCACAACAGGGGTTCCCATCCAGGTCGGGAAGTTGCCTCCTGCGATCATGTGTCTGTAGTAACTGTCCTTCACTTCCCGAGTTATTGCTTCCATGTCCCATGTTGGAGGTCTGAACTTATCGACCAACCATTGAAAGGTTCTCGTCTGCCCGGACCATTTGTTGTTCAGCCAGAGATCCTGACTATATGTTCTGGCCTTCTCTACGCTTCCTTGATTGATGGAATACGGGAACCCGCTCTTGAATCCTTCCGGGACCCCACCCCCACGGAACCAGTGTGAGAACCAGGTTTTCTTGTTGACCATCAAGGCTCCACCGGAAAGCCATGCCTTGCAAGCAACCTCTACGCCCTGCTGGCCCCACCCTCCGTGATTCTCGTCACAACCACCTTGTTCTAGAAATCTATCCTTGTGCATGAACCAGCCAGGTCCCATGCAACACATAGTTTCGTCGATCATCTTATCATTCTCGTGTTGCCTTCTCTTGTAATACTGTGCTCGGAAGGGTTGTGAATATGTTGGACTGGAGATGTACATATAGTCTGTCTTCTTGCGCCACTTTGGTTGAAACGTAACTATATCAAGGTTGAACATCCTGGGAACCACCGTCCATTCGTATTTGCAGTCCTCCTTCAGGATACGATCGAATCCAGGACCGACATTGCAGTGGGCGTCGAGTTTCATCAAGTATTTCCCGGATGCGATCCTGGCACCCTCATTGATGGCTTGCCTTTGCCCGATTGCCTCGGTGTGATGAACAAAGATAACCTTCGGGTGATCCTGTATTGGAGGATTCGGCCAGTATCCATCACAGATCGCAACAATTTCTACGTCTTCTTCTGCTGCCGCCAAGACGCATTCAATGGTCTTTTGCAGGAACTCTTCATTTCTTGCCGGTATGATCACAGAGACTTTTTCACTCATCCTGGCACCTTGTACTCGATCCATAGTTCTACGGAAAAATCAACAGGCCCCTGTAACTGCAACGCAGCCACAGGTAACGTCGGAGGGTTAGTTGGACCTACTTTTAATTCAATGGCATTTCCAGCATCGTAGGCACCATAGAACCATCCAGGGGGTACAATACCAGAGAAGAACAGAACATCGACAAGACCCACAGACGCGGAAGGGGACGCAGAAGGCGAACCCGAGATAGACGCAGATGGTGATCCCGATATCGATGCCGAAGGCGAATGTACCTCTGCGGATGGAGATGCTGACGGTGAGGCTGACACCGATCCCGAGGGAGATCCCGAGATTGAAACTGAGGGACTGGCAGATGGACTATGCGATAGACTGGCCGATGGAGAAGCCGAAATTGATGCTGAAGGAGATCCAGAAGGACTTGCGCTAATGGAAACGCTTGGACTCCCAGATGGGGAAGTACTAATTGACACGGATGGACTACCTGAAGGCGAACCAGAAACGGAGGCCGAGGGGCTTACCGATGGAGATGCGGAAATGGATTCCGACGGGCTGGCCGAAATGGAAACGGAAGGAGAGCCGGAAGGCGAACCCGATGGAGAAGCAGAGACAGAAACCGAAGGACTTTGTGATGGACTTCCCGAGATTGACGCAGACGGACTACCTGAAATGGAGGCCGAGGGAGACCCGGAAACTGATGCACTCGGCGAACCAGAAATTGAGGCAGAAGGAGATGCCGAAATTGAAGCAGACGGTGATCCGGAGATACTGACACTTGGACTTGCAGATGGTGAGGCTGAGAT
>Ga0315291_10004168_pt1 | contig 18492 bp, 14 predicted proteins | sample YL17G12_20_MG_FD_203070 | JGI IMG/M metagenome (GOLD analysis project Ga0315291, IMG submission 203070) | Sediment microbial communities from Yellowstone Lake, YNP, Wyoming, USA - YL17G12_20 | ecosystem: Environmental > Aquatic > Freshwater > Lake > Sediment | place: USA: Wyoming | collected...
GTATAGAGTCCACAATCTCATCCAGGGAAGGCGATGGACTGCCTTTCGTGATAGCCAGGCGAGCTTCCTCGAGACGCCGCCGAACCAGGCTCACAATCAGGTCGTGCGGATAATGAACGCGGAGCTGCTTTATTCGCTCATCGGAAATAACCTTATCCACGCTGGGAAGGCGGCGAAGTTCAGTCTCCATAGTGTAGGAATATTCTACTATACTCAGGACGAGTTTCAAAACCAACGATGCTCCTGATTGTTTACATGTGTAGCTGCGAGGCTTTAGCCTCGCAGAAGCCTCACCCCGAGGCGACCTTAAAAGGTCGCAGCTACATGTTTTTTCCTGCACCACCCAATGTAGGTGCTGACCTTCAGGTCAGCACCTTTGCCTCTTCGGTTCGGCCAATGCTACAATACGCTTCAAATGGACAAGAGTGAATCTCCCCGTCTAACCGAGAGTGTCAGCGGAGCCGGTTGAGCTTCCAAGCTGGGTCCGGGTGACCTGGATAAAGCCCTATGCAGCTTGCCCCTGATACCTGATAAGAACGTAATTCGGGGCATGGAAAGTCTCGATGATGCTGGCGTTTATAAATTGAGTGATGACCTGGCTATCATCCAGACCATAGATTTCTTCACGCCCATTGTCGATGACCCCTATGATTTCGGCCAGATTGCTGTCGCCAATGCGCTGAGCGATGTCTATGCCATGGGCGGCAAACCTTTGACAGCCATGAATGTAGCCTGCTTCCCGACGAAAAAGCTTGACATCTCCATTCTCAAAGATATACTCAAAGGCGGCATAGACAAGATGATAGAAGCCGGCGTGACACTTGTCGGCGGACACAGTATAGACGATGCCGAGCTAAAATACGGGCTTTCCGTCACCGGTATCGTGCATCCCAAACGCCTGGTGACCAATGCCGGAGCTAAGGTTGGGGACAAGCTCATACTCACCAAGCCGTTAGGAACCGGAATCATCAGCACCGCCTTGAAGGCCGGCAAAACCAGCAAAGAGACCATAGCCAAGGTGACAAAATACATGGCGTCTCTAAGCAAAAAAGCCTCGGAACTAATGCAAGAACTAGGAGCTAATGCCTGCACTGACATAACCGGCTTCGGCTTTCTCGGCCATGCCTGCCAGCTAGCTCAGAACAGCCACGTAGGTATAAAGGTAAGTTCTGGTTCAGTTCCAGTCTTTGCAGAAGTAGAAAATTTCGCTAAGGCAGGGCTTTATCCCGGTGGCCTGCGTAGAAACAGGGAATTTTACGGCAAAATGGTTGAATTCTCTAAGCAGGTACCTGATTATATTCAGGACATTCTCTTCGACCCCCAAACCTCAGGCGGGCTGCTAATTTCCCTGGCACCAGAAGATGCTGAGTTGCTCGTGAGCAGGCTCAAAAAAGCCGGTATTCCGGAGGCAGCTATCGTCGGAGAAGTAATCAGCAAGCCAATGGGAAAGATACTCGTAATGTAGTCCCGACCCTTTAGGGTCGGGCCCCCGAGGCTAAAGCCTCGGGGCTACATGTAAGGCAAGCAATCCGTCATTGCGAGTCCTTCCGCTGAAGGGCGTGGCAATCTCGTCGGAGCCTATTTGTTACCCCTGTAAATCACATATTCAGCCGGACTGTAGAAAAGCGAGAAATGAATCATACGTACGGGAGCACATGGTTCACCATTGAAGTGCCCTTAATTTCCAAATTGAAAAAATGGACGGGGATGTGGGGGTTCTAAAACCAACCTCCACCACCTCCCTAAATACAAAAAAGCCCCGACATTCTAATGTCGGGGCTTCAAAATCTATGGTGGAGGCGGGGGAGCCTCCATCTCTCCCTGAAACACGATATCGTAGTAATCACTTATTTTGTGAAATGATTTATATGTTTCAAAACGTTGGTTGCGATAGTTGCTGAACCTACTTAGTTTGAAATATTAGCATTTCCACGTTTAATCTGCAGGATATCACGACTCTTTCCCGGGATGACATATATTTCTATCTTTGGGCACTTATTAGGAAACGTGTCTTTTCTAAAGGTCTCAAGTGCGACATTGGTAGGAATATTTCGTTTTAAGAAATTAGATGTTCCTTCTTAAGATATTCAATGCATTTCGGGATAACAAAATCTGGAACAATATCATATTTCATAAAGTTAAGACCAAACAAATAATCATTTTCGATGTGAAATTGTTCGTCAATATACTTAAGCAACGGATCATCATTAATTTGCGATCTTAAATTCAGCACCGCAAGTAACACTCTAAACACTAGAAGACGAACATAGGAATTTCTATCCTCATTAAAAATTTTCAACAGATAGTCTTTTGTGAATACGTTTGTTGAGTAATTAGTATATTCAAAATCAGCAATATACTGTTTTATGAATTCTTCACCAGATTTGATTTCTTCATCAGTTAGTTCTGTGCCAGCTTCATCTTTATATGATGGTTTTGTTTTTCCGTGTAGCAAACAGGACAATAAATTGCACGCAATGTTTTGCGCAGGGTCATTATTAGGCATAAGTTCTAGTAACTTCCTAAGGCTTGCTACCCTATGGATTTTATTCAATTTGTCGTTTTTAGAGTGCGCTGCAAGAAGCATTGGCAGAGACTCAATATCCGTATGAGATATTTCTTGTTCAGAAATCACACCATCTTTGTTCTGAAGAAAATAGGCGGAAACAAATTCGCGATTAGGCTTGTTGTTAATTAAACAATCAATAATTGGCTGCAAATCATGTGTAAGCATTAAAACCGTTTTTTTGTTAAAACTTTTCTTCTTAGGAGAAAATAATCGGTTTATAATCGCATACTTCTTATGGCTATCAAATGATGAAATTGGATCATCCAAAATAATTATTCCTGGATTTTGACTTAACGCGTAGTGCATAAACAGCACCAAAGCAAAGGCATTTCTTTCGCCCCAACTCAAATGTGGGTTGATATTATCGACTTCAACTGGTTCTTTAGTCTTTGAAATGTACCTCAATATAGTTTTGGTTATGTTTTCCGACTCATACTTAATTTCAAATTCATAGTTAATACCTGCCGTAGACAAGAACTCATTAATATCCGTAATCGCACTTTTTTTCGCAGAGCCAATCAGCCCTTTTAGCTGACCAATATCATTTTTTAATAACTCAGTCTCCCCCAAGACAGAATCAATTTGTTTATTTATGAAATCAATTAAATTCTTGACTTTTTGATTATTAAACATATCCAGATGTGATATATCAATTTTTAAAGTTTTTAGTTGCTCATCTAAATGAGAGATGTCCTCACTTCGGACTTGAAATGAATTAAAATCACTAACGTTGATTATTTTTTCTACCAAAAATTTGAGCTCGTTATAAAAGCGTAAAACCCAAAGATTAATTGCCTCGATGTCTTTCGTTTCTTTTATACAGTCATAAAGTATTTTGCTTTTATCTTCATTCATGAAATCCTTGAGTTCATCCATATACCAAATCATTTCCTTTATATTTTGAACATTTGACTTAGTATAAGATGAAGTAAACAATTTCTTATCACTTTCATACTCTTCATCTAGGCTCAATGTGCAAAAAGGACATATTTTATTGTCATCGTACTTTGCGCCATCATTTTTCCAACCCACCCATTCTACGTTATACTCTTTTTCCATAAGAGGCTGGAACTTTTTAATCTTCTCTGGAAGCTTAAAAATGCTCTCTGAGCTTGTTAGGCTTTTAATAAGTCCGATTTTCTTTAATTGGCCTGTTGTAGTTAACGAAAACCTTGACTGAACAGAATTGCCGACTGAGACTATTTTCTGCAAATCAGTATTTTGGCTTACATCAACATGAATGTTTTTTAGTCTTTCATTGATCGACTTTTGTCGCTCTTCATATTCTGGTGTCTTTATGAAGACTTCAAAGGCATTCTGAATAACTTCACTTTCTTGAAATACAATTGTGTTTACAAAATTTTCGTTAAATAGCATAACCTTGGTAACAGCCTCGGAAAGTGCACCCTTTGGTTCAGTATCACTATCAAATGCTTTTAATACAGAGAGGCTTTCATTTTTAGAAATAAGGTCAATCGCTACTGCAATTGTTGATTTTCCCGTTCCATTCATTGCATAACGAATATTTAAATGATCTTTCCGCAAACAAATATTAGCGGAGGTTATATTATTGCAATTATAAACTTCAGCTTTTATCATTTTTCTCTATAGATAGGGCATATCAAATTATTTGCCCATAACAATCTCTTTGGCGGCCCCAATATTACTATATCGGTCTGGAACACAGGTGAAAATTACAATCTGGCACTCCTTCGCCGCCTTGGCTAGTATTGCGCCCATCAGGCGCAACCGATCTAGGTCGGTATAGCCAAGCGCGTCATCAAGCATTACCGGGGCACCGCCATCCTTGGCTACCATCATCGCACAGGCCAAGCGGAAGATTAGTGAAAGCTGCTCCTTCGTTCCTCCACTCAAAGAATCAAAGCCAAGCGTTACACCCTGCAATGTGCGGCTAACTATTTGCAGGTTGTCATTTACCTCTATCTGTAAGGTATCGTCGAAAACCAGGTGACCTAACGCCTCAATTCTCTCTCTAAGTGGGGCAACATAAGCGTGGCGCGCCTTGTCACGCTCCTGGCGTATGGTCTCATATAGCAGCTTTACAGCTGAGGCCCGCCTGGTCAACGAGGCATTCTTGTACTCGGCACGCATGAGCGCAGTCTGCGCAGCACTTAATTTATCATAGAGGCCGTCCTCCCCGTTCATCCTCAGGCGTGTACTAACCTCTATTGACTCCCTTTCTGCCTCTTTCATCCGTTCCCGTATTCTGTCCAATGATTCCCTGGCGGTCTTATCAAGCTCCCTTTCCTGCTCCGGATTAAGAGCTTTGAGACATGCCTCGGTATCATTAACGCCAATCTGTTCTTTCTCTACCACGCTCACTGCGTTGTTCAGTGCTGTACTGATTACTTTATCCGGCACAATCGCTCGTTCGTTTTTCAGCCTCTTTTCAAGGCTAACTAAATCTTCCTTGCGATTCTGCCACCGTGTTCGCTCTTCTATATATTTGTTATTCCGGCTCTCACACACCTTTTTTGCTTCATCGAAGGCTGTTTTTGCATTTTCCCACTCATCTTCGATACTATGCTTCCTTTTCTCCAATCTATCCAACTCTGTTTTTGTCAAATCAGGGTTATCCAATATTATTGGTTCTGTCGCCCGCCCGGGCAGATAAGCTGGTACGCTCCGCTGCAATTTTAAGAGCAACCCTGCCAGCTTGTCATAGGTAATATCTCGAAGATTCTCACTTTCAACCTGTGTTAAATCATCGATTTGCCTAGAAGCCTTTTGTCTCTCATCAAAAGCTTCACGAGCCTTATCTGCACCAGTAATCCCCAGAGAAGCACAGACATCGCTTAGTTTCGCCACGGCATCCTTCACGTCCTTTGAAAGCGTATCGATACTGGAACCAGCGCTTATCTCCATCTCAAACTCGTCGGGCACAACGAACTTGACGATGTCAGGAACGGGATAAGAAATCTCTTCCCCCTTTGCCAGCTTGATGGCGGTACCGTCTTTGGTCAATGTGTATTCACGCAGTCCGCGCAGCAGGACGACGGGCGCCTTGGCTTCGAGCTTCGCCTTAGCACTTATTACAGTGGTTTGCGCTGCCTCAATGGACCGTAGAGCCTCTTTGTCAACCTTGTTCGTTGCTAAGATTGCCTTCGAATTTGCAGCCTTCTTCCTTGCTTGGTCAACCCTGGTTTTGCGCTCCTGCAATAGTTCAAGATTCAGCTTGTCGCCAAAATATTCATTATCGCGCCGCCGCAAATCGATCAACCCAAGAATTTCCTTCCGTTTTCTTTCAGCGTCAGAATAGGCATTCTGTGCCTTCCCTGACTCCTCTTTAGCTTGGTTGAGTGAACTCAAACTCGATGCGACAGATTTGCTCATTTCATCTGTGGCCTTGGTGGCATCTGCAATTTCGTTAGTAAGCTTTTCCCGCTTATCCTTGTCCGCGCGTGCCGCCTTTTCCGAGGCCTTCGCCAATTCGAGTTTAAGCTTCGCTTCTGAGAGACGCTGATCCAATTGGGTTACTTCTTTGAGTTTGGTGGAGCGCTTTTCCACTTCATCCAAAATAGCCTTCTCTGAGCGTTTGAGTTGATCTAACTCTCGCCTGAGCCCAGCGGCACGATCAATATCATGTTCGAGGTCACGCATTGCTTGCTCAATCCTTTGAACTTCTAATTGGCAACCTGCTAATGCGTTCCGATGTTCCAATATCTCCCTTTTCTCGGTTCCGTTCTCGGTAAAGTAATTCAGGTACTCCATATGAACCGCTTCGAAGAGGGTTTCGGCTCGAGGGTCAGTAGAATGTCCGCCAGCTGCCCGATCTAGCGCTTCAGAAAGCCAAGTCTGCCCTTTAAGTATTGGTTGATTAATCTCTGCGCCTTGACTGATGCTCAAAGCTTTCCAGAGATCGACGTCCATTGTTTCCCGGAGTATTGCTTCCGCACGCTCGTGGGCTTGCCTACCTGTCAAACTCTCGGCCTTTGGCTTGATAATGGTAAGCGTGGTCTCCGGTTTCTTGAAATAGCGTTTATAGTAGGTGAAACGGTAGGGACCGCTTTCCGCCTCTAATTCAATCTCTGGCCCTTTGTCGCGATGAACGGGCTTGATGGCACTGACATCGTGGCTTTTGCTGGAATCTGGGTATTCAAACAGTAGCCAGATGGCCTCCTTCAAGCTGGTTTTTCCCACCTCATTGGGGCCCTGCACCAGGGTGATACCCGCGTCAGCGAATTCTACTTCAGCCTCGGAAACACCTCTATAATTGGCAATCCGCAAACGGACATATCTCATTCAACACCCCCACCCAGCCGCACTAGCAACATCAGTGCATCACGGGCGGTCGTCCCCTTCTCGGTTACCTCCCCCGCCATCTTTTCCCTCAGCCGCCTAATGGTCACCTCGGCGAATCCGGAGAAACCAAGACCGGAGAAATCGGCATCGTCTGGGAAAACCAGCAACCCGTCATCCCTTATCTCGAAAGTTGCGAATACCTCGCTGATCGTATCTAGCGATTGCCGCAGGGTCGCCTCCTGGGTTAAGGAAATAGAGCCGACCAAGTTAAGTCTGAGAACCGTCCGTTCTTTTTGATCCAGACTTTCCAGCATCCTTCGTAACGCCTCGATGTCCTCGGCGCTATTAATGTCAACGCGATCCTTATCGAGAAAGCGCCACTGGCCGACCGGGACAGGTGTCGCGATTACCTTATCACCATCCAATTCAACGACTTGGACATAACCAGCCCCGTCTTCGCCAAAGTCCGTGACCTCCGGCGTACCAGAATACCAGATACGCTCACCCATACCGATCTTGGTGCGCGAATGGCGGTCACCTAATGCCAGGAAGGAAGCCTTTTTCTCACTGATGACGTGCTCGAGGCTCTCTGCCGTAATTACCCCCGGGTCATCCTTTTTGGGGGTAAACAAATCGACAACACCGTGTGCCAAAATAATCCGGGTGACGCCCGTCACTGGTTCAAGGGACGCGATCGCTTCGTAAAATGGGTTCACCGCCATGCGCTTTGACAGCCATGGGGCACCTACCAGTTCGACGCTTTCCTCAATTTGGATCGGGGTTGCGTCAGCAATCACCCTGACATGAGCCGGTTTCCCTTGGACAAAGCCGCTGGAGAAAAAGACCGAGGCTTCATTCAGGGGATCATGGTTACCTGGCAGTATCCAGATGGGAACAGGGACTTCCTTGAGCGCCTCAAGTGCACGTGCAACCGTCTTTCGGTCTACCTGGTTGGATTCAAATACATCTCCGCAGACTGCTATGAACTGGCAATCCGATTCTACTGCAACCCTCCCGAGGGCGCGGATTACATCAAAGCGTGCCTGGTTATAACGCTCCTGAGCCCCTTCCGAGAACAAATAACGGGTCACGCCAAGCTGCCAGTCGCTTGTGTGGAGGAAACGAACCATGTTTTACTTCACCCCCCCCCCCCTAGAATCTACTCAACCCGTCGCGCGCCACGAAAAAGTAACCCTTTGACACATACCATTATAGTCTTTTGCGGCTATTCTGCAAGGTCTCCCTTTTTGTAGTCCAGTCACAATTCATCCCGCAAAGGTATAGTGGCGGCATTGGGTCAGAGTAATGCTTGAGTACTCACGAGTACTCAAGCATTAAAAATCCAAGTGGCAAACCCACTCCGAAGCTTACTCTGTAATTCATTATGGCACGTTAAGTGAGGAGGGTTTTACTGATGAGGTTGTTCGTGCGATAGATTCGGAGTTGGGTATGTTTTTAGCCAACCACATTATTTGTCGATCCTTGTCCATGAGTAGCTGGTACCTTTGCACTGCTGATAATTATTGTCAAAAGCCGGCTGAAGCAGGATTATGGCAGCAATCCGTCGCGCCATATTCATAACCTCCCTGGCTTCATCGGGGGTGAGCGACCGATCAAGCAGGTCAGCTTCGCGGTAGGAAAGCCACTTTTTGATGACTCGATAATCGCCAATAGTATATTCCCACAACTTGGCTGGTATATTTCTCCAATATGCTACCTCATTTAGGTAAATGTCAAAGGTACGTTCACCCAGCAAGTCAAATGCTTCTTCAGGTGAAATCCCAACCTGCTCAACACCACTGACGATAGCTTGTTTCTCTTCTACCGTATAATCGCGCTCTATAGCCTTACCCTTGCCAGGCATGACCACACCATTCTGTCCCGCGTGTCCCCACCCCGCAGTGACTTCAAGCTCCTTTAGTTGTAGTTGCTCTCCACCTTCCCTGGTGATAACAGCAATGTCCTGTAACTCCGCTCTTATGGGTGGTGCTGTAACTCCTTGTACCGGTTCTTCCGTATCCAGCAGGGCGGCAATCTTTTCGCCGAGTGCTGCTGAAGCTTCAAGAAGTGGCTTTGTCCCGGGCAGTGGAATACGTGGCCAGTCTTTCCGGATGCCATCGGCGTTTTCGTAGAGATAGGAGGGTGAGTAGCCGATGGCAAGGGCATGCATCCAAATAAGCCCAGCGGTATGGGCATCTGAATCTGCGTTGGTTATGCCCAGGGACTTCAGATAGCTGTGAGCGGATGGGGAAAGGTTTGCGGTGACTTTATTGTCAACATCTTCTGGTTTCAGGAGATTAGCTTGTTCCTTAGGTACTTTCTTATTTATAGCAGTCTGGCGAAGGCATACAGGGAAACAAGTTGCATCTGGCATCAACGAATGGTCATCGGCTAAGAGAGAGGTAAAATAGAAGGGGGCACCCCCAGCAGGCTTGGTTGTAGCAAATCGACTGACTAAGTAGGCATTACCTTTCCAATGTTGATGCCATAGATTAGGCCGTGGTTCATTCCATAGAGGGCGCACAGGGCTATAGTAGCACCACTGAATATCTAAAGGGCGAATCAAGTATCGGCATGTACGACTAATTGAAAATTTTTCATTTTTCAGTACCTTTTCACGCGTTTTGTAAGCATCATATCTAGCCGCATCCTCCGTTAAGTCTATCTTTAAACTCTTGAGTGATTCCCAGTCTATATTAGGGTTGTAATACGAACTCATCCGTTTCTCTAAAATGATACGGTCAATATCGATCAGTGCACCTTTCCGTTTCTCCATAAGACCGTTACTAAGAAAAATAGCAAGTTGACTTAGTTTTGGCCATGCCAAATAATCTGCCGAAATTTTTGATGGGCGGAAAGAGTAGCGATTCTCTAGAAGCGGCTGCAAAAACTGGTAATCACTATTGATAGCGGGAGCTTTTAAGGAATTAAGCAAGTCAGAGCGTTTACTGCTACCCCAAAACTGCCGGTATCTCACCACTGGCTGGCTCTCACGCTCTGTCTTCCGTGCCAGAAGTGCTATGGCCGTGCCCTTTCGGATGCCGGCCTTGTTATACGCCGTTGAAAATACGCTCGGATCTGGCTTTCCATCCGGGGTGCGCTTGCCTGTCTCTCGACTGTCGCCGTTCATGTTGTCAAACCACAGCCGGTCAAACTCATTGAGGAAGCGCTGTCGCATAACCACAAAGGAGGACTCGGTGAGATAAGAGAAGTTCGAAATGAGGCAGACTATTCCACGGCCCGTCTGCTCGGCGATACGTCGCTCCGCCATACGGAAGAAGCGTACATACAGTTCATCAAGATTATACTTTTTAATCCCCCAATTCTCGCGTAGTCCCTCCTTGTACGGAGCTATGGAGTCACGTTCCTCTTTGGTTGTTGCCGTACCGGCAAAGGCATCATAAGGAGGATTGCCCAGGATAACCAGAATCGGCACCTGTTGCTTCACTTTGCGGGCATCAGCCTGTTCTGCAAGGAGCTGTGGGAAGCCGGTGAGCATTGCCTGAAATGCCTCTTCCTTCTCTGGATCCAGTGGTTCCCAGCCGGTTAAAGCATTGGTCAGATAGACTCCCACACGTTCATAGGGTGTTTCTGAGAGCGGTACTCCCAGATTCTGTAGTAGAAGCCCTAGTTGCATGTGAGATATCACAAATGGCGCTGGCAGTATCTCGAAACCAAAAACTCTTTTCAAAGCCGCCTGCTTCAGGTCACTGGCCAACAGTGCATCTGCGCCTTTTGACTTCAGGGTCTGGTGAATATGCTTCAACACCTCTACCAAGTAGGAGCCGGTCCCACAGCAGGGGTCAAGGACAAAAACGTTGGTGTCAGCCAATCCATCTGCTACATGAAGTTCCTCCTTTAAAACGGTGTCAACACGGGAGACCATGTACTGGACAATCTCCGGCGGAGTGTACCAGACGCCAAACTGTTTCCTCAGCTCTGGGTCAAACGCTTCAAGAAACGGCTCGTAGAAGTACTGGACGGCTTTGCCCTCTTCGAAGGCACTGAAAAAAGAAGCGCGGTCAACCCGATTAAGAGTAGATGATGCCCAGTTAAGGGTATCCTCAAGCTCAAGCGGCTCGACATGAGCTGGCGTAACAATCTGCCCAAATAAAGCTTGCATGATTGGCACTTTGAGTTCCCAAACAGCATCATGCCAGTTAAAAATATCTGGTGCTGTGTAACTGCGCTTCTTGCTCCATAGCACCCATGCAGAGAAGACACCATAAAAGATGGTCTGCACCAGCGTGGAACGGAAGAAATGCTCACCTTTATCACCTTCAAACTTAAGCCCTAGAGCTGCTTCCAATGCTGTACGGACGCTATGCATTTCCGGGATATCTTTCCCTTCAATACGAGCTCTGGCGGTGCGGGCATATGAAGCCAGGAACCAGGCCAAGTCCCTTGGAGAAGAGACCGGTGCCGCCTGGAGCATGGCACGCCGCAGGTATTCAACGAAAGTCTCTCCGTAATCCTGGGCGAGTTTCTTAGGATGTGCTGCCTTCATCCAGAAATCATTTTCAGACGAAGCCAGACGATATGATTCAAGCTTGACTGGATTTCCATCGTGGTCTCTGCCAACGAGCACAAAGTCACGGTAGTTCGTTACCAGGACAAGCTGGTACTTGTTCCAATATTTAGAGACCTGTTTGCTGTCTGCTGTGACCCAGGTATCATCGCTGGTCGGTTTTACCTCGATAACGCCGCGTGCCGGCATCTGTCCCAGTAGCGGTGCTTGGTCATTGCCGTGGTCATATTGCTCTTTGGTGAAGAAGCCGCCGTCTGGTTGACCCGCGCCGCGGTTCTGCAACTGAATTATGCATCGTACCTTAGGCTTAAGGCTCTTGCCAATGCCATTGAAAAGTTTCTCTAGGCTACCGTAATAGGACTCCTCTTTCACCCCTCCACCGGACTGATGGATATCACGGAGGTCTCCAAAATATTCTCCCACAAGCCGTATGTTTTCTGTCATACAGAGTCCCTACAATTCTCAGGGTCTTGGCAGTCAAGCTCGCTCTTTGTTTCTACAGCCACACAGGACCTTACAGGACATTAATGGAATCTCTGATTATGTCCAAATATAGTGGAGATTATATTATAAGTCAATACCTTGATACAGGCGAGCGTCACAACACGTCAGAATGTTCACAGGCGGAAAAATCGATTCTTTTTTATAATCCAAGAACCCGCATTGCCATATCTACAGAAGTCACCTTCTATTTAGCCTGTCCTAGCTAGGAAAACGGCAGGCAGTATGTGCACTTGCCGACAATATATTCTTGGTTAAGCAGCGTATCCTCAACGGCCTTCTCCAAATCTCTCTCCAGCTTACGCAAAGTTCGGACAGAAGTAATTATTTCTTTAATGGCTTCAGTCTCGGAATATTTATCAACCAATCTTTCGTGCGCAAGCTGACAATGGTGCTGAATCTTATCACTGCCTCTGGCAATTCCCTTAGCTTCTGCGAAATCTGACAAGTGACTAATGTACAGCCAGCCTGTATCACTATCAAACTTATAATATGCTTGTGATTTACTCTCTTCCATGCGAATAGCGAACCAAATTACGGTTCTGCTGAATTCCTCGCTGGCCCCTTTGGGTACTTCCGCAGCGACTGCTCGCTCGAGTTCGTTCTTTTCTGCCCGGTATTTTTCTCGCTTTTCGCATATCGCCTGATATTTTTCTTTGACTAATTGGCAATGGGACAGCATACCTTCAAACAGGCTGTCAGCCTCTTCTTCATAATCGAAGTTAATACGGAATTGAAAATGTTGAATGGCGAGGCGAAGATTTTTCCTCCAGCTTTCCAGAAGGCACACTATGTCGTCACAATGCCTCTTTTTAGCATCAAGTAATAAATCCTGGTCAACGGGATATAAAGTTACTTTGGCACGACCATTAGAGGGAAGGTTAGCATCCCTGCAATAGCGAGCAATAGTTCTAGGAGATATGGAACATCCGAATTTCCTTTGAACGTCTCCCTGAATTTCCCTGTTGGTAGGCCTCGTATTACTCCCGGCCAGTCTGACAACAAGTTCTTTGGCCCCTTTTGGCGGTGGCTCGCCTTTCTTCAATTTCTTTGCTCTCCTCTTGTCAAATATAAACCAGCACTCATTCTGCCACTTTTACGTTGAAAAAGCCAGATGCCAATAGGCATGGTGACGGCATCACTACCATTGCTTTATGATTTTTGTATATGTATACGATACCGTGGAAGACAAACACTATAAGGAGGGTATAAGAAATGAACAAGAACAGGCGGATTCCCACTTGTAACCTATGTGGTAAGCATTTCAAAACAAATCAGGGTTTAGGAGGTCACCGAGCACTCTACCATCGCTCAGATACCAATAGTGATCGTGAGCAAAATTCAGCCCTCAGCCGGGATAATGAGTACGTAGAAACCCTCGTAAACAGAGTGACTTCTCTCGAAGCCGAAGTCAAGGATTTACATTCTAATATTACTTCGGGAAATAATATCCCTATCGGTCTTCTAGCCTTGGCTGTCTGTATCAAGTGCGGTTCGGTGTTCCAATTCGACAAAATCTTTAGAAAGGGCAACTGGCTTGAGAAAGACCACTTCGATTGCCCTAAGTGCGGTTCAGTGAATGAAGTCATCGAGCTGATAAGCCGCGAGAAAATAGATGCTAAAACATTCGCTGAGATTCCGGAATATTAAGGTGATGAAACAGACAGCTAGGGAGGACGAAACCCGCCGGATACTAAGGGAAGTAGCCCCTCAATACAAGGAGCCACAGCCATGAGCGCCGCAAGTGTAACGGTAAGCACAGTCCCCATCCAGGGGACAGGAGCGGGTTCGACTCCCAGCGCGGCGCTCCACAACCTTCACGTCTCGCCTATTCCCATATTAATGGCAAAAAAATTGCTAGAGAAAGAGCACTATCTACATTCAATGCCCGGAGGTACAATGCTTAACTTCGGGATATTTCTTGATGGCAGGCTATTGGGGGCAATTACCTTTGGAGCCGGGCCTTCACTTGCTTTCAGCCTGGTGGATGGCGCTAAACGTGATGATTGCCTTGCTTTAACTAGATTGTGGCTATCTGATGAGCTACCAGGGAACAGCGAATCCCGAGTTCTCGGAGTTGTGCTGCGCTCTTTACGCCAACACACGAAGGTGAAGTTCCTGATATCCTACGCTGACCCGACCCAAGGACATCTGGGAACTATCTATCAAGCTACCGGCTGGCTCTATACCGGGCTTTCTTCAGCTATGTCCCTTTATGACCTGGGGGACGGTGTACCCAGGCACTCACGCTCATTTTCTCACAGCTACGGTAGCCATTCCGTGCGGTATTTTGCCAGGCATGGTGTCAATATCAAACTCATTCCCCAGGCAGCTAAGCACCGCTACGTCTATTTTCTGGATGCATCCTTAAGAAAACGTTTGAATGTACCCGTGCTGCCTTACCCTAAGAATAAGAGGGAGAGGGATTGACTATGAAGATTATTGAACTACCGATCAAGACCTTGAAAGAAGCGCACTGGAACGCCAACCGTATGAGCTACCAGATGTTGGCACACCTCAAGGAAAGCATCAGCCGCTATGGTCTGGTAGAAAATCTAGTGATTAGAAAGCTTTCGGATGATAGCTACGAAGTCCTATCCGGCAACCAACGCTTGAAATTGCTTTCCGAGATGGGTTGTACTTCGGCGCCCTGCGTGGTGGTGAAAATAGACGATGCCCAGGCGCGCCTTCTCTCACAGGCCTTGAACCATATTCAGGGCGAGGATGATTTGGGGCTGCGGGCTGAACTGGTGCGCAAAGTGTTGGAGGCGATTCCCGAAGCAGATGTAGCCGCCATCCTGCCAGAGACCACTGGTAGTCTGAAGGCGCTTGCCAGCTTGAGGCAAGAAACCATAGCTAATTACCTTCACAACTGGGAGCAGGCCCAGCAAGCCAGGTTAAGACACCTTCAGTTCCAGCTTACCGATGGACAGTTGGAAGTTATCGAAGAGGCCCTGGCCAAAGTCCTTCCTAAAGTAAAGAAAAAGAGTGAAAACCCGAATGTCCGAGGCAACGCTCTCTATCTATTGTGTAAAGCCTATCTGGAGAAGAATCACGATGAATAACGATATGCCGCCGTGCCCTATCTGCGGAAACCAGCTTTCGCTCAAGTTAGCCAAGGGACGGAAATCAAATAAGCCCTTTGTGATGCTGATGTGCCTCAAGGACGGTCGCCATTTCCGGGCATTCATCAACCACAAGCCCTATGTCGAGAGAGTGTTGGAGCGCCTTGAACATATGAAAGAACAGCAAACCGGAGGCAACCGTTGAAGGTAGAGCTATTGAAGCAGCAGCAAAGCGTCGTTTCGACCTCTTCTCGGTCTAGCTCACTATTGGATAATCAGGAGAAGACAGTATGAGGTCAGGTCAAAAAGAGCCTGACATGGAGAGTCTTGCGGAAACTGGTGAAAATAACCATCGAGACCTGTTGACGTGTATACCTCGGACGTATACACTGTCTGGCCCACAGGAGGCAAATGCAAATGAGGCGGAAAGGCTGATGGTAAGCCACTTTCTTGAGACCCTGGCTGAGGTGGCGATGTCGGTGGCTTCGAGGCAGGTAGATAAGTGAGAGCGGCAGCCTATCTCAGGGTGTCCTCAACCTCACAGGTTGATGGTCATTCTCTGGATGCCCAGGATAGGCTATTCCGTGAGCTATGCAAGAGCCGGGGATGGGAACCAGTCAGGGTCTATCGGGAAGAGGGTAAGTCTGCCCACGTAGAAGCCATCGCCCGAAGACCCCTATTCAAACAGCTTCTTGAGGATGCTTCCAAACACGACTTTGATGTGGTCGTTGTCCATACGCTGGATAGATGGTCACGCAACCTGAAAATCACCCTCGAATCATTGACTATCCTGGGTAAGCATAACGTCGGCCTGGTATCTATTACTGAGAATATAGACTACTCAAGGCCGGAAGGAATGCTCTTTACCCAGATGCTGGGGGCTTTTGCCCAGTATTACAGTGAGGCCTTAGGTAATCATGTCAGCAAAGGACTAAGCCAAAGGGCCCATGAAGGCAAGCATACCGGAGGCATACCTTTCGGCTACGAGTCCTGCTGGATAACGGGAGAGAAGGGTGAGAAGATATGCCATTGTGAAAATGAGCATCCTGGTGGAGTGCATGTCCACGCTAGCGAGGGAGCGGCTGTCCTCAAAATGTTTGAGCGATATGCTTCCGGTATTACTACCCTAGGTCAGCTAGCTACCTGGCTCAATGAGCAAGGCTTCAGGACAAGGAATATGCACAGCTTTCCGGATGCTGATGGTAATTTAATTTCTGGGCCAAGATTATTTACTACTGCCTCGATAAGAGGCATATTGCATAATCCTTTCTATGCTGGCAAGGTGACGTATAAAGAGAAGCTACTGCCTGGAGCGCACCAGGCTTTGGTGAGCCAGGATGTCTTTGATTTGGTGCAAGCTAACCTAAAGAAGAACAGTGGGCGCTCCGAGACCTTAAACCCCAGTCCACAAAGGCAATACCTGCTGAAGGGGCTAATAAGGTGTGCTTACTGCGGGATGCCGATGTGGGCACAGACCTATAAAAACGGGCGGACTTACTACAGGGAGCATAAGAACTCGAGAGGTCACGCTATATGCCCTTCGGCCGGAAGTTCTATCTCTTGCCACGTGGCCGACGAGCAGATAGGGAAGGCGATTGAGGCCATTGAGCTTGATACTACGTGGTTTGATGAGGTACTGGCCATCATCAGCCTCAAGGATGAAGTCGAGAAGGTAAAGAAAGAGCGTCTGGAAGTTCAAGAGAAACTAAGGCGCATGACCAGAGTCTATGTTGATGGGTTATTTCCGGATGAGGAGTACCACAGGCAGAAGAGGCTTCTGGAGATGGAGCTTGAGTCACTGGTGGTGCCACAAGCCAGCGCCGTTGAGGAGGCTGGAAAGTTACTCCGGGAATTACCCAAGCTCTGGGCTAAAGCGAATTTGGAGGAGAAACGAAAGCTCTTGCTCAGTGTACTTGATGGCGTTTATATGGATGCTAAAAAAACAAGGTCAATTGTCTCAATAAAGCCAAAACCGCCATTTATCCCTGTTTTCAAGGTGGCGGTTTTGAGAGAAAGCCCAACTATTCAACTATATCAGCAAACCAGCCAATTCTCAGAATCGGCAAATGGTCGTGTTTCTGGTGGAGGCGGGGGAGGGTTGAACTCCCCGTCCAGAAGAAGGTTGCCAGAATGCACTACAGGTTTAGTCAGCTCTTTTATCTCACCTGGCTAGGCTCTGCTGACCGATAATAGCCAGGCCAGTCGATAACTCTTAGCCAACCTCTATCGACATCAAGGTTGGAGCACCCCGACATTTCGTCACCCAATCCCAACCCATCGGGGTGAGGTCAGGTTGGATGTGCAACCTAATTAGGCTGCAATTGGAACTGCTTCGGCAGTTGTCTTTTGCCACCTGTTTTACGAGGTGGATGGCACCTCGACCTGCTATTCTGTAGGCCTCCCACTGTCGAAGCCACACGCCCCCATAGTTTAATTTTTAATGTGCTCTTACCCCTTCCTCTTCATCGCCCGCTCTATCTCTCTCTCCGTCTCCCGGCGCGCCATCGCTTCACGCTTATCGTGAAGCCTCTTGCCCCGACCCACGCCCAACTCTAACTTGGCAGTCCCTTTCTTAATATATAACTTTAAGGGTACTATAGTCAAACCTTTCTGAGCCACCATGCCCGTCAATTCATCGATTTGACGCCGATGCAACAGTAGCTTGCGCGGTCTATTTGGCTCATGGCCGAAGCGGCTGGCAGCTTCATAGGCAGCGATATGGGCATTGACCAGCCACAACTCGCCGTTTTCAGGTCTGGCATAGGCATCACGAATGTTCACCCGGCCGGCACGGATAGATTTTATCTCGCTGCCGCTGAGAACCATGCCAGCTTCCAGGCTTTCCAGAATATGATAATCGTGATACGCTTTACGATTGACAGTTATCGTTTTCGAGTCCATTATATGTGTTAGAATTTTATCACTATTACCACCAATAAGATAGAAGCAAGGAGTTTATTATGTCAAGTCATCTGGAGAAATATTGGTTAATTATCATCGCTTTTTTACTGGTCAGCCTCATTGCTGGCGGGATAGTTCTAGCAGTCAAGCAGAATAGCCATAAGCCCGTCGAGATTTACCTGTCTCAAGCTGCACCACTTCAGTACGGAGGAGACATTTATATCGGCGGCGCTGTAGCTAATCCCGGTTTATATCCCTTAAGACAGGGTGACACTATCGAGTCGCTTGTTCAGACAGCCGGACTTATACCGGACGCAGATACAGGCAAAATCAAGATTTATGTGCCAAAGACTGGCGAACTCTCTCAACCTCAAAGGATAGACTTAAACCGGGCCGAAGTATGGCTGCTGGATGCACTGCCCGGCATCGGATCCGGCCGGGCTCAAGCCATTATCGACTACCGCAGTCAAAATGGGCCTTTCCACAGAGTTGAGGACTTGTTGAATGTTGAGGGCATCGGCGAATCGACCTTAGACAGAATGAGAGATTTCATAACTGTAGAGGATTGAAAACCCAATGACACTTGTTTACCTCAGTATCGCCTGGGTAATAGGTATTTATCTTGGTTCAAAATTTGCCTTGCCCTGGGCTACTATTTTTATCGG
>Ga0315291_10004169_pt1 | contig 18492 bp, 13 predicted proteins | sample YL17G12_20_MG_FD_203070 | JGI IMG/M metagenome (GOLD analysis project Ga0315291, IMG submission 203070) | Sediment microbial communities from Yellowstone Lake, YNP, Wyoming, USA - YL17G12_20 | ecosystem: Environmental > Aquatic > Freshwater > Lake > Sediment | place: USA: Wyoming | collected...
GACGGAGGCATGGAGCGTACGTAATTTCCTTGTCGCGATTCTCACAAGAAAAATTTACCAGTATCGTGTACTTGCTAGAAAAGAGGAAGAAGTTGCAAAGATTGAAGGTATTAAAGGAAGTGGAAAAAAGTATCCAGTCGTGTGGCTTGTTATTGACGAGGCGCATAACTTTGCTCCTTCTGACATAGAAACAGTCTCTTCCGCTCCAATTCTAACAATTGCAAAGCAGGGACGCGAGCCTGGTGTAAGTATGATAGTTATAACGCAGATGCCGAACAAAATCCATCAAGACGTCCTCAGCCAGACCGATCTTGTCATCAGCCACAGACTCACTTCAAAGGCAGATATAGACGCTTTGCATGCAGTGATGCAGACTTACTTGCTTGAAGATATGTGGAAGTACATCAATCAACTTCCTAGGTGGCCAGGGGCTGCGATAATCCTCGACGATAACCTTGAGAAAATTTTCTCTGTAAACATCAGACCAAGAATAAGTTGGCATGCGGGCGGAACAGCTGCTGCTATCTAGTTCCTACTTCTTAGTTAATTCTTTTTATTGAGGAGTTCAAATATTAAATGTGGAAGAAGAAATCAAAGAATGGTTGAAGAAAAAACTTGAAGGGAGCCCGACCAAAAAAGAGGAAACTCCACCTATTGAAACTAAAACGACTGAAAACGAAAAAATTAAATCAGAAGAAACTGAAATCGAACAGGTAGAAAAAAAAGAACCAGAAAAGATGCATTCTCCATATAATTTTCCACCTAAAAGTGCAAGTGTAACAAAAGAGGATCAAACTAATGGTGCAATAATACGCGAAACTAAGAAAGAAGTTCCCCTTGTAAAAAGAGAGGAAAAGGTATCTGAGGTAAAAACAAGAAATGTTTATAAAATATTGCTTGGAACTGTAGCCATTTTAGGAGCAGTTATCATATTTACTATATTCATCCTATTTTACCCTTCTGGTTTCCAGCTACCATCAATTTTTTCCGCAAATCACAAATATAAAATTTTTGTGATGCATAATGAAAGGCCTTTAGACTCACTTTCTGGTGAATTGTCTTACAATCCTTATGAGTATATCCTAACAGTCTACAACACAACAACTTACTGTGGTGAATCCATTGATACGAAAGATACTATCCAGTCCTTTCAATATACTTTCGATAGCAGCATGCCAATTAATGGAAATACTTTAAAATATTATGAAAAAAGTAAATATGCTTTTGATGTATATGTTTCTGCAACGCCTTCTAGTACAAACAGTTATTGGGATGCCTTCTTGGCCGCAAAGGATTCATACAATGCGACATTAAATTACAATGAACTTCCAAAATTATCTAAAGATTTTTCAATAACATTTGATATACCAATTTTTAACAATTCTAATGCTAGCCATTGGACTATCGTACAAGGGGGGAATGTTAATGTTCATGTCGAGTTAATCGATGGGTGGAGTAAAAATAACAGTTTTTACTGCAAGCTATTTCGGGATTACGATCCATTGAGTGATAGCAAGTTGCCGAACTGTTCAGAACAGTTGGATTTGTTTAATAAAAATCAAGAATGTGTAAGACGATATGCATCTGAATGCTATAATATTTCAGATGCAGTCATGTTTATGACGGACGCTACAAAGAACGGTAAAAATATTAACTGTAATTTTCCTCTAACTAAATTGGCACTGGGAAAGAAGTATGATATCAGAATTCAAACATATGAGCAGTTAAATCCAACCCTTTACCAAATTTATAGAGCAAAAATATTGGTAACCCTCTCAACATGAGTTAATGAATGGTTTGATGATTTAATTCTGAACTCTGCATGGTTATAAAAATTAAAAATATCATAAATAAGTAGGTGAAATTACATGCGAGTTCTAGTTCTTGGAGGCGCCGGTTTCATTGGCTCGTGTCTAGTTGAAAGTTTGACAAAAGATAAGCATGATGTTGTTGTATTTGACAAAAAGGATGATGAAAAAACTTTGAAAGAAACTGAATATTTTCATGGCGACATCACAAACAAAGAAAGCATGGCACAGGCTTTTAAAGAAGTTGATGTCGTTTATCACTTGGTTTCTCTTCTTGAAAAATGGGATACCCCTGAAGAAGATTATTGGAACGTTAATTTTGAGGGCTCAAAAAATGTTTTTGACTTATCTGTAGAAAATGGCGTGAAGCAATTAATTTATGCAAGTTCTGCTAGTGTAATAGGACCAGTTACATCAGAACCATTAGATGAAAACGATCCGTATGATTCCAGCAGTACTTACAAGAAAACAAAAATCGAAGTCGAGAAATTTCTATTATCAAAGGCCAGCTCCATACCAATTACGATCATAAGACCGGAACTTGTTTATGGACCGGGCGATTTGCATCACCTGAAACTTTTCAAGATGATAAAAGGAAAGAAATTTGTTATGCCAACGCCTGGAAAAAACATAATACAGCCAACATATGTTGATGATATCGTACAAGGGTTTAGATTGATATTGATGAACAAAAAAGCATTTGGCAAGAAATTTATATTCGCAGGGAATGAGATAATTTCCTCAAGGCAATTTGTTGATATGATTGCCGAAAATCTTGGAGCGCCTGTACCAAAAATTTCAATACCGGCATTCATTTCAGAGCTTGCCTCGATGTCGTTAGAATTTCTGGGGAAAAGTTTTAATTTTGTACCGCCAATAACACAATCAAGCCTAGAATTTTTCACACTGAACAATGCATATGACATATCGTTTGCGAAGAAAGAGTTGGGCTATGAGCCAGCCGTCCCATTAAAAGAAGGGATCAATATGGCCATAAATTGGTATAAGGAAAATGGACTTCTGTCTTAAATTTAAAAAATTTACTATACCTTTAAAATATTGAAAATTACATATATCACGCCCTCTATAAATCCGCCCATCCTATTTCTTAATTTCTCAAAATTTTCTTTTTCATCAATTTTGTGAACAAAGACATAACGAAATATGCCGAATAATAACATTAGAATTGCATATAATCTTAACTCGTTGAAAAATATACAAATGATAACACTTACTACACTACTTGCTAGAAATGATAATTTGAAAAAAGAAATAGATTTTCGTTTGCCTAATATTCTAGCTGTAGAGTTGATATCATTCTCAAAATGAGAAAGTTGATGTAAAATTTCTAGAGAAAGGTAGTAACAAATTATCCATAATATGAAAAAATAAAATTTACTAGTAATTGCCTGATTCACATAAAAGTATGATTGTAAAAAAATTAAGGAAAACAGTAAGATGATACAGGCCGTGTCAACAAAAGGTATGTCACCTAATCTAATTCTTGGCAATGAGTAAAAAATTGCAAGTAATAAAAATGCTAGATAGCAAACTAAATATTTTACTGAAAAGTTTAAAAATAATGGGAAGATTGATAGAATTAAAGGTAAAGAGCATAAGAAAAATATAGCTTTTATAGGTACTGTGGATTTGCTTATTAAATTGCCTATAAGATATTTCTTATTTTCGACTATGAAGTCATTTAAATCGTGAAATGAGAAGAGGAATGAGAAGAGGAAAATACTTTGTAAAACATTCACAAAAAATAAAAATGGATTTGCTGTTATAATAAAACCTCCAGCAGTTAATCCGAATAAGCATAGCCCCAAAGCTTTACCCCAGTTCTTTGCCCTGTAGAAATTTAAAGCATATTTTATTATCTTATACATTTTCAAACAACTACATTTTCAAACAACTACATTTTCAAACAACTACATTTTCAAACAACTACATTTTCAAACAGATTTATTCATAATTTATTGTTGTGGTTGAATTATTATTTATTGAATTCTTTAACATTTTTATTCCTTTGTTTGATATTCTTTTCAACTCACACATGTTTCTGCTTGAAATGGCAAGCTTAATTCCTTTAAAAATTACCATTGGGGTGAATTTTTTCATGTAATCTAGCTCTTCCGCTTCATTCTGTATTTTAATCAACTTATCCAAGGAAGATTCGCCTGTACTTACAGGGATGTTCCAATAAAATGGGTCAGCGACTTTTGGCTTACTTAACCAATCGTGATCGATTCCAGAAATTTTTTCAGCTCTGGTATTCGGGAAGAAACGAAAAATATTGACATGGGAAATAATTCCATATTCTTTAAAGAAAAAGTTTATCAAGTTAATTGTTTTTTTCAAATCTTCTTTAGTTTCTGTAGGATGGCCTATAATGAAACTGAAAAGTGGCTCTATATTGGCGTTGATGCACCATTCAAGCGTCTTTTTTGATTGTTCAACTGTTATATTCTTACCCACAACTTCATTCAATATTCTTTGGGAACCAGACTCTAATCCAAAAAACATTTTTACGCAACCCGCCTCTGACATCAGATTGATTAAATCTTTAGAAACAACGTCTACCCTTCCCGTAGCTAACCATTTGAAATCCAATCCGCGCTTTAAAATTTCATTGCAAATGCTTTCAGGAAAAATTCTATTTCCTGTGAAAATTGCATCTTCAAATTCAACCGCTTTCTTACCATATCTATCAAAGCAGTACTCTATCTCATCGATAATTTTTGTTGGATCTCTTTTCCTCCATCCTTTCGCTATGTTATTTATTGAGCAGAAACTGCAATTGAACAAGCAACCTCGTGTTGCCAACATTTCTAAAACTGGATACTGCTTACCAAAATGAGAAAATGTTATATTATATTTCTTCCAATCGACAAGGTGTCTTGCAGGATAAGGCAATGAATCCAGATCTTCTACTGGGCTTCTTGGACCGTTTGAGATTATTTTCTTTCCTTTTTTAAAAATTATTCCTTTGACTTCTTTTAAATTTTTTTCCCTCTCTATGCAAGAAGCTATTTCAGCCATTGTGTGTTCCCCTTCTCCCACGACAACTACATCAATGCCTTCATTTTTAATTGTTTTAATAGGTGCGGAAGATGGATGCAGTCCTCCAACAACCATAATGCCATGATAAACTTTTTTGATTCGGAGAATTACTTCCAAAGAAATTGGATATACGCATGTGAAATTTATAGAAACTCCTACCAGATCGGGTTGAAATTTTTCCACTTCGGATTCAATATTTCTGAATATTCTTTCATCAGTTATGTCGAGAATCTTCACTTCATGGCCATTTTTTTCGCACATGCTTGCAATGTATAGCAATCCCAGAGGTATCCTTATATAATTAACAATTCCTGCTATTCCATCAAATTTATCATAGATAGGTGGGTTAACCAAAAGTATTTTCACTTAATCAGCTGTCTCCAATTTTTGCATTAAATTCAATAATAATAGATTAAGCATATGGCGAGGATTAGAAATCATACACATCCTCTGCACTTTAACGAATTCTTTACAAATTCTATAAAATTCATTCAAATCGATGTCGATTAAAAGCGGACGGTTTTTAATTAATTCTGCCAGCTCTGAGTTTTTTATATTTTCTAGAGAATCAATTGAAAAGGTACTGAAATCTATATTATCTTCGTCTATTAAATTTTTATCTATTGCATACTTCCACAGTTCTGTTTTTGGAAGCGGTGTCGTAATGTAAAATTTTGGAAGAAAATATTTACTTCTGTTATCTCTTACAAATTTAAGAGTCTCTTTTAGATCTGTAGATGTTTCGTTTGGATTACCAATTATAAAATGCCCAAAAGTAAAAATTTTATTTTTTGTGCAGAGATGAAGCGCCTTCTTATTATCATTAATTTTAGTTGTATTTTTTTTAAGGTATGAAAGGACTCTCTCACTTCCAGATTCCAAACTTAGTCCTATTGAATCAACATTCATCTCTTTCAATATTCTTACCGTTTGTTCATCTAAAGAATCTGCTCTTGCCAAACATGTAAATTTAACTTTTTGATGTATCCCCTCTTTTATTATTCTAGAATGTAGCTCCATCAATCTTTTCGTATCAAGTGTAAAATTATCATCATATATCTGTATATAACTAATTTTATATTTTTCAATTAATTCATTAATCTCGTTTACTATACGATCGACTGAAAAAAATCTAACCCTGTTTCGCCAAAACACTCCTATAGAGCAGAAAGTGCATCTATAGGGGCATCCTCGGGAAGTCATCATATGGGCAAAACGTCCAAAAGTATTGAGGAACATGCTTTTCCTAAGCCATTTTTTATTAAATAAATCTCTAGCTGGTGGAGGTATGATATCTAACCGTTGAATTAAAGGCCTTTCTTTTGTTATTACCACTTTATTGGAATTATGAAAACAAATGCCATTTATTTTTTTTAATTGATCTCTTGTAGGTAATCCATTTTTTTCAAATTTCTGCATTAACTCATGCATTGTCTGCTCCCCTTCGCCCACAACACCGATATCAAAACAATTAGGCAAAGTAGAAGGAAGTGCTGTAATATGCATACCGCCAATTATTGTTGGAATATCTGATGTCTGTTTAATAAATTGTGCAAACTCAACAGCTTTAGGAAATGAGTACGTCATAGATGATATGCCAACTACATCAGGCTTAAATTTTCTAATACCTTTCTTGATATCTTCAAAATTAATGTCAAATATTTTTATTTTGTTCACAGAAGAATATTTCCTGAGGTAACTTGCTATATGTCCCAAGCCAAGTTGAGGATACCCTCCACCAACATCCATATTCATATTCACTAGCGCTAACTTCACCATCAAGATACCTTTTATTCTTATAATATTAATTGAAAAAAATGATAAATAGATAAGACCTGAATGCTTATATTGAATATTATTAATGAAAAAATCTTTTATGAATTTCAATTTAAGGATGAATAACAAATAGGTGTGTTTTAAATGGCAGGTGTCGCAATTTGTCCAACAAATTTTTGTAATTTTGATTGCTTCTTCTGTGCTTATAGAAAATCTAAAGATAAACAAAAAATATCTACTATAAGTGTAAATAAAGTAAAGAAAATGCTGGATGAGGCAAACCCGAGAAAGTTCGATGAGCTAGTTATAACTGGTGGTGGAGAACCATTATTGGCGTTTAATAAAGTTTTAGAAATAATAAAATGTGCAAAAAAAAGAGGATTCAGAGTAAAACTCGTTACTAATGGTTTTTTTGGCGGATTAAATAATGCCGAAGAGCTGGTAAAAAAATTAAAATCCGCTGGTCTGTATAAAATAATTTTTAGTGTAGATTATGATCATTTAAGATTTATCAATTATCCTGCAATACCAAATGCCATAAAATTCTGTTTGGATTATAACATAATTGTTGGAATAAGAAGTGTAAGCAGAAGAAAAACGTATAAAAAAAATATAATAATTTTCAAAAAAATCGCTAAAGATTTAAAAGGAACTTTAATAAAATTCTATCCGTCCCATTTAAGAAGATTTTTAATCATTTCTCCATACTTTAAAAAATTAATATTTATTACAGACATGGACGTTGGTAAAAGTGATGTGACTCCAAATAGTATTGACAAAGAAATAAAAACAATAAATTTGTCAAAATTAATTTTTGATCGTTGTAAAGGAAAAAACCTTTGCATCGATGCAAACTCTGTTGTCGTTCCATGTAGTTGTTTTTATGCATTTAATAATTTAGACCTTTATCCGGCAGATTATTCAAAAAGTCCTATCCTAAGTCAAATCCTTAATGGTAAATTAGCTTTTGTAAAATTATATATAAAAATTAAGAACGACGTTGATTTAAAAAATAAAATTTCAAAAGAAAATTTTTATGACATATGTGATTTTTGTTTCTGGATTTTGAAACACAAAGACCAGATAGAAAAAATAAAAGAACCTTCAAAATTTCAATTAGTACCCATCATGGTTCCATTGCTCTTTTATAAGATCAAGTTTCTACTACATAATTTTATATCCTTAGAATTGCTGGATTTTTTTATGGGCGGGATGGAAATTCTTTTTAATTTCATTGGTAAGTATGTATGAAAGCTCGATGTTGAATTAGCAGTTTTTGCCCCCCAAACGAGTTATCTCAGGCGACCCTAGTTCTTCAGTAGGTGATACTCTTTCTAAATCTTCATTTAATGGAGATGCTACCCCACCTGTTTTTATCCTCAGAACATTGGAAGAATTGAATCCAATTGATGCATTTGGAAAATCAAACCCACTTGAAACAAACAGGATTGCTAATTTAAACATATCCGCATTTGCAAAAAGTTTCATGTTTTTAATAAGATAAAGTATTGCCTTGGATTTTCTTTTTATAGCAACTGTGTTTTCTAATAAAAGATTTAATTTTCTTAACAGGCTTAATGGGAATAGGGGTTTGAAATTTCCTTTTTCAACTTTTAGATATATTTGGTTGGATTGCAGGAATGACAGATTCCTGCTGAATAGCTTTTTTACCAATTTGTAAGCATTAAATCTGAAGGTTTTTTCCTCGATATATTGCTCAACTTTTATACCGACCGTTCTTTCCATGATCTTTACGATGTCCGAGATAGTAATTTTTTCTTCCATGCCAGTTTTTCCGGTGTATAATTGAAAGAAGTAGATGCCTTTAATAAATCTGTTTGCTTTCAAAGCAAATTTTATCATAGCAGGAATTTGATCTTCGTTGACATTCTTTGCAATCACAGGAATCAGCCAAACATCCATTCCTTCCTCTTTCAAATTTTTCAGGGCTTTCAATTTTTCATACAGCAATTTTCTTCCTCTTAATTTTTCATATATATCGTCTCTGAACCCGTCAAAAGAAATTGAAACTATTTGCAGCCCGGCTTCTTTGAGCTCTCTCACATACTTTTTATTGGTCAATCTCAAACCATTCGTTATCAGCACCGGCGTATTGCCAGATTTAATTACAAGTTTTATTATTTCCGGCAGGTCTTCTCTAAGGGTAGGCTCTCCACCCATCAGGTTGACAATTTTATGCCTATGGTTTGACAATATGGACTGTAGTTTTTCTAAAGGCAATTCAAAACCTGGTGACTTGTCAGCATTAAAATTAGGCGAAAAATTATTATAGCAAATGGGGCATGAAATATTGCATTTGAGGGTTACGCTTATGTTTATGGATGCCGCGTCCTCTCCAAAATTATCGATTATGTCAGATCTGAGTTGTTTTGCTTGAAGAAATTCTCTGTCATAAACAAAGGGTAAGAATGCCCTTTTATAAAATTCTGCATCATTTTCTATCAAGACCTCTTCTCTGGTGCAGCACTCTTTTATCATGAAAACTTTACCATCTCTTTCAAAAATTTCTGCAGGAGTTATTTTAAGGCAAGTGGAGCAAGTGCCAAAAGTCTCGCAGATTGTCTTAGTTTTTGATCGTACAGTATGAATTTGATTTTGAATATGGTTTTGGCTTTGCAGTGTTTTCATATATTAGATTACTTTTTTGCCCAATATAAACTTTTAATGCAAACATAGAGAAAAATTAAAAGGTTTTATTTCCTAATCCGAAATAATCTTTATGGGCGTCCTCAAGCATTTCAAGTCAACCGAGTTTAAGATATTCCTTACGCTCTTTATAATATACTCGTTCTTTGCAAGTTGGATGGGATATTGGGAGAATTCAACTTTCTTTTTGGCACAATCCATAGTTGATAAGGGAATATTGTCCATAGACGATTTTGCGAATCAGACTACGGACAGAAGCATCTACGAAAATCACTTCTACTCAGATAAAAATCCCGGCCTCTCTTTTCTTCTCGTTCCCGTGTACTCAATTTCTAAATTCTTCATAGGACCGGTTACTCAGCCCACGGGACCATATTTGACATACAAAGAAGTCAGTAGCGAAATTTACACTTTTATCAATTTATCTTTATCAACAAATCTTAATAGAATTATATCAATTATTTTAGGATCCTCTTTATTCGCATCATTAAATGTTGTGTTAATTTATAAAATTTCTTCATTCTTTACTAGGAAAATTCGTGTAAGGTTATTGATAACATTTTTTGCAGGAATTGCAACTCCTATTATGTACTTTGGAACAATGCTTTATGATGTTTCTATTTCTACTTTTTTCATATTACTCTCTTTTCTGCTTTTTTTTGATTTACGTGCGAATTCTTTTAAACACAAGTGGAAACTAATTCTTTTGGGGGCCGTCTGGGGATATTCCATCGTTATCACACCTCTTAACGGCGTATTGCTGCTCTTACTATTCCCGATATCTCTTTTCTACATGAAGAAAAAATTTATATTTCCCATTGTCGGCTTCCTGATAGGAATTTCTCCACTCATCCTGTATAATTCGATCGCATTTGGTAACGTGTTTACAATTGCAAAAAATTACTCCGATTTGGCAGCCAATCAGCCTTTGCCAATTAAATTCCCTATTTTGGGTTTGTATTTTTTAGCCTTAAAAATTTTCTTTGGTGTTAGTACAGGTTTGTTAATTTTATATCCAATTTTCTTCCTTTGCATTTTTGGGTTTGTAAAAATGTGGGGAAAATATAAATTAGAACTCGCAATGTTTATTTTACCTATTATTTTGGTTATTATTTTAACTCCATTATTTTTCTCTAGTCCTTTTGGTGGAATCACCTTTGTTTATAAAAATCCGTTTCCATTTTTTGTACCATTCATTTTCCTTTTGATTTTTCCTTTCGATTTCCTATTGGACGGCAAAAAATTAAAATTTGTGTTGTATTTCCTAATTATTTACTCGATAACTGTTGCATTCATTCCATTGGCCGGATTGCTGAACTATGAGGGAATTTTTCCTTTAACCGATTATTATTTTCCTAACTTCCTTAATGCTGGCCCCAGAAGTAGGATTCTTGAAACCCTTGTTTTAGGAGGAAATTTTGATATTAGATTCCTTACATTTTCAGATCGAGAACAGTTTCCATATCTTCATGCCACATCCTATCCACCTTTCATAACACTGTTTTTTGCGGCGTTCATTTTTTCAATTGTTTGGATTAAAAACATGAAATTTAAAATTGGACTTTCACTATTAATTGCCTTTGGTGCACTAATTTATTTCATATTTTGGCCTACAATATTTGAATCGAATAAAACTGGAGTGATTTTTGAAGATGGCTTCTATTCAAAATTATCAAACGAGGAAGGAGTATGGATGAATAATCAGGGTAAAATGGTAATAAAAAATAGCCAAAGGGTTGCGCCAACTTCTCTAGACTTGAAGTTCGGAACTTTCTTTGAAGATAAGCACTTGGATATTTATCTTAATGGAAGATTCATTGATCAGATTCTGATAAAAAACAATTCTTCAAATGAGTTTTTAATCAATCTTGATAAAAATACTACTAGAAACCTGATATTCCTCAAAACGAAAGAACCATGTAAGATGCCCGGAACGATGCCCGACTTGAATATGGATGACACGAGATGTCTTAACATTTTTGTTTCTATTTACTCGAAGCTTATGTAATGAGGTCGATATAATGAAATTGGTTAATAAGAAAGAACTCAAAATATTCATCACGTTCTTCTTAATTTCCGCACTTTTTATACATTGGGGCGGATGGTATGAGAATTCTATTTTCGCTTTGACTAGGGCAATCGTTGACGAGCATAGATTTGAGATAGATAGTTTTGCAAATCAAACTTCTGACAGGGCTTATTTCAACGGAAAGTACTACAGTGATAAAGCGCCGCTCACTTCAATAGTAGGAGTTCCATCATACGTCTTTGCAAAAACTATAATGAAAAACGATATTAATGCGACTGTAATTGAAGTTTTTGATAATGGCAAAGCTGTGCTATATGCTTACGAAAACCCTGGAATGTTTTTCTTTACTACAATGATAATCTACACATTGGGTACATCAGTCCTTTTCTCATCTCTTTCTCTTATTGTATTTTACAGAATTCTTCTATATTTCTTTGAAAATGAAAAACACAGAATTATTTTAACAATGATCTTCGGATTTGCAACCCTTACGTTCCCTTATGCTTTAAACGTTAACGTGCAACCAATTGCTGTTTTCTTCCTTTTGCTTTCTTTCTATTTCTTACTCAAGCAACAAAAAAACCAAAAATTAATGGCACTCATCCCGGCGGGCATTTCTCTCGGTCTTTCAGTTACTGCGGATTACTCTATTGGTGTTGCATCTTTTCTTATTTTCATGTATGTCTTCACTAAAAATAAAAATTTAATCAAATTTTCAATATTCATGTTGTCATTCTTTCTCTCTCTTCTGCCACTGCTGTCTTATAACTATCTTCTTCTTGGCAATCCTTTCACTTTCATGCAAAAATATGAAGATCCAAATGTTTATCCAGCCGTTCCTCAAGAAGTTTTCAACACATATGGTTTCCTCATTCCTAATGCAGGTGTTATTTACCAGATATTAATCGGTGTGTACAGAGGGCTATTTTTCTATTATCCGGTTTTAATTCTTTCCCTTGTTGGGGTTTTCTACATGTCGCGTGAAAAAGCTTTAAGAAAGGAATTCCTTTTATTTTTGTTTATTTTCATTAGTTATGTTATTTTTAATTCGGCCAGAACTACCTGGCATGGCGGATATGCATTCGGTCCAAAATATCTTTACTATACAGTTCCATTTCTCACTATCGCTCTCGGGTTTGCTTTCAAAGATTTTAAGTACACTTCGTTTAAGCTCGTCTTTGCCATATTTCTATGCTTGTCGTTATTTTCCAATATTCTGAGTTTACAGTTGATGGAAGATCAGATAATAGATTTTAACACTCTCCTCATTCAAGACAAATATCAAAAAATTACAAATTCTTTCGGCGTGCTTCCCAATGCTCTTTATGGGCATTACCTACCGTTGTTTTTGAACTATGGACCACGAAGCATGATTATAGAAAATTTAGCAGAAGGCCACTGGGATGTTGATATTAGAGATATACCATTTTCAAGAAATTGGATAAATCCGTATCATTCGAATGTAAACTTAAAATGAGAAAAATTTTCTAACTTCTAATTTAGACATCTGAATTCCTCTTCGGAAATAAAGCGGAATAAGAGACTTGTTCATATTTCCATTTTTCAAAAGGCAGTGTGCTTGCAATTTTGAACCCTCGTTTTTAATATTCTCCCAATCGCGCATTGAAACTCCCGGAAGGTTTAATAACAATCTCCAAGTGTTATTCCAATCTTCTTTTCCTTCTAAAACTTCCTTAGGAATAAGATTGCGTCTTATTCCTATGTCATACAACTTGCTTCCTGGAAAAGGAGCTGTCAGCGACCATGACATATAGTCTAAAAGATTTCGGTCAAGTAGAGATTTCGCAAACCTCAAGCTGTTTCTGGTTTCATTAACACCTTCGTATTTCAGTCTTTCACTATCTTCCCATGTATTGAAAGCCATGAACAAACCGAAAACTTTTATTCCGTGTCTCTTCAGAATCTCGCAGGATTTTACAATTTGATTGATGCTGATATTTTTTTTAACCCCATCCAGTGTTTTCTGGTTTCCGCTTTCAATCCCGAGCGATACAAGCCAACAGCCTGCTTTTGTCAATTTTGCGGCAAGATTTTCTGTAACTTTATCTGCATGCATCTGAACTTTCCATGTCACATCCAAGTCCCTTGCAATAAATTCATCGCAAACCTTTTCTGCCCAAGGAAGATTGACATTGAACTCATCACACTGATCGTAGAATTCTTTCATCCTATATTCATTCCTCAACGTTTCAACTTCATCCAAAATATTTTTTGGAGAACGAAATCTTACATTCGGAGTTTGATGCCACCATACGTTGTTCGCACAAAAAATGCAGTGATGGGGGCAGCCTCTTGACGATATGTAATATGTTTCCGGCTTATTTTTTCTCACAACAAATCCTGGATATTTTTTTAAATCAACAAATTCTCTAGCAGGAAAAGGTATGGAGTCTATATCTTTTATTAAATCTCTCTTTTCCGTTGAAACGAGCTTTTCTTTACTCCGAAAACAAATTCCCTTTATTTTTTTCAATTCTATTTTTCCACTTTTTATTTGTTTAATTAATTCAAGAAATGTCTGTTCACCTTCTCCAAGAACTACAACATCAGCGTTGCTTCTTTGCAAAACTTCCTCCGGCAAAGCAGTAGCATGCGGACCGCCAACAATAATAAAAATTTTAGGAAATTCCTCTTTTACTTGATTAATTAATCTGTAAGCTCCGATTGTTCCCATGCTATGAAGGCTGAATCCGATAACATCAGGCTGAAAATTTCTTACTTCTTTCAGAGTTTTTTCATATGCAAGAATATTTCCATCAGTTACTTTCCATTCTATATCATCAATGTCATCAGTAAATTGCCTGCAATATGAAATCAGGTAAAGAAGGCCTAATGGAGGATAGAGTGTATCGATTTCTCCGCCTGTTCTTTTTTCAATCGGCAACCCGCTTACTAATTGAACTTTCATAAGTGTACCATTGTATTGCACTAAATTAGTGAAAATGGAAGATTTTGAACAATTGAAGTAATTCCTTCGCATCCAGACAAGCAAAGTTGACAATTTTTAAATTTTTTCATCCATTCTTTCATAGCATCAGACTCTAATATGGTTTTCATGTTGTTTTGTTTAATGTTACCAACTTGCACGTTCAGTTGGCCACAGGGCGAAACATTTCCGTAGGGATCAATAAAAACTGAAGACTGACCGGCGGCACAAGGAATTTTTCTTTTATTAGAGTTTATGTAATCAATCATTTCACTTGCATATTTTTTTCTCAGTTTTATTCTAGTATCTTGTTTGAAAGAGGAATACATATTCTCTGCTTTCTTTAATATCTCAATAATTTTATTTTTATCAAATTCTAATGGTGTTCCTTCATTCATGAAAACTGGGCTAACTCTGGCAACTTCTATGGAAACTTCATCAAAGTTAATGCCTTTTTCATTCAGTTCTTCAACAAACCTATCAAAATGGTCGACATTTATCGGGCTTAAGAAATGGTTTATATGAACATCAAAATTTGAAAATCTCTTCTTCAATTTTCTGAGTTCCAAATATGTTGCCATACTTCTGTTCCAAGAATCAAATACTCCTCTGCTTTTTGTATGTATGCCGCTCGGCCCGTCTATGCTAACACCAACAACAAATTTACAATCGACGTTTTCTAAAATTCTCTTGACTTGCTCTAAAATTCTGTCCGTAAGAAGCCCGTTTGTTGAGGTGTCGATAATAATTAAGCTGCCAATTTTTTCAGAAGCGTATTCAAGAATTTCTGGCAAATCTTCTCTAAGGAAAGGTTCGCCTCCTGTCACATGGATCCAGCTGACATCAGCCTGATCAAAAAATCTTTTGTAATCCTCTTTAGTAAGTTCGTTCTTAAGAAATCTTGGATCTTTTATATACATCTTCCAAACTTTGCAATAATTACATTTGCTGTTGCACTTCCACGTGACTGCGAGGTCGAGACGGAAAAGAGAAGCGTTTGTAAGGCCTCTCACAGCCATTTTGTTCTGAAGAATTTTTTTCGATAAAGTTAGATATTTTGCAGCTTCCATAAACTCATCAATATTATGTTAATTGGTACGGTTATTTAAACAAGGATTTCTCCAAGTATTTTATTTTTTCTGCCTAATGTTTTGTTATGAAGATAACTCTCGTCACGCACTCGATGTATCCTGACTCGATTGGAGGAAGGGAGAAATATGTCTATTATCTTGCCGATGCACTTGGTAAAAGAGGACATGAAGTAAAAGTTTTCACATGCATCCCAACCCTTCATAGCAAAGTGAAGAAGTATGACAATTTTACTGTCTATTATTTTCCAAGCTTTGACATACCTCTGAAAGGCGCCAAATACAGGCTTCCTTTAGCAATGCTTCCATATCTTTTGGCTGACAAAGCTGATGTAATTCATGCGCAAGACCTGCACCACTTCACTACGTTAGTTTCGGCATTTGTCGCAAAAATTAAAAATAAACCTCTTGTCGTAACAGAACATGGTTACTCGTCAATGGAAGGACTCATGAAAGTATTAATCAGAACCTATGAAAAAACGTTTGTGAAATTTATCGGAAGAAGCTCCAGCCAAGTAATTGGTGTTTCTGACTTCATATCAAACGAATTAAAGGAACGATACAAAATAAGCCCAGAAAAAATAGTGACTGTCCATAATGCTGTGGAAGAAAATAATTTCAGTGACACGAACAATCAGTTCAAGGAAAAATATTCCTTGCAAAATAAAAGAGTGATTCTTGGTGTTGGAAGACTGACAAAAGAGAAAGGCTTCCAATATCTAATCATGGCGTTCAAAAAAATTAGTGAAGAATTTCCAGATACAATACTTGTCATAATAGGCCCGAAAAGCAGTTATAAAAAAATTCTAGACAGACTTGTAAAAAGGCTTGAGCTGGCAGAAAAAATATTGTTTACTGGGCCTCTGGAGGACGAAATGGTTAAGAGTGCAATCAAAAGCTGTGAGATGGTTGTGATACCGTCGAAATACGAACCTTTCCCATTTGTCGCGCTTGAAGCGCTTAGCTATGAAAAGCCAGCGATCGCTTCGTCAGTCGGCGGACTGCCGGAAATTTTTACTCATAATGTCAACGGACTGCTTGTCAAGCCTGAAGATGCTCAAGATCTGGAAGAAAAAATTAAGATTTTATTAACTGATAAGAATGTAAAAGCAAATATCATCCGGAATTCAAAAGAATCTTTACAGAGATTTACTTGGAAATCGTTCATAGAAAAAATGGAGAGCATTTATGAAAAAGCATCTGCGCACTAGCCCAATTTTCATTTTGATTCCTCTCATTGCTATTTTTTTAGTTAAACTTTATCTTGTTCATCCATCGTTCTCTGACGAAAATATTTATTATTCAATGGGTAAAGTTATTGATGAAGGGCAGAAACCTTATTATGATTTCAATTACGTCCATCCGCCCATTCAAATCTATATTCTTGCAGCAGTTTTCAAGCTATTCGGCACATCTCTTGTCATAGCAAAACTCGTTCCTCTCTTCGCAAGTTCGCTCGCTGTAGTGATGATATTTCTTATTTCTAAAAAATTGTTTGATGAAAAGTCTGCTCTCGTCGGTTCGCTTCTTTTCATAATTACTCCAGTTTTCATTGCCTTCTCGGACCAAGGATATGGAATCTGGGAAACTCTCTTGTTCATCTTGATTTCTTTCTACCTTTCTCTGAAAGAAAAATATTTAGCATCTGGAATTTTCTTTTCAGTCGCAGTATTCACAAGATATCTATCAGTTTTGTTTTTCCCGCTAATGCTCATTGCACTTTTCTTCCAGAAGTTAAGATGGAAAAAATTCTTCATTTACTCTGCCGCTTCCGCTTCGGCTCTTTTCCTATTCTTTTACTCGATTTACGGCTTCAACTTTATTGACCAGTCTTTGTTATTCCAACTATTTGCAAAGTCAAATCCAAACATATTGCCAAAACTTCCTTTTCAATATCTAGGATTCGGCTTCTTTTCAATTTTTCTTGCATCAATCTCGTTGATAATTGGAATAACCAAAAAGGAAAAACTTGTAGTTCTTTTTTCTCTTTACCCACTTCTCATCGACGTGCTGATTTTTTCAGGCTTTACAGTAATTATCTACCATTACTTCCTGATTTCATTTGCATTCGTTTTTCTTGCTCTCGGCAGAACATTCACCCTCGTCAAAGACAAGATAATCCAGCTCGGGATAATTGTAATAATCCTAGTCTCAATCTATCACAACTTACCAACAATTGATTACTACCAAAATCCGGCTTACTCGCAGCAATTTTTAGAAATTATTAATTTTGTTTCAAACGCCACAACGAAAGGAGACAAGATATTCGGCGAATCTTCAATAACAACCTACATAATGTTCGACAAAGGAATTCCTATCAGCTTCAACTATCTCGATTCTTTCCTTAGCTATCTTGTTTACAAGGATGAGCGGACTGTTGTGGCAAATCTTGAAAAGGAAAAGCCGAAGGTCATCATAGACATGAACTCTTATTACGAGGCGAATCCAGTTTTTAGTCAATATCTTGCAGAAAGATATCAAAAAGAGAAAACTTTTTCCGGCATGCCTACTTATATTGTCTATGTTAGAAAATAAATTTTCTTTGTATTTTCTATCGGGTAGGAAGCTTTTTCCGAACCCTTTCTAAATACTATTTAATCAGTTAAGTTAGTTGGTGGGTATTTCCGGTGAATGATAGCTCTAAGTTTAATTCAGTCACAAATATTTTTTTTGTAGTAGTTTCTGTTTTTCTTAAAAGAATTTTGATACTTTTCTTGTCGATTTGCAGAATGAAAAAATATTTTGCCGGAATATCCATCGACAGAAAAGGTTTGGCAAGAGGTTTTGTTTACCTCTTGCTTTTTTCTTTCTTCATTATTTACGTAAGCTATTTCTCACAATTCATTCAGTTTATTTTTGCAGCAACTCCGATAGTTTTCTCGGGTAACGAGTCGACACCAACTTCTCCAGCTACTTATTCGTACCAACAAAACAAATCCTTCTCTCTGTTAATAACTCCAACAGACACGCCAGTTGATCAAAATGGAGTTATATTCCAATTAGGAAGAAACATCACCAGCAGTTATACAAACTTTACTAGATGTGCGAATGGAGGACAGACTGGATGCACTTGGAATGATTCTGTCGGAGTGTTTAGAATAAACTTCACAGGTC
>Ga0315291_10004170_pt1 | contig 18492 bp, 22 predicted proteins | sample YL17G12_20_MG_FD_203070 | JGI IMG/M metagenome (GOLD analysis project Ga0315291, IMG submission 203070) | Sediment microbial communities from Yellowstone Lake, YNP, Wyoming, USA - YL17G12_20 | ecosystem: Environmental > Aquatic > Freshwater > Lake > Sediment | place: USA: Wyoming | collected...
ATTCCAAACGGAGCACTAACTTTTATCATTTGAGCCGCTGATGTTATCAAAGCCGATGCTGTCATTGCAGTATCAATAGCCAACTGTGCTTTTTGTGCTTTCTTCTGATCTTCCAATGCCTCTTTACGAAGCCTTTTAGCTTCTGCCAGTTCCTTACGTTTTAGCGTAACGTTGCTTGCAAAACCAGCTTTAGCTAATTCTATTTCTGTTTCTAATGATTGCTGTGCTTCGTCAACAGCCCTGTTTCTTGCATCCACTATCCTGTCGGTAGCCTCCACCCAAGCGTCTGCAAGTCCTGAAATCTGGTTTTTTATCATATCAAAGGATTTCTCTGATACTTCTACCATCGTATCAAACTGATCTTCTGTTATTTCCTGATTTCCTAATTTCTCTTTCATCCTCGCTCCACCAAAAAGCATTGCAAGGATAGGATTATCTTTTGCTAATTTATCAAATTCTGCCGCTGCTGCTCTACCAACTTTTATAAATTCATCCCAATTATCCTGTGCTATATTAGATTTTCCTTTTTCTATCTGTGTTTTCCCGGTATCAAATGCTTTCTTTAAAAGGTCATCATTCATTTTGGAAATTCCTTCAAAAGCCTTTTCGTAAATATCCTGTTTTGCTTTTGTATAGTCTTCATCTAATTTGATGAATTTAAGATTGTATGTTTGTAAATCTGTTTCTTGCAATCTTAATAATTTAACACCATATTCATAGGTAATACTTGCTATTTCAAGTTCTCTGGTAGCATCATTTTCACGTTGTTTGGCAATAGCAATAAGAGCATCCTTTTCGGCATTAAGACGTTCAATGGATAATTTATTTGCTTTTTTAGAATCCTCATCTGTTGCACCATCACCTATTTTAAAATCTTTTAATTTTGCATATTCAACTGAAATTCTTTCTAAAGCCTTATCTAATATATTAATAATATCAATATTACCTTTATATTCTTTTCTCAATCTCAATAATTTAGCCCTCTCTATTTCGTCAGCCTTATCTGCTCCTATTTTTTTTGAAATGGCTAAAAATTCAACAACATATTTATTAGCAGCTTTGTCAATAAAATCCTGCCTCATTTCAAGCATTTTATTTTGAATATCCCCAACTTCTTCATTAACTTCTTTATCAAGAGCATCTAATGCTTTTTTAAATTCTACTTTTAATGCCCCTATTTCGAGAATTTTAAATTCTTTTGGTGTAAACAAATTGTCATTAATCGCTTTCTCACGATCATTAAATTCATTAATTAAATCCGCCCTTGCACGATAATATTCTCTTGCTTGCTTAGTTAATTTATCATATTCAAATCGTTGTTTTGCACTAAGTAATACAAATCTTTCATCTAAGATATTATCTAATGAACGAAATGATAATGAAAGTTCATCGTTCAACTTTTTAGCTGCTCCGGCAGGATCACCAAATGCAGTAACAATAGCATTCCCAAGTTCTAAAAATAATTTAATAGTAGAAGTAATAATTCCATTCCCTTTATCTATTTCAATCATCAAAGCCTTCCATGATTCATTTAGTAATGTTGCCTGATATGTTATAGATTCTAATTGTACTCCGGCCTGATCTTTCATTACTCCAGAAGCATCCATCAATGATTGTTTAAATTCTTTTACCGTATCAATACCTTCTAAAAGAATACTAAATGTAGCGGCAGCCCTTCTATCTACTAATTGAAATATTCCACTTAAATCAACTCCACGTTTTTTCAGTTCAATCATCCCCTCAATAAATCCATCAAAACCTTCAACAGTATGTCCAAGTGTCTTAACAAATTTACTATTTTCATTTCCCAAACGTGAAAGGATATTAGTAAGTCCTGTTCCGGCTAATGAACCTTTGATACCTGCATTAGATAAGGCTTCCAGTAATGCAACTGTTTCCTGAAAAGTAAAATTTGCTTGTCTTGCAATAGGTGCTACATACTTTATAGCCTCTCTGAAATTAGACAAATCCAATGCAGAATCATTAAACGCTTTACCCATTGTATCTACTACCATCGTTGCTTGTCCGGCGGATAACCCAAATGAACGAATTATATTAGCCACAACTTCTGCCGAAGGTGCAAGTTCTTCTTGTGTAGCAGTAGCCAGGTTCACAATAGCTTGCTGCATAGCCATTATTTCACCCTTAGTGAATCCCATCTTCGCAAGTTCGATTTGAAGCTCTACAACGCCTTTTGCCCCGAATATGCTTGCTTTCCCTACGGAAATAGCGGATGCTTCTATATCTTTCATCCCATCTGCTGTTTCTCCTAAGATAGAACGTAACTTATGTGCCGCAAGGTCAAATTCTGCAATAGTTTTTATAACTGACTGAATACCTCTGATAGCACCATAAAGACCAAAAGAAATACCTAATACAGCACCTAATGAATTAAATCCCTTAGTTAATGCACCTAAAGTTGAACCGGATTTTGTATTAGCTACACCAAGTTGTTGAGTTTGTGTTGTTGTCTGATTTAATTTTTGATTATATTTATTTAGATTGGCTGTTGCCTTAACATAAGTATTATCTAATACTTTCATTCTTTCAATAGCGTCATTAAATGCTTTGGTGTTTCGATTACCAGTTGCAGCTAATTCAGTAAGTTCTTTTTTTTGTTGATCGATAGCATTTTTAGCACTATCAACCGCTTTCTTTAGCTTATCGTATGTATTTATCAGTTTTACAGAAGCATCATTGGCAGCCTTAGTGGGTGGTATATTCCCCACCATAGTAGCCTGAAACTGTTTTATAGAGGCGTTTAATTCATTAATAGTCCCTACTAATCCGGTAATGGAAGTATTGGTTTGCCCGAAGTTTATGTTAATATCAATCCCGTATGGCATCTCTTTCAGTTTTATTTTGTTGTTCTATATTTGTCAGGACTAAAAAAAACTCGTAAATATCCAACGTCTTTAAATCCTTGTAACTCATCGTTCCGGTCTTACTTATCTTAGTCATTAAATCAGACCATAACAAATCTAAATTTAACTTCTCTACTTCAATGCGTTCAATGATTCCAATTCCTTTTCCAACTTTAAAGTATTTTGGAAAATGCTTTCTAAGATTTCTATGTAGCCGCTCACCAAATTTGCGGCTAACCGAAAAAAACCGTTCATGTCAAACCCTTCATCATTCCACGTCTTTATCTTTTCTTCTGCCTTCTGTTCATCCCATGTCGTTAAATCTTCATCCTCCCAGACAATGAATAATGAACATATCAACATTGCCGGATGCGCTGACTTCTCAAGTGATTTACCAACACCATCTTTTAAATTAAATACAATGTTCCACGCTTCAAGTGATTTACCCTTATTCGCCAATTCAACAGACTTTTCAAGTTGCTTATGGAAATCCTCAAACGACCTTCCATAACCAAACTCTACCTGAAGTTTTTCAAATATCCTGTAACGTTCAACGCTAAGAGACGATTTGACATAATTCTTAATGCCTTTTGCTTCAAATTCAGAAGCATTCAAATCCAGTTGTTTTAAATCCATTGTACCTGATTTAATATTTTAACGGTTAATATTGAAAGTGATATGTAAACAATATGATAACAAAAGTCGTAATTGTCTAAATGAGCATATAGATAATACCATAAAGCCATTTGTCCAGCCATGCAATATTCACATTTACCTAATGGCTTTGCAAACCAGTCAGGGAGTTTGTTAAGCGGCCACCACCACCACCCGAATATCATCCCTTCTTCCATCAGGATAATGACAAACACCCATGCTACTATGCCAATGAGAACGGCTTCTAAAATCATATCACGTTACATTTTAATCCCGGAATAAGTTCTTCAACACATTTATTTATGACGTATTGTATGTTTACGTCAACAGCCACAGCACCGTAAGGATGTGTAACGAATTGTGTCCTTACTTCCTCATAGGTGTATTTACTAAATATCAATGCTCCTGTCATAGCACCGGAGGGGAAAATATTGACGCTACTGACGTAAGTAAAGAGCGAATTGCTAAGTGTCCGAGGTATCTTTGCGAGCAAATTGGCTGCCATTATGCCTTCGTCAATATAATCTCCTTCGGTAATCCTGTTGAGGTTGTACCATAAAACTATGCGTAAATCTGTTGATGCAATGAAATAATTCTTTCTTATCTGTTCAAATGTTATCTCATTAATTTTTTCACAGTAGCATATTGCACTTTTTTTGCTATCAGGGACTAAATCTGTGTATTCTGATACGTCACAGTTAGGATCAATGTTGTATGCTACCGGGAATATCTTTTCTTTCTTTTCTATCATCTTACGCATTGGTATAGCCAGTCCTACCCATTTGTCAATGAATGATAGATTCTCTGAAAGGTTCTTAACGAGTTGATATGCTATTTCGGTTATCATAATATGGATTCTATTATTTTACCAAGAGATTGTTCTATTTCTGCAACAAACGCAAGTGTTTCTTTTTCTGTTGGATTAGCCATAGGGCCATGTTTGTTTGATACTTCAGCATCACTATGGTATTCGTCAAGTTCCCTGTTGGAAGCGTAAGTGTTTGAACCAGCAAATCCTATACTAAGTTTTATTGTGTCACCAGTAATTTCCCTGTTCGTAATATCAAATCCGTTCCACATCGTACCTGTCAGATAAAAATTCTTAAATGCCGTTGTCTTTCCTAAAGCACCACTCCCTTTCTTTAATTTCTTCTTTGCATATTTTGGTGAGTAAGGTGAGAACGATCCACCTAAACTTGACTTGCCTGTTTCACTTACCCTTTTCTTAATATCTTCTTTCATTGATCGGGTTAATGTATATGCAACAGGAAATAACTTATTCGGAATAGCCAGTTTGGCACGTTCCAATGCCTGAATAAATTCATCTAAACTGTTATACGTCATGCCATGATCCCTCTCCTTGTCATTTCAAAAATATCCCGACAAACCAGACAATCATTTACCGATACATCGGCTTCTGTCCCTATGAACTCTACCATGTCATTATATACCCTGCCCCACTTCTTTATGTCCTCAATGAGCAATTCTGATTCCGTTATGTTATACCTGCTCAGATTCTTGCTGTTGATAATCCATCCGGCAAGAATAGAAGCAGCTTTATGCTGTATCGCCAATGCCATTGCACCGGCCAGATTGTTGCTTTCAAAATCCAATGATTCCATACAAAGCACTTCGCTTACTTTGCACTTCAACTCCACGTTAATGGTCAACCCATACATCAGGTTAGTTGTCGTGTGATTGCAGTTCTCAAAATCAGGGAACGCTCCGTGATAACCTCCTGCCATAAGCCAGTGCGACCAACCGTAATTTCTGTCACGTTGAGAATAATTAAAGTAAGGTTTGTGCGTGTCGAATACTGGCTTGAACCCTCCACAATTACATTTAAGGTCGTTGTTGCGTGCCTGATTTGCCGTACCCTGATACAGAAAATAGTATTCAAGGTTTTCCACATAAGGACTGTGTAAAGGTAGTTCTATGTTAAGGGCATTTTGCTTGTGTTTAAGAGCTTCTGTATTCAAGGTAATGGTTTGTATCAGATCACCGAGATTGTTCCATATTTCAAGCGTAATAGACCCTGTGGCTGTAAATAACGTGCCTATTCCTTTCACAACAGCGATACCTGATTTAACGTTGGCACAATGCAGCCTTATTCCGTAATAAGTCCAGTTGGTCTGGTTAACTACTCCTTTAGTTACACCCCTGCCTATTGTTCCTATAAAGTTCAAACGTTTGAGTTTGAAACCCTGCATCAGCTTAGCATTGGTGTCAGCCTGAAAGGTCGTTATAGCCAAATCCCTTGCCCGTTCCATCTGTGTCCACAGGTCACCGGCTTCACAATTACCTAATGTCTCGATCCATGCCAGCGAAGCCATATCCGTGATAAACAATCCTGATAGTGATGTGCCTGCATCAGCAGGTATATCGTAACAATCGCAGTTAGACTGTGTTAATCCTATAATATAGTCATAACAATCATTGATGATGCTCATAGAATTATTTTTTGGCAAAGGTAAGTTACTGTTTATGCTAAGTCAATTATTTTGACGTACTAAAAAAGCCCCCGAATTACCGGAGGCTTTTTTAATTCACAATGAAATGGTTTTACCTGCTAAGCCGCATTCAAATCACCGCAGCTGAAACCTAAAATCCCCGTATTACAACCATTGCATCCGGTAGGATTAAGGAAGATGTCGGCTTTAAGTTTCACGGTGTAGTTGTGCATCCACAATGACTTGTCGTCAATACAAGCGTTATTGTAGAACACATCATAGGTGAAACCAGGAAGATAACGTGAAGGCATAGTGTATTTCACGTTGCTGAATCCGGTCACAGGAACAGGTGGATTGTAGAATTTGTTAGCCAAAGCCACCGAACCAACAGAGATCAGATATGATTTCAGGTCGGGTGAATTTACGGTGTCAATATTCCACAAATCAAAGTAAGGTTGTAACCCAGCCCATAAAGCAAGATCACCTTTACCATCAGCATTGGCTCCCATCCTTTGAGCAACAAAATACTGCTCATAAAGGTTATTCCCTGAAAGGAAAATAGGATTGGTCAACTGATTCATTATCCCTACCCTATTGAAATAGGCTGCAAGGGAAGGTGTCCAGTAAGCGGCAGGGATGGATGTGTTTGTTCCTACAACAGTACCTTTGCCGGTAGTGAGCATATTGCATCCGAGAGATGCTTCGAGGAAGGCTACTGCATAAAGAGCATAGGCATCGGTCAAACGTTTGTCTGCCATGAGAAAGGCTTTAGCCACGTTCATGTCAAACTCGTTGTCAATGAAATCACGCTCATCCATAGAGAAATTTACTTCCTCACAGAAGGTAAGGTCATATTCCTGAGCATTGGTAGAAGATTTAGTACCTCCAACAGTACAGTCATTGGTACATGATTCTGCAACAATATCACAGAAATTTTCCCACAGGACTTCCACAGCTACATTCTTTTTGCGTGAAACTGCTGTTTGTACGGTAGCCGTTTGTGCGGCTCTGAGGGCAAGAATGATGTCATAATGCGGCTTGAATTGCTGCATGATACGATCATCAAAGGAAATTCGGTCTGCTAAGACCCTTTGGTTCAAAAGGATGGTTTCATCGAATGAACCGCCAGTTGTTGACATAGTTTTTGTAGATTAAATTAATAATATGATTAATTAGCATCTACTGCACAAGTCCGTAGCCGACAGGCCATGCGATTAGAAGTTCGCCAACTTATTTCTTGTTCACTGCATCCCATGCATCTGCCAGTGCAACACGCTTCTTGGGATCAGGTTCGTTTGTATAAGCGATGTTAAATTCTGCTTGTGTTTTTGGAATAGTTATTCCCGATCCACTATTTGCACCGTTTTCATTGCCGGAACTACCTCTTGCATTCTGTACCTGGAACTCAAAATATTTATCTGCCTGTTGCCTGATAAAATCTTTGAATCCTACCGGATGACCCTGTGCGTTCTCCAAACGCTTACCGTCAACTTTAATAATGTGGCTTCCATCAGCCTGTACTTCGTATTCAAATGCCTTTAGTTTATCTAAAAAAACTGTTTCCTGGTTCAATGCCTTATTGGCATCTTTTGGTAATACCGGGTTTAGTTCCCTGAAGGCACGCAAAGCATCCGAAATAACAACGGTCAATACTTTTTCTTTTTCAACTCCGTTTTTATAGCCATCAAATTCTCCCTGCACCCTGTCAAAGTCTGCTTTGGCTACATAGTCAGAACCAAGTTTCTTTTCCAGTTGCACATAGAGAGGATGAAGTTTTACTTTGTCGTCATCAAGTTTTGTGTCTTTGCTGATTTTATTAATGATTTCTTTTACCAATTCTGAACCTTGTGATTTGCTTTCCACAACACCAAATTCTTCTTTTAGGGATTGTTCAAATTTGGAAAGCGTCTCCACCTGTCCTTTCTTGTACCCTTTATCGTGCATAAGGGTTAGTTCGTCTTTACTTGCTGCTTTTAATCCTTTTACCCTTTCTGCATCAAGTCTGAGGAGTTCTGATATTGCCGTGTCTTTCACCGTTGTTTTATCATCCGAATATACGATTTCGGCAAACTGTTCATCCGTAAGATTTAAAGACTTAACGGCAAAGTCCTTGAATACGTCACTCATAATTTTTTATTTACTTTTTTAATTGGTTTCTTAGGTAAGATTTTTTTAGGTGCGTTAATTTGAAACTCAATGATCTTTGCTGGTATTAATACTCTTTTTTCTATCATGTTGCTACGGTCAACGATAACATAACACTTTTGATAATCGAGATTAATGATTTGTTGCCATTCATCAGCAGTCATACTGTATTCCCTGCCGGTTTTCTTATTTCTTATTTGCATTATATTTTGCTTTTAACTTGTCATAACCAATATTCGGATGATATCTTACTCCTTTTGATGTCAGATATTCTTTCATTATCTCCACCGAAGCTGCTGCATCTTTCGGAGACCACCCTGATGTGATGTCTTTATGATCTGTAAATTCCTTTATCGTTTCACTTTCCTCCTGTTTCTTTGCCTGAAACTCTTTGATTTCCATTGGTACCTTTATGGGGTCTCTGCCTTCTGAATATTCCTGCCATCCATGCTTATCTGTTCCCAATAATTTCCACACCAAATCACTGAACGTCTTGGTAACACCGAGTTTATTAATTGCTTTTATCATAAAATACTTATTTAAGTTTGCAAATATAAATCATAATTGTTCGATTTGTATATTTGTTGATAAATTATTCTTTTGGTTCCTGATCGAAACCCATATCTTTTGATGCTAAAGATTCCCTGATTCTGTAATAGGCAGCCTTTGCATTCTCGAAACAATACACTTCTTCACAGAGATCGAACCGTTCAAGGAATATCTTTATTGCTGCCGTTGTACTCATCGTAGGAACAGCCGTTCTTAATCCCTGAACGTAACCGAAACAGATATGGTCAAATGTCTGCCATCGGTAAAATCGTGGTATGTTACTGAAATATCCTTTTTCTCTGGTCATAATCATTTGTTTAAATATTTATTTGCTTCCATAGCCTGCCGGACACATTTATCTACATAGACAGCACCCCACCGTTTTATCAGTGCCGGTAATGTCTTTTTCAGATATTTAACCCTCACCGAATGAGAATAACTCGTTTCATTATGGTGTTTTACAAAGACATTCCCGACAATTAAATTATGGAACCCTGCCTGTATGGCTTTAAGGCTGTAATCATCTTCGCTGCCGTAATGAGGGAACAAATCACCGTCAAGCCTCCCAATCTTTTCTATAAGTTTCTTGCCGATAAAATAACAGAATCCATGAATAATGTTGCAATAGATTGTAGGTTTATCGTCAATAACCTTCAAATATTTAGGTATGTTCTTTATCGTCTGCATCATAGCGTTGTCAGAAACCACCCCTGCTATACCTATGTTATTACCAAAGACATAACATTCCTCTACTTTGGTGAACCAGTCCTGAGTGACAATTTCCGCATCGCTGTTCAAAAGACAAAGGCAGTTAAAGTCAAAATGTGTCATTGTATAGTCTATGCCCATGTTACAGGCGGCTGAGAATCCCTGTGCTTTTTCGTTATAAAGTCGGATGAAGTTTTTACCGTTTTTAATCCAGTCGTGTGTTTCTTTGTCTGTTGAACCATCATCAATGACAATAATTTTAGCAGTAGGCGATTTAATCAATACCGATTCAACGCATTTCTTTACGAAAGGCAGTTGATTATGTACAGGTATGATAACAATTTTAACCTTCATAACGTTTGCTATTTGCACTGTCACCTAACTGTAATTTGTCTTTGTCAAGCATCCCAAGTTTTATCATTTCCTTAATATCTTCTTCTTTTATTCCTTCCACATTCACTAATCCCGGATAACGCTGTGTTGACAGGCAATGGGTATAACCAAAAGCATATCTTCCCTTTGTTGCTATAATCATTTTCCCATCGGTATTGGCTAACTTTGACCCTTCAAGTTCAAACTGCCAGGGTGTCCATTGATGGTTTAAATATTTTAAAAGATATTCCGTTCTCCACACAGATAGTTGAGTACTTATACGGTATTCAGAACCTTTCCCATATTCGTAAATGTTCCAGTCCGGGTAATTCTTTATAAAGTTTATCCATGTATGCCAACAGTGGCCTGTCCCAAGTTCGTAACGACAAATTTCATTATCTTTCTGCATCTGTTCCATTACATTGTCAAATACTTCATAATCTACTGGTCTGTTGATAAGCAAATCATCAGTACCAAAGATAACGTATTCATCGGTTATTGTTCTCATGTACGCATAATAATCCGAAGCCCAGAATCTTTGTAAATTCTCAACGCTTATACATTTGAAATTCCTTGATATATGTGGGAAAATATTATACCCAAGTATTTCTACTTCAAATTCCGGAATATATTTATCAGCCATAAATGCAAAGTTTTTCAGGATATGGCTTGACTTATCCCATGTAGTTATTATCATTTTCATTTTAACTTCATTTTAGTGAACGGTTTAAAATATTCAAGACCAGTTGACTTCATCCCTGACCTTGAAAGTTTACCGCAATAGGGATCAAATACTGACCCCATATCTATCATAAATGCTTCTTCACCAATAACAGGATATAATGTATCAATGATTATTTTTGTTGTATATCCTGCGCTAAAACAAAACATCCGTTTCCCTGAAACAAACAAATCTGCAATATCTGACAATATCCTGTTAATATCAATAAAAGCATTAATATCTGGGACAGGAAGATGAACAGAATTATTTTTTACACCTTTTATATATGTAACATTTTTAAGATGCGATCCTCCGACAAAAACAGGTTCATATAATGAAATGGTTTCGACAAGTTCTGTTATCCTCCCATTAAAAGACATCTCCTGCCAAATCTCTCCATCATAAAAAGGCATCTCAGAACAGGTCTTATTGATAAATTCCCTGAAGGAATCACCACTCCAATCAAAACTGCAATCCAATAAGCAATGATAATAGTCATATTGGTTTGAAAATATTTGCATCATGGGAGCAATTAAATCCATAAGAAATAAACTCCCGTCACAGTTTTGAGGAACTCTTGCGTCATGGAACATACACAACACCTCACCATCACCAAATCTCGAAAAAGAAAAAGGTTTGTTTTCCCTTATCAACTGTAAATAATGCTCCGGTGGTAATCTTTTTATAGCTATCATAATACATCTGTTCTTATTATCCTTTCCCAATCAAGGCAATTTATGTTTATAAAACAATAAATCTCACGATAAACGTTCTCAAATTCAGTATAAGGTTTCTCACCTAAAGAACCATTATAGATTATCGTATCTGTTGGTGCTGTATAAGGTATTATCTCCGTTGATGTGGAATCAGGTATAGGATATTGAAACCCATATACCCATGAAAGTCCTGAATCTTTAAGACACCATTCTAATAAATCTGCCGTCACGAATGTAGGATGCCCAAACCAATCTGTCCATGTGATCTTGAAACCAAGAGATTTCAGATAGTCGTAATTCTCAAATGTCGGACCTTTGATGAACACAAATTCGTTTGCTGCCTCAATAGATTTCTTTATAACCTTCTTCACTGCGTTTTTATCTTTAAGATGTTCAAGGACATGAAGCATTGTCACATATCTAACTTTAGGAAATTCCACCTTCGTAATATCTGCGCACATAACAAAATAACCATCCTGTACTGCCTTAGATAATTCATCTACTCTATCACCAATACCCAAATGCGTTTTACCACCAAAACGTTTGCCCCAATTAATAGAACCTCCGCTACCACATCCTAAATCGAGAAAATCTAACATAAAATATCAATTAAATTTTTCATCACCTTATCCCATGTCATTTCTTTAGTCACTTCTATCATTTCTTTCCTGAAAGGTTCAGCATATTTGTCGTAATTTTCAATAACTTCTGTGCAATATTCAACCATCACCTTGACATCCTCTTTAGGAACGATGAAACAGTTCTTCTCATGGAAGAATATTTCATCTATCGCTCCGTCACAGATTATTGCCGGACACCCGCACATGGTTGATTCTATTGGTGTCAGGTTGATACCTTCTGTCACCGAAGGAATTAAATAACACTTACAGGTATTGAATATCTCTCTTATCTGCACAGGGGTAGCATCAGAATAATGTTTTACCAATCCTTCAGGCTTTTTAAATGATTCATAACCGTTTTTCTTACCGAAACTTATTACCCCGTCAATAATTTTACTCCTATATAATATGCTTGCAATTTTTACCGCTGTCCTGTATTTTTTTGTTTCCATGTCGTTATATAGGATGGCAAGGTAATTTTTACGTTCCCGTTGTTCAAGATAAAATTCCGACATATCAAGTGCTATACCTATCCGGTGAACTATAACACCTTCTTTAAGAATTTCCTTCTCAATCTTTTTTGACGAACAGAGAACTGTTAATTTTTTGTTAAGGACATTTCTGCGCTCAACAGGCAGGTTCATTCCGTAAGAAAGCATAAGGATAAATACCTTTCCTATCTGTGGCAGTTTAACCAACTCTTCTGTGTAAGGATTGTCCGAATAAGTTATACAGATGTCACATTGAGGGAAGGTATGATCCGGCCTGCCGACAGTCCAATGTAACGGTAGTATAGGATAGCCTTCCATAATATTCTGAAATCTCACTATCATTTTAGGATCGAAATTCTTGGCGATTCTTATGCTATCCCTTATGCCTCCACTTGTCAAAGAATAATAAGGCAGTTCAGTGACAAATCTTAACATCCTGTTAACACCACCAGAAGTATTATCATTATTTGGTATTTCCACTACTATCTTTGTTATTAAGTGCACTATACATCATATCGGTTAGGTAAATGACAAACATAATATTCAGGAGCCGGTATTTTAACCATCTTAAAAGGTATGAGCGTATTTATCATCACAAAATCGTGCATATAAGTATTGCTTTTCCACCATGCGTTGATACTTCTACGGTGTGAAATATTGCTTGTTCCGCATTCACCAGGAACTATCCTTGATTCATGTTCCGTAAATCCCTTTATCTTTCTGTCCCAGTAATAGTCATTGTAGAATACCCAATCAGCATCGCCAAAATTATCGTTTATTATCTGTAAATGATTCTCACCAATTTTGTCGTCAATATCGAGGTAAGTTATTATTTCCCCTTCTGCCTTGCTTATCCCTGAATTACGCACTGTCCCTGACCATAATTTCTGTTTTTCTATTTCCAATAACCTTATTTTAGGAAGGTTCTCATAAAAATAAGGGGCAGCTATTTCAACGGTACGATCACACCCATCAGCAATGATAATGAGTTCCCAGTCCGTAAATCTCTGCCCCAAAACGCTTTCTATGGCACGTTCAATCTTTACTTCTCTATTGTTAGCTGCATTTCTGTAATGACCCAGATAAGAGGGCATAATAACTGAAAATCTCATTTACGTTTCTTTTTACCCATTCGTTTCTTTTCGCTCAAAGCTATTGCAATAGCTTGTTTCCTGCTACTAACTTTCTTTTTTGAACCACCGGATTTTAATGTTCCTTCCTTAAACTCCCGCATTACTTTGTGGACTTTTTTATCCCCTTTGGATTCTTTTTTCATGTCTTATTCGTTAGCTAACCAATTAATACTGTGCATACAATTGTAACCTCCGACAGCCACAAGGAAAGGCAAATCAGGAATCTTACCTTTCCAGTATATACCATCGAACCTTTTGGCATCAGTCCTCGTATAGATACCTCCTGCGTGCGCACGACAGAAGGGGCGTGAATCTTTTACCAATCCTCCTTCATACAGGAAATGCGTCAGCCCACGTTCATCAGCGATATACAAAGCAACGATATTCATAACCTGTGCCACGCTGTCATAAGCATACCTTCTATAATAAGAAGCCAGCATACTTTCCTTATCCCCACTCTTAAATAAAGGATGTACATTACGCATGAATAAATTGAACTTCTGTCCTGTGCTTACCGATTTAATGATATAGTCATGGAATTTCTGCCTTAACACGCCCATCCTCCCAAGTTGATCCAGATAGCCTCCTTTGACGATTTTACCCTCTACAAAGCCAATCATCTTCCCTGCAAGTTTAACTTCGTTACCGACAGGCTTAATGCCCTTAGATGAGAAGTCTGCTATCGTCATTGTCACCCCGTCAATTATTTTCTTTCCCAGAAAAATTAAAAATGCTGCAATGAAAGTTTTATAAGCATCATCAAATACCCTGTCACTTTTATTTGCCAGCGAATAGTTATCCGAGATATTTTTAAGTGTGGTATCATCAATGGCAAAATCACTAAGGTAATCAGATACCAATGAATCCATATCAGATTCTATCCCTGAAACCTGCGCTTCGAGTTCTGCAAACGTATCTTCTATATATTTTGATGTCATCAATTATTAAATACTATCATTGGTATCTGTTCATTGCGAGAATCTTGCATAATCTTGCTGAAATCTTTATAGGAAATGTCAAGACAATATCGTGTGCCTGCATTTTCTATCTCTACAAGTACCTGGTTCCCGTCACCTTCGTTCCATAAAACGACAGAGTTAAGGTCTATGGTAATCATAGATGTTTCATACTGATCCTCTAATATTTCTTCATCATAGCCCCATAATGCTTTAAACTCCCTGAAGTTTCTTATTTTGTTGGACATCTGATTGTGTATTTGTTGATGATGTTTCATTAAACTCTCCCATTACAGGAATTTCCGGTTCTTCGTCTTCTACTTCCTTTATAATTTCTTCAACCTTTTTCTGTATAAGTTCCCATTGTTTATCTCTTGACAGGTAATAGAAATCTACTGTACCAGCCTGTTCAAGTTCTATCTGGTCAAATACCTGCCCGAAATTAGCATAGAAAACCTTTGTGAAGGTCGTTACATCAGTGCCGGTAACGATCAACTTTATCTCATCAGGGCTTTTACCGCTGAAAGGGAAGAAACTCTGCTTTACATTATATTTAAGTAACGCTCTTTCATCTTCTGAATAGATTATAGATGCTATGTCGCCTTCAATAGCCATCTTAACAAATTCCGAAGCCCTTGCGTCACCAACCATCTTTAAATCCATGTACAGGTCGGAAAGAGATTTCAGTTTGAAATCTTTGCTGAAATGATAAAATGCTACCAGCCCTTCGTCAAGGTCTGTCACCTCGGCAACGGTAGTAACTAAGAAGTACCATACCTTTGAATAAGCCTGAGCAACTGGATAAAGACTATCATATACATTCTGTAATGATATATTCTTACCTGTGGCTGTTTCACTAACTTCTTTATTGCTGAATAACTCGGTGTTGAAAACGGCTTCTTTAACATATACTGTTAGGTTATCTATATACTCTTTCTGGAACGTGACCAAATCAACAGGCGGATATTCATACCTTATTATATTAGAGAGGTCAATCATATCTGCCTTGTCTTTAGGCATCGCTATGGTTATGGCTTCCTGTGCTGAGGTTATGATCTCGTACCCTGACCCGTGACAATGCCCGCATATTGCACCTTCAACAGTCATACCATCACGGCAGTCTGTTGCCTTGCAACGTGCGCTGTACTGTATCTTCTGCGGAAAGGTATGCAATGCCATCGTGAGGTCAAGTTCACTGTTGGCTTTAACCATCTTTAATAATATAGGTGTAGCTTTATCCAGAGGACTGACAAAGGTGCGTCCATTGGTAGCCAAATCCCTCTTAAACCCTACCCTCTTTGCCGGTACATAACCCAGGTTATGAGCAGGAAAGATTGTGATGAGGTAAACTTCCCTTTTGGTAGCATCTTCCACAAAATAATCACCGAAGATAAATTCCCCGTTCATAATGCCTATGTTGTTGGCTTGTATGACCTTCATAGCGTCCACTTCTTCCAACTCGGTGAACTTTATCGTCTGATCTTCACCATAGATAGTGTAACTCTCCGTCTTTACCGTTATATCTTCACGTTTTTTCTTGTCCCATTTCACCGTTGTCTTTTCCTGTTCGGAAACAAGATACTGGAGGTCGTTGTTCTTGTACTCGAACATGACAGCCGATTTACAGTCCACTTCAAAAGGATAGGGCGTAGCACGTTCCTGTGTGTTATCGAAATCCTTCCATTCAGTAACGACAAAAGCATTAGGGTCAATGAAGTTTAACTCAAACCACCGCATATTCATGTAGTCGTCAAGGGACTGATCACCCCAAAATTCCAGAAGCAATCCGTTTAACTCCTTCAACCGGGCTGTGTCATTATCCTTGTAACCGATGTTTCGTTGTACGGAATTGCTTCGTGGAACTTTGTAAAAAATATCCATCACGTTCTGGGAAACAGTCTTTGTGATATGCTGTGTCAGTCTTTTACGTTGTTCAAACATCACCAGGCTCTCTCTGGGCGTGAACTGGTGTAACAGTTCATCCATGTCCTCACCTGTGACAAGTTGGGTATAAAGTTTAGAAAATGCGCACACCCGTGCGTAATCTTTATGCTTTTCGTCCCTGCGTATTATTTCTGCAAGACGGATGATAAGTTCACTGGTCGTCATTTTCGGTAGTTTTTTTAGTTCGTTTTTTATGTTCCCCGATAGTTTCAAATACCACATTGACAGGGGCAGCGTCAGACTTCTGGTCTGAACGTTGGTATTTTGCTAAGACAAATTCGCTGTAATCTTTAAAGGCTGTCAAAGCTCCTTTTGGGTCATCCTTGCCAACGGCTTTCAACCAGGGCCCAAGATTAGGTAAGTTATCTACAAGGGCAGCACGGATAGCTTCCCGGATATTATCAACATTCTCTGCTATTTCTTCTATGGCTGCATCGGCTACTACTATTTCTGTCTTAGGTCGGATATGCCTCGGCCCGTTACCTTTGGGTCTGCCTCTGCCATCTTTCCTCTTTTCAACGTATGCCATCTACTTAAAATATTACTTTAAATGAACTGCAAATATAAATTGATAATTAAGCATTTAAACATTTGTTGATAAATTTACATGAAGTTCTCAAATTGTGTGGAGAAAGCCTCACAGATCATATAAGTTACAGTATCAGAATGATGTCCGTACAACTCATAGATAACCTGTGACTTAGGATCACGCTTTACCTGCTTCTGTACAGAACCATCCATAGCTTCTATCAATGACTGAAAATCCAATATTGTCTTTTTGCACTTCTGGTCAATGCTTAACTCCATATTGAACCCGCCAAAAAGTAACTTGTTGATGAACCACCGTCTTTTCCTTACTAAAGGATTTGCCTTCGGCACACGCATAGAATAGTTATGCAGGTATTTGCTCATCGAACTCTCTACAATATCCCAGTCAGTCACGTTGCTCCTTGTGTCCCTGGTCTTACCGGAGGCATCACCATAGAGATAAACACCGTACTTCAGTTCGTACCTATACTTTATTATTATCTCCTCACATAAACGCTCACTGGTATTATAAGGATTAGGTAAGGCAAATTCATCCAGGACATTGATGAAGAAATAAGGCTTAACACCTCCACTGCCATCAGGTATCTCACGCTTTATGATCTGTGAAACAGTAGCAGAAATATAAGGATTAACGTTGAAGTCAATAGAGATATGTATAGGCATCTGGTTAACATATTTCACGTCTTTAACGTGCCTGTCGTACCTGAAGTTAAAGAAAAACTCACTGCCGGTCTTTACCTTGCCCCACTGCCCCAGAACATAAACCCTGTTAAGATTAGGGTCAAATGAATACCTGTCAGCCAAAACCTGCTTATACTGTGCATCGGTGAAAAAATTATCCATGTAGGTCGTATGTAACGTATATGTCAACCCTCCCTGCGTGGTATCAAAGAACTGCCTTTTTATCCAATGTGATTCATCAATAGGATTGAAAGTAAGAATGAGTTGGTAATAATATTGTGACTTTCCCCTGTATCTTAAATCCAACTGTGTCCAGTCGGCTTCCTCCAACTCAGTAGCCTCCTCCACCCATGCTGCTGTGCTGAAGATAGATTTTAGCTTTTCAGGATCATCCAACCCGATACAGCGTATCTCGGCTCCATTCCAGAACTTAAAATTGTGATAAGAAGGATTTATCGTTACCAGGTCATCAATGCCCATCCTTCTAAGTTCGTCCCTTATCTGTGCAAAGACGGAACCTAATACTGTCGTACCATATTTCCTGAAAACAGTAAAGGCATGGCAGAACGGCTGTTCTTTTGTCCCTACCTCTGTTATGCACCGTTTTATGACTTTCTGTGCTGCTGCCTGACTTTTCCCGCTTGATGCTCCGCCCCAGATGATGTTATACCGTTGTTCATTCACCATGAACTCCTCAAACTTCTTGTTGACAGTAGTATAACATGTCTTTTGCTGCATTTGGCAAAGATATAACTTATATCTATTATGTCAATATTTGTTGATAAGTATATTATTTAGAATCATTATTTATTAGTGTTTCGTGTCGAAAAGGGTTATTACAGTTGTAAATTTGCAACATTAAATCGTGAAACAATGGCTGAAATAATCTTAAAAGAAACAGGATTACAGGAGGCAGCACGCTAACGTTTCGCAAGTTGG
>Ga0315291_10004171_pt1 | contig 18485 bp, 11 predicted proteins | sample YL17G12_20_MG_FD_203070 | JGI IMG/M metagenome (GOLD analysis project Ga0315291, IMG submission 203070) | Sediment microbial communities from Yellowstone Lake, YNP, Wyoming, USA - YL17G12_20 | ecosystem: Environmental > Aquatic > Freshwater > Lake > Sediment | place: USA: Wyoming | collected...
GGGTGCTTTCCCACTGGGCGCGGCCCGGGGTCTGTGCGGCGACCGCTATGTAGTTATCGGTGATGCCGCCGGGCTGGTCCGGCCCTTCAAGGGCAAGGGGATCAACTGCGCGTTGGAGGGTGGCATACGTTGTGCCAGAACGATCCTGGATCACGGCATCTCGGAATCGGCACTGGCCGGCATCGCGCAGAGCCAGCGCAGTCTCACCCGCGACCTGTGGTATGGCCGCCTGGTGCGCCTGCTCGTTGGGTTCGCCGAGCGCTTCGACTCGGTGGACCCTGTGATTGACGCCGCCTCGTCGTCCCCCGACCTCCAACAGGCGCTGTTCGACTGCATCTCCGGTCGAACGACGTATCGCGACGTCGTCCTGCGGCGGAGCAACCTGCGGTGGCTGCCTTCTGCAGCCTTGCGCTGCCTCGGGCGCGCGCTGCGGCTCGCCATCACCAGCAGTCGTCACGGTCGCCGGGCGGCCAGACCCTAGCGCCCCAGGCGCCCCACGCTGAGGGCCGTTCGCTGCCGCGTCACAGTGGGAGTTGGAGTGCCCTTGCGATGTACACCGCCATCTGGTCTCGCGTCACCGGCAGCTCCGGGTGGTACAGCCCGTCGCCGTAGCCCTTGACCACCTCCCGTCCCGCGCAGTACTCCACCTGCTTATAGGCCCAGAAGGTGCTGAGCACATCGGGGAAGGTGGGCGGCGGCTCGGGGTCAGGGATGCCAGCGTCTCCCGCTGGAGCAACGAGCGCGCGTGCGATGAACACCGCCATCTGGCCCCGGTCGAGCGCGATTCCGGGCCCATACGTCCCGTCCCCATAGCCCTGCACCACATTCTGGCCCACTGCGTACTCGATGTACTTGTAGGCCCAGAACGTTGGCGCCACATCGCTGAAACTGGGAGGCGGCACAGGGTCCGGCACGTTGTCATCCCCTCCGGCGAGCGCCCGAGCAACATACACCGCCATCTGGTCGCGAGTGACCGGCCACAATGACTGGTAGAAGTAGACTGTCTGCCCCGGGTTCTTCGGGTCCGGGAACGGATAGCCTGTCACGATGCCACTCGCTGCACAAGCCTCCGTCTCATCGAAGGACCAGTACGTGGGGTACAGGTCGTAGAACGACCCGACCCGGTCCGTAATGCACACCTCGTCAATCACGCCGCTGAAGCACCGATAGTTGGTCTCATTGCCCGGGTCCGCGCTCCGGCCTATCGTGGCAACCAGGTCGTTCTGCACTGGCGTCCCGCTGACCGGCCAGTACGTCGGCGGTGAGCTGTCCAGGTAGAGCGAGATGGCCGAGCCGTCGTAAGTCCCGGCCACGCAGTACCAGATGCCGGGCACCAGCCAAGTTGCGGAGGTTACCGAGTACTCAGTCCCGCACTGGTCGTCTCCGAAGCTCACCCTGAAGCTCGCCCGGGAGTCCGCTCTCAACACTAGCTCGTAGTTGCCCCCGCATCCCGGCTCCCACTTGCTCACTATCGCCTGCGACTGGAAAGTGCTGGTCCCCGGCTTCACCCAGGCTCTGACCAGTATCTGCTGTGGCAGGTCTATGTCAGCCGTCGTGACCCGGTCATCAACCCCGTCGAAGAGCAGCCCAAAACCATCTGCCTTCGCGTGCTCCGACGTCCACGTCGGCCCACTGCCAGCCGGCAACAGCGTGCCATCATTCCCGCTGCCCGAAGAGTCGGACGCAGTCTCTCCGGACCCTTCGTCGAAGTGCCATTGTCCAGCCCAGCGGGTGGGCATGATGATGATCGCCTGGCTCTTTCGGTTGTTGTTCTCATTGGTCTCGGTTACCTGTTCGTTGACGTCGGCGATGGCGCCGATGTAGTACGTGCCCGTGTCCAGTCCAGCGGGCACGTCAATGGACCCTCCCCGCGGCTGCGATCCGGCCGCCTCGATTGCAGTATGGGGTAGGTTCGTCCAGGCTAGCTGATCCGTCAGCGCCGCATCTCGGGCCAGGCAGATCCGGGTGGCCGAAGCCACTGATGCGGCTGTGCCCAGGTTGGCCGTGGTCTCGTTGACGGTCACGCTCTGCCCCTGAAGCGCGCTGCCCGGCGCGCTCAGCGACTCGATCGCCAGGTCCGGCGCACCACCGATGATGATCTGCTGACTGCGTTTGTTGTTGGTCTCGTCACTCTCCGTCACCGCTGCCCCAACGTCGGCGATCGCGCCCACATAGTAGATCCCGGAGGCTAGACCGGCCGGGATCGCCAGAGAGGTCCCTTGCTGATCAGAGGCGCCCTCCGCCAGGCCAGGGTGAGACAGGTCATCTGTGACTACCTGATCGGTGAGCGTCGAGTTGCGCGCCAGGCAGACGCGAGTGGTCGAGGCGCCGGCGACCTCTGTTCCCTCGTTCTTCGTGGTCTCGGTGACAGGGATGGTGTCTCCCTGTAGCGCGAAGTCCGGTGCCGTCAGCGCTGATACTACCAAGTCCGGCACACCCCCGATGATGATCTGCTGGCTGCGCTTGTTGTTGGTTTCGTCGCTCTCCGTCACCACCCCGCCGACATCGGCGATGGCCCCTACGTAGTAGAAACCCGAAGGAAGAGCCGCCGGCACGGTGACCGAGCCACTCTTCTGCTCAGAGGCGCCCTGAGCCAGTGCGGAGTGAGACAGGTCCTTGGAGCCTATCAGGTCTGTCAGCGCCGCGTCGCGGGCCAGCACCACGCGGGTGGACGAGGCGCCTGAATCGGCTGTTCCTTGGTTCTTCGTCGTTTCGGTGATCGCAAGGTTCTCCCCCTGATTCACCGTTGCCGGAGCGCTGAGCGCTGAGACCACCAGATCGGGAGTGCCGCCGATATGGATCGGCTGGCTCCGCTTGTTGTTGGTTTCGTCACTCTCCGTCACCTGGTTGTTCACGTCAGCAATCGCGCCGACATAGTAGTCGCCTGACGCGAGATCGGCAGGAACGCTCAGGGGACCACTTCTCGAGCTGGACCCGCCCGGCGGAAGCGTAGTAGGGGAGAAGTCCTTGGTGGATACCTGGTCGGTAAGTGCCGCATCCCTTGCCAAGCAGACCCGGGTCGTGAAGGTACCGGATACCGCTGTGCCCTGGTTGGTCGTCACCTCGGTTACGATAATGTTCTGCCCCTGCATGGCTGTGCTCGGCGCCGTCAGCGATGACACTACCAGGTCAGGCTTGAGCCCGATGCCAATCGCCTGGCTCTTCTTGTTGTTGCTCTCGTCGCTCTCCGCGACTGCCCCGTTGACATCCGCAATCGCCCCAATGTAGTAGGTGCCCGGCGCAAGATCAGCGGGCACAAGAAGAGGGCCGCCCTTCTGCTCCGACGCCCCCGCGGCCAGCGCGGCATGGGCGAGATCGCGGTTCACTACCTGATCGGTAAGGGCCGCATCGCGGGCGATGCAGATCCGGGTCGTGGACGAACCGGACGCAACGGTCCCCTGATTCTTGGTGGTCTCGGTTACCCCGACCATGGCGCCCGGCTGTGCCTCGCTCGGAGCAGTCAGTTCCGAGACAACCAGATCGGGTGCCGCAGCCAATGCAGCACCAGACAGTCCTAGCAGAATGGTCAGAGCAAGAATCGCCGGAGACAACAGCCCCGCTAACGGTTGACGCATGGTCGTAGATCTCCTCTCGCTGGGAGAGACGAGCAGAACACGATGCTCGCCCCGCACGCAGGGCCTCACCGCCCGCAGCCCCTCTCAGCGCTCACTCATACACCGCATGCTGCTATCTGGTACAACAGCGTCGCCCGGTTCTCCTGCCTCTCCACCTGCTCTGCAAGGATAAAGAGCGGCCGCAGCGCCTGCCGGCTCCTGGCGGCTGGGCTCGACCCTGCGGGCCGGCGCGCCGGCCGCCGCGCTGGTCGGGGACATCCAGAGGCGATGATGCAGTCCCGATCCCGGGGCAAAAGGACTCGAGGCATTGCCTCGGAACAAAACACCCCAAGGAATGGCCACCGCACTCGTCAAGCCCGTCGGGGACCGCTGCAACCTGCGCTGCCGGTACTGCTTCTACCGACCGGGCACCGGTGCCTCCGGCGCGGTCATGGACAGGCATGTGCTGCGAGCCATGACCCGGCAGTTCCTGGCAGCGGGCGACTCGCCCGTCGTTTTCGCCTGGCAGGGTGGAGAGCCTACGCTGGCCGGCATTGACTTCTACCGCGCCGCCGTCGGCCTCCAACAGCAGCTCACTCGACCGGGGCAGGCAGTCGCGAACGCCTTCCAGACCAACGGCGTCCTGATTGACGATGCCTGGGCCGAGTTCCTCGCCTCAAACCGATTCCTGGTGGGACTTAGCATTGACGGCCCGGCCGATCTGCACGACGCCGCGCGGCGCTCCGCCGGAGGGGCGCCTTCCCATGACGCGGCCGTGCGTGCCTGGCATCTGCTTCGCAAGCGGCAGTGCGAGGTGAACGCGCTTTGCGTGGTGCACGATGCCAACTGCACCAGAGCCGGGGAGGTCTACCGCTATCTCACCGATGAACTGGGCGCGGGCTACCTCCAGTTCATCCCATGCATTCCGCCGCCCGCGGGTAGCGCAGGCTTTAGCCTGCCGTCGCCGCTCGGCGTGGACGAGCAAGGAGACCGGCTGCCGGTCGGCGCCTATGGCAGGTTCCTCACTGACCTGTTCGAGTGCTGGGTCGCCGAAAGGAGCCGGTCCATTTCGGTGAAGCTGTTCGACGATCTCGTCCTGTTCCTCGCAGGGAAGCCGATGCGCGACTGCATGTTCCGCGCGACTTGCGACAGTCATCTGGTGGTGGAGCGCGATGGCTCCGTCTACCCCTGCGACTTCTTCGTCTCCGAGCAGCACCGGCTTGGCAGCATCGCTGACCAGCCTCTCACCGAAATACGCGAGGGAGCTGCCGAGTTTCGCGATCGCAAGCAGCGGGAGCGCCCGCAGGCCTGTCGCGACTGCCGGTATCTCGACATCTGCCAAGGCAGTTGCCCGCGCTTCTGGCAGGCCGACTCGGCGGGCGTCTGGCGCCAGGCTCTGTGTGAGGACATCCGGTTCTTCCTCGACCACTGCCGCGGAAAGCTCGAGGAGATGGCCCGCGCCGTACAAGCTCGCTGGCGCCAGGACCCGGGGACAGGCCGTCCCCCCGGTCCAACATAGCACTCCGTGACAGCGTCGTCCCCAGCTGAGCCCCCATGGGTCTGCCGGGGCGCCGCGCACTCGGGTAGTGGGTCAGTTTGAATGGACAAGCAAGCAATAGCTAAGTTGTTGCGCCTTTGCCGGAGATTGCGCCAGATTATCCCCTGGGGAGTAGCAGGGCAGCATCCGGGTATGGTAGAATCAATACAGCGAACGTCTGCTGGCACTAGGGGCGGAGCCATGTACTTCCAATTCGGCCCACAGAAGATCGTTGAAGCTATAGCCGTCCTGATTCGCGCGTCTGACTCCTGCGACCATCCTCACATGGGGTGCCTCCGCCTTCTGAAACTTCTCTACATCGCGGACCGCGAGAGCCTACGCGAAACGGGATCACCCATCGTTGGCACTAAGCCAGTTGCGATGAAAGACGGCCCCCTGCACAGCGATGCCTACGACATCGTCAAGGGGAGCAGATGGGATGCCGAGACGTGGGCGGTGTTTCTGCACAAGGCCGGGAATGAGGTGTTCATTGTCAAGAACCCAGGAGTGCTGAATCTGTCTCGCTATGAGATAGATAAACTGACCGAAACGGTAGATCGGTACCGAGACAAGAACGAGTGGGATTTGGTCAACATTACGCACGAGTTTCAGGAATGGAAGAATAACCAGCCTGAGGCCGGCGGTCCGAAAGCCAAGCCGATCCCCATGGAGGATATCATAGACGCCGTGGGGCTTACGTACATGAAGACTGAAATCCTCCGCGACATAGAGGAGACAAGGAAACTCAACGCCGTGTTCGGCATGCCATCATAAGATGGAAGCGGGCCATACGTTCTTCTACGAGGACGGGTCGGATGATCACCTGTGGGTGGTCATATCCGACCCTGTTTCATATGAGAACGATCAGGTAGTGATTGTGTGCTTCCACTCCTACATCGAGGGAAGGCCAGGGCATGATACTACCTGCATCCTACATCCTGGAGATCACCCGTTCATCACCCGCCCTACTTTCGTGAATTACGGCCGCGCCAGATGGATTCCCAGGGATGCTCTGGAGAGGCTGTTGTCCTACAATACGATCCGCCGAAGAGCGGACTTGCAGCCGCATATCCTCAAGGCGGTGCAGCAGGGAGCGGGCGAGTCCAGGCACATCCGAGAGAAGTTCCGGATGCTGCTGACAAAGCAAGGCATCGTAGAGTAGCCCCCCGCCCGTGCTCGCGACTCCTTGACATCCGACCGCAGTTTTCCTATGCTATGCCCTCACCAACCATTCCCCAGCTCGACCTCGCGCCGGGCTCTCCGGCATTTCCGGGGCCGGCGTCGCGGGCCGAAGCACGGGCCAGTCAAGGAGGGGTCTCATGCGGCATCGGCGTCTGCAACCAACCATTGTCTGCCAGCTCGCGCTAGCGCTGGCGGTGCTGGCCGCTCCAGCCTGCTGGTCGTTCCCGGCGCCGGATACCACCGGGTGGACCGTCTGGCAGGCAGAGGAGGCGCAACAGACGGGGCCCTGGCAAGCGGGCGAACCGTCCGGCGACGGCGCGCAGTATCTCTCCCCCTCACAGGCCGGCGACACGCTCACCTTCTCCTTCACGACTGACCAGCCAATGTCCCTGCGTGTGCGGCCGGTGTGGTGGCGCTCCGGCGACCAGCGGCTCGCCCATCGCTTCCCCTACCCACTGGTGCGGCAGCCAGGGCCTGACGCGGTGGACTTCGTCGGCACGACGGTGTTCGCCACCGCGCCCGCGGCCGGCCGAGTCATAGCCGTGGACGCACTCACCGAGAAGGTGACCGGCTGCGTCGAGGTCGGCGGGTATCTGTCCGATCTGGTGGCAGACCGGGAGAAGGGGCGAGTCTACGTGGCCGATGCTCTCGGCGACCGAGTGATCGCGCTCGACGCCGCGCACATGAGTGTGCTCGCGTCGGTGGATGTTCCAGGCGAGCCGTGGGCGCTTGCGCTCGACGGGGACCGGCTGTTTGTCGCCTGCCGACATGGAAAGCGATTGGCCGTTTTTTCCACCAACACCGGTAAGCAACTGGCCGAGATCCCCCTTCCTGCCGAACCGATCTCAGTCGCACTGGAGGGCGGCCAACTGGCAGTGCGCTACCAGCAGCAGCTCGTCAACGCCATGACGCTGGAGCCTTCCGCGCCCGACCAGCTGTACCAGGGGGTGGAGAAGTGGCGCTGGCCAGAGGGAGAGGAATGCCCCAACCCGACCTGTAGCTGCAAGTGGGTCGAGTGCGATGAGCCTCACCGGCTCACCATCGTGACGGGCAAGGGCCTGGAGGTCATTGATGTCAGCGCCGTCACCGGCCTCGCCCCTAATCCGGAGATCGTCGCCCCCATGGGTGACATGCCGGGCCCCACCTCGGCCGCGCTCTTCAGCCTCGGTGATCCACCGGTGGACACGATCTTCTTCTCGGCCCCGGCGGCCGGCAGGATCGGCATCTACCACACGAAGAGCAAGAGCTTCGATTCGGTTGATGTCGGCAGCCTGACGGGCTTCATCGTGCACAACGGGAACCTGTACATCGCCGATCCTATAGGCGACCGGGTGCTGGTGATGGACCAGGAGACCAGGAAGATTGAGGCCGTGATCGGGGTGCCGGGAGGCCCCGCCAACCTAGTCGCGGTGGGAGAGGTCCGCTGGCAGCGCGAGGAGTACGCGGATGACAGAGAGGTATGGCCTCCGACCCCTGTCAACCGTCTCTTCGTAAGCTGCGCGGAGAGTAGGGACGTGGCGGTGCTGGACCTGAAGACGAATGAGGTTGTCGGGCGGGTGGCTATGCCGGCCGAGCCGCGGGGAGTGACATTCCTCCCGATGCCGAATCCGAGCTGGTGGCCCCTGCTTGCCGACGACCGCATCGCCCTCGCGCTCCAGCCACGGGTCGCGGTTGAGTTCCGGCCCAGCCAGGTTGACCTGGCCAAGATGGCGATCTCGCCCGCTCCGCTCAGCACTCCTTCGGCCGCGCCGCGGCGCGATCGCGCGCAAGTGACCGTCTCGGGTGGGAGCGCCAAGACCTTCCTGGCCGCCAACACGCTCGCCCTGACGGTTGACGGCGGTCGCACCGTTGACCTGAGCGCGCTGGCCGATCCGATGCTCGCGCCCGATAGGCCGCTGTCCGCGAAGGATACCGCGGGAGCAGCGACAATCTCCGTGGACGGCGGGCGGGACTACGACTGGGCCAGGGGCGCGTGGATGGCCCCGGACTCGGAGCTGTTCCTGGTCAACGACAGCGACGCGTTCTGGCGCTACAACGCGCCGACCTTCACCGTGGGGCCGGGCCAGCACGAGCTAAGGGTCAAGGCGCAGAGCGCATTCGTCCGTCTCGATGCCGTCGCCGTCGCTCAGACACCGGAGCCGGACCTGGACCTCGCCATCCTGCCCGAACCGCAGGAGGTGCATGGGCGCGTGAACCTGATCTCCTACCACGGCGTCTTTTACGATGCCGAACCCGTTCGCTTCACTGTGCAACTCACTAACCGCGGGACTACGGCGACACAGGTGAAAGTGTCCTACGCTCTGACCGATTACCTGGACGACACGACACATCCCGTCGGGCCAGCCCAGGCGACGCTCGGCGCCGGCGAGACGACCTCGTTGCCGCTCGACCTGTCCGGCATCGGTGCCGGCCGCTTTCGGCTTGCGGTCACCGCTGACACGCCGTCGGGTCAGATGGTGAAAGAGATTCGCTTCCTCCGCATGCCGAAGCTCGGCCACCCGCGGCTGTTCTTCCGGAAGGAGGACCTGCCCGATATCAAGGCGAGGATTGCCGCTTATCCGACGCTGTTCCGCCGCTATGCCGAGTGGTTGGAGCGCATGAGCGAGCGCGAGGGCAAGTTCCCGAACCGCTTCCTCCCGCCTGGCGTCACGGCCGACGACTGCGCCTCGGTCGCGCCCGAGGGGACCGACCCGCGCCGCGCCGGCAACCTCTGCGGCTGGCGCAACTACGAGGTCGGCTGGCGCATCCTCGCCTCCGAGCTGGCGCTCGCTTTGCTCAAGCCCGACAGCGAGATGCTGAAAACCAAGGTCGAGGCTTTCCGCAACGCGGAGAAGGTGGACCACTACTGCCAGTTCCACCACCACGGCCCGTTCTTCCCGGGCGTGGACGGCAGCCTCATTGACCTCGCGCCCGATCCATCAACCGCTGCACCTAAGATCCGCAAGCAGATGGAGGGGCAATGGGGCTCGATGGACGTGCTGCCGTGGACCCTCACGTTGCTGGAAGAGCCGATCACACCTGAGAAGAGGGCGATGATCTACGAGATCATGACCATGGAGAACAACGCCGAGGTGCATTTCGGCGCGCACCACGGCGCCCGCGGCGGGGTCTGGTGGCAGAACCCTTACACCTGGTGCCACTGCCCGAACCACGGCTACACGCTCATGTTCATGTTCCTCAAGAACGTCTTCGGCGAGCCGCGCCTCTTCGACAAGCCCATCTTCACCGGCTACCTGACGTTCCAGCGCTACGCCGATCCGTTCCAGGACATCGCCGCCCTCCAGCCGAACCGGCGCGGACCCAATGGCGAACCGTGGCATTGGATCCTGGCTTCGCTGTCGCGCCACCCGCTGGAGAAGGCGACCTATCAGTGGGACGAGTGGATCGAGAAGATGAACGGTCCCCTGCCCGGCGACGAGGCCGCGGCGGTTGACAAACTCATGGCGCTCGAGGGCGTTGATCTCAAGGGCCCGATGGCAGGAGCCGCGAACTACTTCGTCTCGGCCGTCTCGGCGCCCATGGCGCTGGCGCTCGGCTGGTACGACCCGGCCGCGCCGGAAGTGGACTGGAAGGCCCTGCCGCCCACTGCCGTGTTCGACGTGGAGGGATGGGCGACGATGCGCTCCGGCTGGGACCGCGGCGCGACCGAAGTCACTTTCGCCTCCGGCGTGCGCGACCATACCGCGCGCAACAAGCCCAATCACCTCACCATCGTGAAGGGCGGGCGCTATCTCCTCGGCACGCCCTCGCTCCTGACCGACGACGGCTACAACACCGGTGCCTGGGCGAACACCGTGGTTGTTGACGATGAGTGGAGGCGGCAATGGACGCTGAACCTCCAGCAACCGCGCGACGGCGAGCATGTGGTCATCAACCGCTTCTCGCCCCTCAGCTTCACCTACGTCTCCCGCGACCGCGCGGCGGTTGGCTACAAGCCGGCCGAACAGGGATGGGGCGGCGGACTCGATCTGCACGGCCATACCGAGACGATCTTCATGCAGGAAGGTCGCCTGCTCGCCTACCAGACCTGGCCGGGGCTCGACTACGTCGCCGGCGACGCCTCTAACGCCTGGCCGGTTGACAAGGTCTCCAAGCTCGACCGCCAGGTCGTGTTCGTGAAGCCCGACCTGGTCGTGGTGTACGATCGCGTTACGCTCGGGCCGGCCGGACAGGAAACGGCATGGATGGCGGCCACTGGCAGCGGGCTGTCGCTCGACGGTGACCGGTTCCGCGTTCAGAGCGGCTCCGAGTTCCTCACCGGCCGCGTGCTGCTGCCGCAGCAGCCGGTCCTGTCCGCGCCCGAACCACAGGCGGTTGGCTACCTCTGGAAGGATCAGAAGCTCCTGCGAATCAGCCCGGCCCAACCGTCCAACACCGTCGAGTACCTTGTCGTGATGCGCGCCGGCGGCGGCGACGCGCCGCTGCCCGAGACCGGCCTGCTCCGCGATGACGCAACAGCAGGTGTGCGCGTAGTGAGGCCCGACGGCTCGATTGAGCTACGGTTCAACCGTCGCGGTCCGGTCGGCGGGGTGGCGAAGGTGACATCTCGCGGGAAGCTGCAGCGGTGCGACCTGCGTGAGGCAATCGAGGACACCTACCGCAACTGGAGCGCTGACCCGAGGTACGAGACCTGGGTGAGCGATCCGCGACTCAGCTTCGTGGTCCCACTAGCGGATAGACAGTAGCGAGGAAGCAAGAAGGCCGAGAGTCGAGATTCGGGACTACTCTCGAATCTCGACTCTCGACTTCTCGGCCGGCCCTGAGGCGGACTCCTCGCCTCTCTGCCCCTACGCGCTCGCGCCCCGCGCCAACTCCGCGCCGAGCTTCACGCCGGAGACGACGCGGCCAAGGTGGCGCTCCTCGGACTCAACCGGTTCACCTGCCATGCCCTTTACCAGGGGGACCACACCCGTCCAGGTTGTGCAGAGGTAGCCCAGCATCAGCGGCCCCGACTCTTTGCGCGCCACCTCGACGAACCGACGGATGCTCCTCTCGCTATTCCAGCCCGAAGGCCAGACCCGGAAGCCCTTGTCCTGGAAGAAGCGCACCGAAGGGAAGTCCGGGTTCGCCATCCCGTAGTGCCAGTCACACATCACGATATCCTTGGGAACCGAGTCAACTGCCTCCCAGGTCCCGTTGTTGCTGCTGTCCCAGCCGTCGTAGTGCATCACCTCGTCGTTGAGCAAGCGGTCGCCCCACATCTGCATCTCCATTCCGCGCTTGCCCACGAGATGGCCATGGAGGTCGTTCACTGCCTTCCCAAACAGTTGGGCGTTAGACTTGCCTTTGCAGCGCGGGCACTCACCCAGGACAAACACCTCGTCCATGCCAACATGGAACGCCTTCGCCTCGAACGCGTCTATCAGCTCATCGAACAGGTCGAACACGATGGCGTTCAGGTTGGGATGGTTCGGGCACCAGCTCATGCAGTAGAAGCCCTCCGCCGTCGTGTCCATCTCCGGCGCCTCGTTGAACTCCGGATGCGCCCGGAGCAGCGCCCCCGTGTTCTCCCGCCACGACTGATGGCCGAGGCACTGGTATTGCGGGACGAGCTGGATATTCTTGTCGCGGGCCAGCGCCGCCAGCTTGCGCGCGTCCGCCTTGGTGATGACATCGGAATCCGCGCACTCCGGATGGCTTGCGAACTGGAAGCCCGCGTCTACCTCGACGATCACCCAGTTCAGCCCAAGGGCTGGCGCGATCTCACCGATCAGGCGCTCGAGGGCAGGCATGCTCGCCCGGCCCCCGGACATCACGTGGATGCCCCTCCGCGGGAGCGGCCCCGCAAACCCAACCGGCTCGTCTGCCGGCGCCAGCTCATCGGAGGCACAGGACGGCAGAACCGCCGCCGCGATCGCGCCCGTAGCCACGTGCCTCAGAAAATCGCGTCGACTTAACATGGCAGTGCTCTCCTCCCCCGCCCCCATGACACTCCGCCGCGGCCGCGCCCCTTTCCTGCAAGGACACGTGAGCGGGAATCGGCAGAGGTCTGGTCGAACGGGTGGGCGTTCAGCTACCGCGGAGGTGACAAGCCACATGACTGTCCGGCCGAACTTCCTATGCTTCATAACCGATCAGCAGCGCGCCGACCACTGGGGCGGCGCGGGCAACCCGGTGATCCAGACCCCGAACATAGACCGCCTCGCGGCCGAGGGAATGGTCTTCGACCGCGCCTATGTCGCCAATCCGCTCTGCATGCCCGCGCGGGCAACGCTGTTCTCCGGGCTGACCCCGCGCGCCCACACCGTCCGCACCAACGGCATCCCTCTCCCCTACCACCTCCCCACCATCACCGAGGCGCTACGCGCCCACGGCTACCGGACTCACGGCGTCGGCAAGATCCACCTCCGGCCCTTCGGCATCCCCAATGGTACGAAACCAGAGGAGCTCTCCCCCGACGAGTTCCCGGAGAGCCAGGACATGTGGCTCACCGGCCGGGTCAGCTCCCTCCCAAGCCCGTACTACGGCCTCGAACGGGTGGAGTTCGTCGGCGGCCACGGCCATTGGATATGGGGAGACTACGTCCGCTTCCTGCGGCAGCAGCGCCCGGAAGGAGAGCGACTTCTCTCGCGCGACCATAGCTCCCCTACCAGATTCGGCGCCGAGCAGTCCTGGGTGTCCGCAGTGCCCGACGAGCTACATCACTCTACCTGGGTTGGCGAACGCGCCACTGCCTTCCTCCGCGAGCAAGCGAGCCGGCCCGAGCCGTTCTTCCTCTGGTGCTCGTTTCCCGACCCACACCATCCCTATTGTCCGCCGCGCCCGTGGTGTGACATGTATGACCCGGCCGACATCTCCCTGCCCATCCGGCGCGAAGGCGAACTCGACGATCTGCCACCCCATTTCAGGCGCATCTTCGAGGACAGCTTCCAGCTAAGCGGCCGCGGCGGCCGAACTCAGATCGCAGACGAGCAGATCCGGGAGATCGTGGCCCTGACTTACGGCATGATCTCACTCGTTGACCGCGAGATCGGCAAGGTGATCCGCGCGCTCGAAGAGACGAACCTGCGCGAGAACACGGTGGTCGTGTTCATGTCCGACCACGGCGATATGATGGGCGACCACTGGATGCTCAACAAGGGGCCCTTTCACTTCGACGGCCTGCTTCGCATCCCGTTCATCTGGTCGTGGCCCGGCCGGTTCCCTGCCGCGAGCCGGACTCAGTTCCTGACCAACCAGCTCGACTTTGCGCCCACCGTGCTCGACCTCGCCGGCGTCCCCGCCCCCGAGGGCCACACACCGCGCACGCCCGAGGCCCCGCTGATGCCGCCACCCTGGCCGGGCATGTCGCTCGCACCGCTCTTGCGGGGACAGGAAGTGGCGACAAGGGAGGCAATCGTCGTCGAGAACGACGAGGACTACCTGGGGCTGCGCCTGCGAACTCTCATCACGCCCGATCATCAGCTCACCGTCTACGGGGACCAGCCTTATGGCGAGCTGTTCGATCTGCGCGAGGATCCCCGGCAACTCCACAACCTCTGGTCCTCGCCCCTCCACCGCACACTTCGCGACGAACTGGAGCGACAGCTGCTCCATCGGCTGATTCAGACCGACTCAGCTCTCCCCCGCCGCCTCTGCCACGCTTGAATAGCCCTCGGGCGGGCCTGACGCCCGCCCGAGGGCAGCGCCGTCCTCAGGTGACGTGCCGGGAGCAGTCGAAGCCTCTGCCGAGATCACACCACACGCAAGCATCCGGCGCTCTCTCGGTGATGGCGAGCTGCCCCTCGCACTTTCCGCACAGCCGTTCCTCACCAGGACCCATTGGGCCGTCGCAGGGCGTGATCGTCATCGGACATAGCTGGATGCACGATTGGCACTGCTTGCAGAACTCCGGGCGCACGCCGAACGGGAAATCAATGTGGCGCGCCTTTCCTCGCCCGACGAATCCAAGCGCCCGAGCATCCCACAACTCCGCGCAGGCCCGCACGCACCGCCCGCAGAGCACGCACTTCTGGTTGCGGAACGGATATCGCACCCGCCTGACACCGCACCGCACCGCGATATCTTGAATGGCGCGCGAGTTGGGGGCCTGCGCGACGAGCAGCTCCGCGATGTTGCGCCGGAGCATCCTGATCCTCTCGGTGTTGCTCCGGATCACCATGTCCTCCTGCACGCGCAGCGTGCAGGAGGCAGTGACTCGTGCCCGCCCGTTTTCAACTCGCTCTACGATGCACAGCCTGCAGCCGCCGAAGTCGGATAGGGTGGGAACATGGCACAGGTGTGGGATGCAGATACCGTACTCCATCGCGGCCTCGAGCACGCTCAGGCCCTTCGGCGCACGCACCGACGCTCCGTCAATCGTCAGTTCCACGTACTGGGGCATGGTGACCTCGTCAGCTCAACACGATGGCATCGTATCTGCACTCGGCGATGCAGATCCCGCATCGCTGGCAGGCGGCTTGCTCGATCCTGTGGGCCTGCTTTGTCTCGCCCGAGATGGCCCCGTGTGGGCAGGCCTCCCGGCACAGGCCGCAGCCTGTGCATCGCTCTTCGTCTATCGTGTACGTGATCAGCGCGCGGCACACCCCGGCAGGACATCGCCCCTCTGCAATATGCGCCTCGTACTCACTGCGGAAATGCCGCAGGGTGGAAAGCACCGGGTTCGGGGCGGTCTTGCCGAGCGCGCAAAGCGCCGTCTCGCGGATCGTATCGCCCAGCTCCTCCAGCAGCGCAAGCTGCCCGGGGCGGCCCCGCCCCTCTGTGATGTCCGTGACGATCTCGAGCATGCGGTCAACACCGACCCGGCAGGGCACGCACTTGCCGCAGGACTCGTCCTGCAGGAAGCGCAGGAAATACCTGGCCACGTCCACCATGCAGGTCCGCTCGTCCATCACGACCATGCCGCCGGAGCCGACCATCGCGCCCGCTTTCGCCAGCGCGTCGAAATCCACCGGAAGGTCGAACTGCTCCACTGGAAGGCATCCCCCGGACGGTCCGCCGGTCTGCACCGCTTTCACCGCCGATCCGTCCGCGGCGCCTCCTCCGATGTCGAACACAATGGTACGCAGTGTCGTGCCCATCGGCACCTCGACCAGGCCCGTGTTCTTCACCCGGCCCGTGAGGGCGAATATCTTCGTCCCCTTGCTCCCCTTGGTGCCCTTACCCGCAAACCAGGGCGCGCCGTGCTGCATGATCAACGGGACGTTCGCCCAGGTCTCGACATTGTTCAGTGTGGTAGGTTTTCCCCAGAGACCTTCCTCGACCGTGTGCACGTCCTTCGGCCGCGGCTCGCCGACCTTCCCCTCAAGCGAAGCCATCAGCGCTGTTGACTCGCCGCAGACGAACGCGCCCCCGCCCCGCGCCACGTCAATATCGAAGCTGAATCCCGAACCCAGGATGTCCTCGCCGAGGAATCCATACTCCCGCGCTTGCTCCACCGCCCGGCGCGAGCGCTCCAGTGCAGCCGGATACTCGTTGCGGACGTAGATGTATCCCCGCTCCGCGCCGATCGCCCAGGCGCCGATGAGCATCCCCTCAAGCACTAGGTGCGGGTTGCCCTCCAGGAGACTGCGATCCATATACGCCCCCGGATCGCCCTCGTCCGCATTGCAGATCACATACTTCTCGTCTCCCGGCGCGGCCCGGCAGGAAGCCCATTTCCGTCCCGTCGGGAAGCCGCCCCCGCCCCGGCCGCGCAAGCCCGACTGGGTGATCTGCCGGATGACCTGCTCGGGCTCGTAGTCGCGTAGCACCTTCGCCAGTGTCGAATAGCCCCCCAGCGCGATGTAGTCCGCAATGGAGGCGGAATCTACCTCGCGGTGCAGCGCCAGCAGCACCCGGTCCTGAAGGCGGTAGAAGGGAATCTCCTGTTCGCTGCGCGCCCTCTTGCCCGACGCCGGATCCATGTAGAGCAGCCGCTCGATGACGGTGCCGTTGCGGACCGTCGCCGAGACGATCTCGCCCACATCGCCCGGCTCGACCCGGCAATACAGGATGTCGTGAGGCTCGACGAGCACCAACGGGCCCTGCTCGCAGAACCCATGGCATCCGGTGACGCGCAGCCGAACACTACCGGTCAGGGCATCAGGCGACAGCTCCTCGCGGAGCGCCTCGGCCACCTCGCGGCATCCCGATGCCTGGCAGCCCGGGCCGCCGCACACGATCACCGTCGCGCTTGCCCGCGCCCGATCGGCCGCCAGCGATGCGCGCAGTTGCTCCAGCTCCTCCATCGCCGCGAGCTTAGGCACTGACCGTCTCCCTGCTCTCCGTTTCCCGGAGCGACTCGATCAGTCGTCGCGCTTTGCGCGGCGTCATCTGGCTGTGGTACACCCCGTCGAGCACGACCACGGGCCCCAGCGCGCACGCGCCGAGGCAGTTCACCGTCTCCACTGTGAACAGCCCGTCGCTGGTGGTGCCGCCGGGCTCGACCTGCAACTGCCCCGTCACCTGATCCCCCAGCCGGGGCGCGCCGCGAACATGACACGCGGTCCCCATGCACACGGTGATCAGATGCTTGCCCCGGGGCACCAGCGAGAACGCCTTGTAGAAGCTGGCGACCCGGTAGACCTCGATGAGCGGCACGCCCAGCTCCTGCGAAATGGCGATCATGGCTGGCTGCGAGATGTAACCCCAGCCCTCCTGCACATCCTGCAGCACCTCGATGAGTTGTTGCGGCTGGCTCCGCCGACCCTCAAGCACTTCCTCCAGCGATGTGGCGGACATATCTCCCTCCGGGCCTCCTCGATCCTGACGCTTGACCGGAAGGCAGGCTAACCGCTATTATGCGAAGAGTAAATACCAAAGGAATGCACTCGGAATACCTACGAACTGGTGGCGAGAAAGGTACACCATGACCGCCTACGATCTGCACTCGCCCAGGGGGAACGAGGGAGGGACTCAGCCTGTAGCAAGAGAGAGACGGTCAGCAAGCCGGGCGAGGAAGCGTGGCAGCGCGCAAACCGGGGCCGAGGCACACCCGGGTCGGTGGCGGGTTGCCCCTACGCCGGCATCCGAGCCATCCCAGTTGGAGCGAGCGCTCCACGAGCGCATCAAGGAGCTTAACTGCCTCTACGGCCTGGCGCAGCTCGCCAGGCACAGCCCTGATTCCATTGATGAGCTGCTCGAACGCATCGTGGATATCCTCCCACCGTCGTGGCAGCATCCCGACATCGCCTGCGCCAGAATCGTCTTCCAGGGCAAGACCTACAAGAGCCGCGGCTTCAAGGTCAGCAAGTGGCGGCAGATGGCTCGCATCCTGCTGCACAACGAGCCCGCGGGTGAAGTCGCAGTCTTCTACCGGGAGGAGCGTCCGTCGGCCTACGAGGGACCGTTCCTGCGAGAGGAACGCATCCTGCTGGAGGCGGTGGCCGAGCACATCGCGGCGATGGCAAAGCGCATCTACGCTGAGCAGGAGCTGAACGAAACCAACCGCCAGCTTACCGTCGAGCGACAGGCGCTACAGGATGCCAACGCCGCGCTGCGCGCGGTGCTCGCCAGGATCGAGGAAGAGAAGCGCGATGTCCAGCGCCACATTCAGTCGAACGTGGACAAAGTGCTGACGCCCATCCTCTACGCGCTGGCGATGGAAGTGCCCAAGGCTCAGCGCAGGTACGTAGAGCTGCTCCGCGACAACCTGGAGGAGATCACCTCCCCGTTCATCAGCAGGCTCTCGCGCATTGGCCGCACTTTGACCCCCACCGAGATCACCATCTGCAACATGATACGTAACGGCATGACCAGCAAGGAGATCGCTGAGATGCGCAACGTCTCGCCCGCCACCATCAGTCGCCACCGCGAGCGCATCAGGCGCAAACTGAGCTTGGCCGGCAGCAAGACCAATCTCGCCAGCTACCTGCTGACGACTGGGTGAACCGCCGCCGAGCTCAGGCGAGAGGCCGGGTACCGCAGGCTTTAGCCTGCCGCGCGTGGGGGCGGCTCAGGACCAGGCTCGCGCGCCCGAGCCGGGAGTGCAAAACCGCTCCAGCACCCCATTGATGGTGTCGGCCAGCAGGTCGCAGTCCTCCTCGGAGTACCACTGGTTCAGGTTGATCGTGACCATCCGGTCGAAGAGATCATCGGCCACTGGGCAGTCGCCCCGCTCGTACTTGATGCGGCCGCCACGCTCCTTGTACAGCGGATGCTCCGTGGGGAAGCCCGCCTCGGTCGCGCCCACCTTCAGGGTCACGGGATACATGTACGAGTAGACATGCCAGTCCGGCGGCGCGTCCTTGCCCCGCATGCCGCACCCAACGCCTTCCGCCTTCATGGCTTCA
>Ga0315291_10004172_pt1 | contig 18475 bp, 16 predicted proteins | sample YL17G12_20_MG_FD_203070 | JGI IMG/M metagenome (GOLD analysis project Ga0315291, IMG submission 203070) | Sediment microbial communities from Yellowstone Lake, YNP, Wyoming, USA - YL17G12_20 | ecosystem: Environmental > Aquatic > Freshwater > Lake > Sediment | place: USA: Wyoming | collected...
CGGGACATCCGTGTCCCTATGGATGACGGCGAGCCGTGGCGTCTGTTGTTCACCTATCACCGGGATACCCCCTCGTCTTCTATGCCATTCAAATGACGCACCATGACGCTAGAAAATCATTTATGAGGCTGTAGTATTATCCTGGCGCACGGGCATCATAATACGAAAACCACCCTCCCTGTAGCGGAAGTCCGGATTGTTCCAGATGCGGGCGGCGCACCGGACGTTCCTGTCACTATAGAGGAAGGCGCCCCCACGCAACACACGGAGGTCACCGCCCGACTCCGACCTGCTGGCCGTCCACTCCCATACGTTGCCTGACATGTCCGCGCAGCCGCAGGGACTGTCACCGTCCGGCGAGTAGCGGCTTACCGGCGTGGTGGTGCCGATGCGGGCTTCTGCGCTGTTACACCGGGCGGGGTCGAACTCGTCCCCCCAGGGGTAGACCCGCCCATCAATCCCCCGCGCCGCCTTCTCCCACTCCTGCTCGGTGGGCAGCCTCCCCCCGGCCCACTCCGCGTAGGCCACGGCATCTTTCCAGCTCACGTACACCACCGGATGGTCACACAATTCCTCAGGAGGAGTCTTGCCCCTCCAATGCTCTGGAGACCTGCGCCTGGTGGCCGCCGCGAAGCGTTCGTATTCCGCATTGGTCACGGGCGTGCGGGCAATGAAGAAGCCTCGTTCAACGCGCGCCACCTGCAGCGGAAAGCCATACTCCCCGCCCATGATGAACGGTCCCGGCGGTACCCAGGCCATCCCCTCTGGCACGTTCACCCCCGGTGGTGGCGGCGGGGGCCACTTTGCCTCCGCCAGCAAGCCCCGCACAAAGCCCCGCACCTCCTCGTTGATGCGCATCGCGGGGGCGCTGCCGTCCAGCAGTTTGGGTACCAGCCACTGGGCGACGAAGAACTCGCCGAGACTCTTGTGCACGAAGTGATAGCTCCCCTCCCCGTCCCGGTTCAAGAACGAGCAGGTGCGGATGCCGTTGTCGAAGTAGTCAATCTCGCGGGCCTTCTCCAGGCGGAAATGGGCGCGCACCCGCTCCGGCAGCCGCGAATAGTGGATGCTCCACTCTTCCCGCCGCAGCATCTCTAGCGCCAGTTCCTGCATAAAGAGCCGCTTGTCAGCGCGGGTGATCAGCCTGCGGCCCTTCTCCTCGTCCCGCGCCAGCCACAGGTCAGTGTAGGTCTCGTACAACTGGGCCGCATTGAGCACCTGCCCGGGCTTGAGTTGGGGCAGCGAGCGGGCGATCATGTCCAGCAGCACCGGCCGCTGGGCCAGTTCCGCCAGGTTGTACGTGTGCTCGATCCGCTGCCAGTAGCCCTGCCACGCTCCAGGGAAGCGCGCCCGCAACATCGTCTGGATGTCCTCCCGTTGGAAGGGCAAGAGGTGCACAATCTCAAAGTTGGGCCGCTCCGTCAGGTCAATTGCTGCCCGCTCGGGCAGGTCGCGGGCCTCGGGTAACGGTTCCAGCCCGCGGGGGGACAGTAGTTTCTCGGCCTCTTCCCGCGTGCGGAAGTAGGGGGTGCGGCAGGTGAGGAGCACCTTGCTCCTTGCCTCCACCGCCCGCGCCAGCTCCTCAAAGTTGTCCACCGTCGTCTGATAGTCCACCTTCTGCGCCATCTCGTCGAAGCCGTCGAACAGGAGCAGCAGTTTGCCGTCGGCATTGAAGCGGCGGAAAGCCTCGTACCCGGCCTGGATGGAGTAGCGGTTGACCAGGAAGTCGGTGACCAGTTGCTTCAGGCTCACCGCCTTGGCATAGTCGCGCAGCGAGATGAGGATGGGGATACGGTGGTGGTCGGGGTCCGCAAGCCACCGGCGGCCCAGCCTGGCCGCGTACTGGCGGCAGAAGGAGGTCTTGCCCGTGCCATAGTCGCCCAGGATGGAGATGTGGTTGCGCGCCGGGTCGTCCAGCCAGCGGTCTACGTAGCCGTCCATGGGTTTGTAGGCGGACCCGTCGCCGCTCTGGCAGCCCAGGTCCACGTAGTAAGTGCTGAGCTCGTCCTCCTCGTAGCCGGTCACCAGCGCGCGCACGTAGGGCTCGAAGTCAATCAACTCGCGGTAGAACTCGTCCAGGGTGAAGGTGCGCACCAGATTGCCGGCCTCGGCGGCCCGCTCGCGGGCGGCGGGCGAGACGCGGGCGTGAGTGACCAGCACGCCGCCGCCCAGGCCCTGCGTCTGCACGTTGGCCAGCAGCGCCTCGACGTCATCCCGCGTCACCGTGCCCTCCCGGCACACGACGACCACCGGGCGGGTGAGCGCTGCCTTGGAGGTACACACCAGCCGGACACGGTCTCCCGCCGGCTGGCGCTGCTGGCAGGTGAAGCCCATCACGGTGAGGAGGCCCTCGACGGCCTGGGCCAGGTCGTCGGCGGGGGTCGGGCCAGGCGGCGGGGGGAAGTGGAGGCTGCGAACGCCAGGGTAGGCACCAAGGAGACCGGCGAGGTAATTCTTGGACCATATTAGAGCGACGTAGTCGCCTGTTTCACTCACCGCCTTGAACTTGTTCTGGAGGTCCTGGCTGGGCAGTGTGCTGGTGATGAGCAGGTAGCGCCGTACTTTGGCCTGGTCCATCGCCTCACGGTAGTTGGCAACGTCAGCGAAGGATACGGCCTTTCCGCTGTGGGCATAGTGTTTGCACTGGACCAGGCTTTTGCGCTCCTCGCTGAAGCCCATGGTGTCCTTGACGGTTTCGCTGACGATGAGGTCCACGCCGGCATCTGAGCCACGGGCGGGCGACTGCACAATGGTGAACCCCATCGCCCGCAAGAGGTCTTCGCAGAGCAGTTCGAAGTCTTCGCCTTTCTCGATCTGGGTGAAGTCAACTGGCATACGTTCGTCTCCTGCAGGAGAGTCTGTGGGAAAGAGAGAAGGCTCGCAAGGCTGACCAACAAGCTCAATGCACGATTCAAGTGGCGGTTTGTGTTATGAGCCTTTCTTCCCGCCAGGGACCATCACTGCGTGGCAGCAACTTGCTGGTGCGGGCGACGCAGGCGTAGTACAATGCGCCGGCCATCTTCGAGCCGGATTTCGTTCCGCTCCACCCGTAGCACGTCTGGGCTGGTGGGTGCGACAGAAAGCACGATTTCGCCACCTACAATGTCCTGCTCCAGTTCGATGACCTGTTCCCGGCGTTCGGCCTCGAACCGTTCCCATAGTGCAAAAAAGGGGTCGGCCGCCAGGTCGCCGGGGCCAGGACCATCGCGGGCGACGAAATTTGCTACGCACTGCTCCAACTCCTCCGGCGACAGGTCTTCAGGTGTCTGGATCTTTTTACTCACTCCCGCTTCTCCTCTCTGCGCTGGCACTTTAGGACCCGGGCCTTCCAATCTTCATACGCTGCCACGACCAACGCCTGCCCACCGTGTTCAATCTCAGCCACAGTCGGCAGAACGCTGGGCAGGGCCGTGAGCGTGGCCGGCAACGTCTCCCCATCTATCGCATTCCAGGCAGGCCGCTTGAGAAACACCACCAGCATCTGGACCCCGCCAAGCCGGCCATACAGGCGGGTGATGTAGAAATCGGCCGGCAGTGCCTGCGAGCGAACGACGTGCAAGAAATAGGTTGACGTTTTGATATCTCCGGTGAAGCCCAACACAACCAGGTCAAAGGGCGAGCGCCGCGCTTGACGATCGCGCAGGTCATGCGCATCATAAGCGATACCACTGATTGTCAAGTCACGCAGGATAGTCACCTCGAATGTGTACCCCACAGTGAATGCATACCACCAGTACAGGCAGTAGGCTAACAGGTAGAACTGCGGCACCTGGTAGAGATTGAGGCAACCTGTCTGGCGTAAGAGTGCCGGTATCCGTTGATTCACTTCCCGTCGCAGCGCCACTGCTGCCACTTCGGGATCAGATGCATCGAGTAGTGCCGCGATGAATGAATCGGCGCATGGCTCCTCCACAACGCGCTCGTAGAAGGTGGTGAAGGTGTCGTTGCCAACCGTAGCCCGGTGCAGCATGTCGAACGCCTCGAATTGGGTAGCATGTTGAGCGTCGTTCATCCGCCGGCCTTGTACGAAACGCAGTACCGCTGCCCGATGGGCGGCCGTGAAGTTGACTGGCAGTCGAACGTCCACCTTTCCCCTCAAATCGTCTTCAGCCTGCACTGCAGCGCCAGGTTGGCGGCGGCCTCGTCGTCCAGTGCCACGTCCCGGCAGACGAAGGTGTCATCCTGGGACAGATTCAGGCCATTCAGGTTGACAAGCAGGCCGTTTTCATTGCATCGTGCCTATAGTATAGTGCAAGTTTGCGCACAAGTCAAACCTTGCGGCATCCTTTCTGCAAGCGGGTCACCTCCACGTCCTCGGGCGAAGGCGTCGGGTCGCCAGAGGGGTGGTTATGAGCGACGATCATCGCCGCTGCTCCCCAACGCACACCTTCTCGGAAGATGCCGGCTATCCTGACGTGAGAGGAGTTGAGGCTGCCCACGCAGGCCTCGTACTGGTGGAGCAGATCGTCGGGGCAAGACCGGTAAAAGTGGCGGGCCAGGCAGGGCTTTTTGGGGTTCAAGACAGCACCCCGGCCACCTTGACCGGAGTGCCGCGGCGACTTGGTGACATTGCCCGCTTCGTCGTGAAGGTGGTGCGGAGCAGTGGCGACACCGGGGAGAGGGGGTCAGATACGAGCGTGCCCACTCTTCAGTGCCTCGTATGCCTTTTGCCAGTCAGCCAACATGCGGTAGGCCGATCGCCACGCCAGCCAATCGTCCTCTTCTGCGGGGGAGGCCCGACGCTGGATCCGTGCGCTAAAGTGATGATGACTCTCCTGAAAAAAGGCCATTTTCACCACTAAGACACAAAGGATTTTCAAGGTTTTGCACAAGAAAACTCGGATTCTACTTCACTTTGGCCAATAATCTGAAGCTTGTCCTTCAAGTTTTCTTCGTGCCTTAGTGTCTTTGTGGTTTTTTCAGTGGAGTCATTGATAAGTTCCAGAGACTTCTGAAGAAGCGGGGTGAGTAGCATCAGTGCAAAAAGCCCTGGCCCTTTGTGAGCCGGGGCTTTCTGTTTGTGCAAGCAAGCGGGCGTGAGTCTTGCCCACGCCCGCAGCCCAGGCATTCCTCGCCTGCGTGAGACGCCAGGGCGGGGCCACCGCACTCCTCACAGATGCAGGGGAAGTAGCCCAGGGCCTCGGCCTTCTCGGCCCACGTGGCCAGGAACTCGGTTTCACTTCCGTCCTTCCGCCGCCACTCGACGGCCTCGGTTGCCAGCGCCCTGGCCTCAGCCTCGGCATCACGGATCGCGCCGGCGATGGTAGCAACCGCGCGATTCCAGGCGGGCGTCGTCTGCCGTTCGAGCTCACTCTTGAACCATTCGATGGGCGTCTGTCGTCCGCCTTTCCCGCGCAAAGAACTTGGGCGGCAGAAGTTGGCGAAGCCAGTCAGTCCGACTGATTGGCCTGGGCACGAATTTGAGTAGAGTTGCCTCACGAGTAAATGTTACCGAAATAGCTATTCGTTGACTCACGTGAAACATTACCCAAATGCCATTCGTTGACTCACGAGAGATGGTTACCATGATAACGTGCACGTTAAGAAATGGTCCGCCGGCTCAGGAGGTCTCCAGGCCCCCTGTCGGATCCATAGTCACATCGGACTCGTCTGCGGGCAGAGACAAGAGCTGGTCGAGCAACTGGTCGAGCTGGCGGCGGAGTTGGACGACGTCGAGGACCTGGTAGGTAGCGCGGAGTTCCGCCTTGTCCTCCTCGGACACCTCTGGACTGGCCAGCACGCGTGCGTAAGGGGTTTGCGGTTTGTCGTAGGTCTTCTTGACCTTGCTGCCCTGGTGCTCCTTGCGCACGAGCTTCATGGTGGGGATGAAGAAGTTGGTGTACAGGCGCAGGACGCTATACAACCGGTTGAGCAGGTACTGGTCGACGTGGGCATTGTCGTTCTGGCGACCGGCGCGACTGCGGGTGAAGGTGATGTGCTCCCGCTGGCAATAGCGGTACAGTTCATTGTTGATGAACTCGGAGCCGTTGTCGGAGTCAATCCCCAGCAGCGGGAACGGCAAGCGCCGGCGCACGCGCTGGACGGCCGCAAAGACGTGCGTCTGGGCCTTGTTACGCACCGCCACACACTCAGTCCAGGTGGTTTTGATGTCGGTGAAGATGAGCGTCCAGGCGTGATCGTCGCGGAGATTGCCGCCACTGTGATCCACCAGGTCCAACTCGCAGAAGCCGGGGCGATCCTCGTTCCACTCCGCCCACGTGCGGACCGGGATCTGGCTCTTGAGCAAAGTACCGGGTTTGGTGAAGCCGCGCGCGCGGCCCCGGCGTCGCCCATAGCGGGCACGCAGACGATCCATCGTCGCTGGACTGATGTGCTGCAACCGCTCGTAGCACTCTGGACGGACGTCGAGAAACCCGCTTTGTCGTAACTGGGCCAGCTCGTTGTTCATCGCCACGCGCAGCCGTTTGGAGCAGATGTGATCGAACAACTCGGCCAGGGCCAGCACCGCCCGCACATCCTCATCTGTGTACCGCCTCCGGCGCGGCCGATGGACCGGGTGTTTGACGCGCTGGCGCTGGCCGCCCAGGACCGCCGTGGCATGTTTGCGATGACAGCCCGTCGTTGCCACATACTCGTCCAGCATCTTGCTGCGCTCTTGCTTGCTCGCCTTGGCGTAGCGAGCCTTCAGAGAGCTCAGGTACTTGGTGTCGGGTTGAGTCATGGGATAGTCCCTTGGTGCCAGATTTGGGTAACATTATCCCGTGAGTCAACGAATGCACTTTGAGTAACACCTTTACGTGAGTCAACGTTCGTTTTCGGTAACATTTTCCCACGAGTCAACGATTGTCGTTCGGTAACATTCTTAATGAGTCAATTCGTGGTGTTGACTATTGCGCAGTGTCGCGGTACACTATCAAGGGAGGGGGATCGCCTTGGTGTCAGGGGCTGTGACACAGAGACGCTGGTGCGGCGCTGACGCCCCTCCGCTGCGCGCAGCTCAACCACCGCGCGTTGGGCAGCTTGTGAAGTCCATATACACTATGTAAACAAGGAGAAATCTATGTGTCACCTGGCTAGATCCATCGTGGGTCTGTCTCTGGTCGTTGTTCTTCTCATGGGGGCTTGTTCTGCACCAGCGTCTCCGGGTACCCCTACGCAGTCGCAGCCCACTGCATACAGCGACCCCTTTACCTATTGTGCGGCCGTGGGGACTGTGGATGCCCCGGATGAGCGATACAATGGTCCCGAGATGCCAGATTCCGTCATTCAGGGTCTGATCCAGCAAGGGATCGTGTCAGCCGATGCGCCAGCGGAATTCCAGAAGTCCGCAGTTTGGCGGTGCATGGATGGCCAGGTGTGGGTATGTCACTTTGGAGCCAATCTCCCCTGCCAGGAGAAAGCCGACACGTCCCAAGTGCCGGCCTCGGAAATGGAAGACTTTTGTGAGACGAATCCCACAGCGGACAGCATTCCCGCTGCCGTGACCGGGCGAGCAACCGTATACGAATGGAAATGTAGTGCAGGGAAACCGGAAGTGGTCCGGCAAGCCTTCCAGGCTGATCCACAAGGGTATCTGGCCGACTTTTGGTATGAACTGGCTCCCCAGTAGGCATCCGGGGCATCATCGCCACCAGCCGACGAGGGACAGGTTGCGGACAGTTCTTCATACGGAAAAGAGAGACGTTCTCATGGGAAGGCTGACGACACAATACGTTAACCTCGCAGATGCAAGGATTGCCTATACTGAGCACGGTAGCGGTCCTGCACTCGTGCTCCTCCATGGCAACTCGGAGAGCAAACGAGTTTTCTCCACGTATCAGACCGTCCACTTTGCCATGTTTCGCACGATAGCCGTAGACAGCCGTGGCCACGGACAGACCATCTCACAGGATGCGCAATACAGCATAGCGCAATATAGCCAGGACGTTATTGCTCTGTGCGAGGCAAAAGGGATCACTCGGGCGTCTGTCATCGGCTACAGCGATGGGGGTAACATTGCGCTGCTTCTGGCCCACAAGCGGCCAGAGTTGTTCACCAGGATCGTGGCCATATCGCCCAACTACCTCGCCAGTGGGACCACCGACGGCTGGCTGAGGTTCTTCAGGGGAGTGGCGCGGATCATGAGATTACTCGCCAGGGTGGGTCTGCCGACGAGGAAGGTTCTTCTGCGCTTCGAGTTGATGCTCAATGACATCGGGATCACGGCAGAGGAGCTGGGCGAGATCAGAACCAGCCTGCGGATACTCTATGCGGAACGAGACATGATCAAGGAAGAACACATCCAGGAGATGGGTAGGCTGATCCCGGGCGCGAGCATCAAGAAGATCAGTCGCTGCAATCACATGACGATCTTTTATAAGAAAGAGGCGATTGAGGACATGAGGGCATACCTGTTGGGATAGGCAGGGGGCCGTCTGGCGGCCCAGTTCCCATCCGTCGGGCCGTCCGCATAAAAGCAAATCGCGCACTGAAAGGAGACAACCATGTCAGATTCGATTCTTGTAGCGTATGCAACACGCTACGGTTCAACCCAGGAAGTTGCCGAGGCAGTCACGGCGACGCTGCGCGAAGGTGGGCTTGAGGTAGATCTTCAGCCCATGCGCCAAGTGCGGGCACTCGCAGGCTACCGCGCGGTCGTGATTGGAGCGCCGCTCTATATCGGCAGCCTACTCAAAGACGCGCGGCGTTTCTTGTCGCAGCACCGTGAAGCCCTCTCGGAACGGCCCGTGGCAGTTTTCGCCCTTGGCCCGACCCACGCCGATGAGCAGGAGCGGCAGGGTGCGCGCGCCCAACTCGATAAAGAGCTTGCCAAGTTCCCCGGGTTTGCACCGGTCGCTGTTGAAGTGTTTGGCGGCAAGTACGACCCCGCGACGCTGCGCTTTCCCGATACCCTGGCGGCCAGATTGCCTGCCAGCCCCCTCTATAATCAGCCGGCCAGCGACGCGCGAGATTGGGCGGCGATCCGCGCCTGGGCGAGTGATCTGGCGGCAAAGCTTTAGCCTGCTTTGCCATAAAAGTGGGATCATGCTCCCGTCATGGCCTGACTCGACATTCTTTCGCACCGTGGGAAGGTCAATCTAACAGCCGCTTCCACCCGACTCGGCGCTTTCGCGATGTGCCCGCTGGTCCTGGAAGTCCTGCGCCTCAAAGACGACGAGCGGGAAGCAGTGGGCTGGCAGGAGAACCCCGAGACGGGGACGGTCACCATCCAGGGTGCGACCCACGATTTCGACGTTGCGCTGGAAGACGCGGACTTGACCGTGCTGCACCAGTTGGCGGGCCAGTGGAACGGCTGGCCGACTGCACCTGAGAGCCTGGCGCTGATGGCCAGACTCGATGCCGCCAAGTAGATGATCAACGCAGAGGGCCAGACGCAGCAGCCGCCCCGCTCATTCCAGCCGGGGCGGCTTTGCATTTGTGAGTGAGGGAGGGGATCAGGGCTTCTCCAGGGTCCATCGGCAGGGCTGCGAGTTCCGTCACCAAGCCGCGCGGTGAAGAATGTCCGCGATTGCCTTGTGTGGGAGAGATGCTACCTCCCCCTGATTTTAGCTTTGGCTGCTGAAAATCTTGACTTGTGCACGTTTTCCTGGTATACTCAGTACAGGTCAGACAAGCAAGAACGCCTCGCAATCATCGTAGCCGGCACCGTTGGTTCAGGCAGTAGGAGCGCCTTGGCGGCGAACACTGGAGCGCCATAACACCCATTCACTGTCGAGGTGGGTGGGTGTTTTCTTGTTGTTATCGCGGCTTGCAGGTCAGACGACATATGATCTGCCAGAAGGAGAGAGACCGATGAACAAGCGGGTTTGGAGATTATCGGCTGTGGCACCGTTAGTGCTCGTCCTGGTTGCGTGTATGGCAACTCCCACACCAACTGCTGCTCCGACATCTGAACCAACGGCCACATCTACACCGACAAGCACGGCTACGCCTGCACCGACCAGCACCGCTACATCTACCCCTACTCCTGCTCCCGCCCCCTCCCTTTCCGGTCGAGTGACGGATGTGGCAACGGGCCGGGGCATAGCAGGAGCAAAGGTAGAGGCGAGTCTGGCTGGGTCGTATGGCTGGGATTACTCAGCTACTACGACTTCCAATGGCGACTACGCCATCTTCGGCCTTCCCCAAGGCGACTATCTCGTGCGCGTTACCGCCCCTGGCTACGCCAGAGAATACTATGACAATGTAACCCCATCTCTGGAGGCGAAGATCATCCGAGTCACCGCGCTGCGGGAGACACCCGGCATTGACTTCGTCCTTAGCGAGGGCGGCTCAATATCTGGGCACGTCTATCAGACCGATGGAATCACGCCAATGGCAGGCGCAGACGTATTCGTGCGCCCGAGTAAATACCGTTTTGACGAAGGTTTTTGGACTACAACAGACTCAGATGGAAGTTACACTGTTGAAAACCTGCCCTTGGGGAGTTTTAGGGTTACCGCAAAGGCAGAAGGCCTTGTTGATATAGTGAACTACTACAAGGATGTATATGGCTGGGACAAGGCATCAGATGTCGTGGTAACACCGCCTGATGACACTTCGGGAATAGACATTAGACTGGATCTGGCCGGCTCCATATCGGGCTTTGTGTATGCAAGCGATGGGGTGACTCCAATCCCCGATGTTTCGGTATTCGCTGATGACCAAACTGGGCGTTTTAATGACGGCTTCGGCGGCGCTTCAAATACTGATGGAAGCTACACGATAAAGGGCATCCTGCCAGGTAGTTATACAGTGAGAATCGAGCCTGGACTATCCAGTTGGTATGCTGGTGAGTTCTATGATGCCAAGTATACCTTTGGAACCGCCGATCATGTCGTTGTTAGTGCAGACAACAATACTCCCAATGTTGATTTCACCCTGGATGAAGGCGGCTCAATCACAGGGCATGTGTTTGATGAAGATACCGCAGAGCCATTGGAAATGATCCACTTGATCGCGTGCCTGCCGGACGGGGATTGCCTGACGCCTCTTGGCTCGACAGCACACGGTGGCAGTTACAAGTTTGTGCTGACGCCAGGGAGGTACCTGATTGGGACAGGGAGGGAGGAGGTCAACTTGCTTGGGTCTAGCTACGTTCCCGAGTGGTACGATGACGTGTACGACATGAGCAATGCCACTCTGGTGAATGTTACTCTCCGCCAGGAGACTGGCGGAATAGACCTATACCTGGCGAAAGCCGGCAGTATGTCCGGTCACGTATATGACGAAGACGGAAATCCTATTGGCGACGCAAGTGTCTATGCGTTCTCCGACGTTTATCCGGGAAATGGTGCAAACACTCAACCTGACGGAGGCTACACGGTAAAAGGTCTTCCATCTGGGAACTATACAGTCCAGGTAACAGTGTCTGGCTATGTTTCAGGATACTACGATGATGTGACAGATTCAGGCTTGGCGACCAAGGTAACTGTCAATGCTCCTGACAACACGCCTGGCATTGATTTTCGATTGAGCCGTGCTTCCAGGTAGACCCTCAACTTCTATCGGGGCGGTCGCCCACCCTGCTGCCACTCCCGAACCGCCCGTGGCTGCTTCCCCCCCAGGGCATAGAAAGAATAGCCTACGCAAGAAGCCCCGGTCTTATGAGCCGGGGCCTCTTCTTTGCGGGCAAGCAGTGGTGGCCTCTCAGGGGCGGGTGGTAGATTCCAGTAAATCCTTCACTTTCCTTTGACGTCAAGTGAACCGAAGTGTGCCACAATAACAACGTAACTCAGTCCAGACAAGTGTCAACTGACATAGCATCTGTGTTACCCAGGGTGGTGCTGTTACACCCGGGTAACAGCCAAGGCAGTGGAGGTCGCCTTAGCAGCAGACATCGTACTCCAACACCTGCCCATCGCCAAGGTACGGCGGGTGTTTTGTTTCAACGACACCACGTTAGCCACAGCTAGGACTGTCAGGGGATTTGCCCTGCCCATGCGCCAAGTTGTCGTGGCCATGGAAGGGTAGGGCCAGCACCACTATGGGAGGTGGAGGGATGCCTCCGAAGTATGTCACCACAGGCTGTCCTGAAGCAAATCTGTAGCGACAAAGAGGAGGAATGATGAGCAGAAGCAGGTCACGTCAACAGCGTAGCGGCTGTGGCTGTGGAGCCCTATTTGCTGTCTTGGGGGCTATCGTTGGGGCGATTGTCAAAGCGATTGTCTCCGTCATAAGCTGGCTTAACCACCAGAGGTTCACTCTGCCTATTCGGGGGAAAAGTATTACGGTGTCGTTGCTAGGGGTTCTGGGCCTGCTGACACTTGCTGCCTCCTGCTGTGGTATCACCTATGTAGGAATGGGCGCAGGCTTGCGTGGGGCTGGTGCTCTGCCCACCTACACCCTTGCTCCCACCAATACTCCGAGGCCAACCTACACGCCTCAGCCTACACCCACCTCAACCCGCACGCCCACGCCTACGCGAACTTCCACGCCGCGTCCATCCCCTTCTCCCACGCCTGCACCAATTGCCTGTACGTGGTCTGCCGCCTACGTTGCCGACGTCACCATTCCTGATGGCGCTCGACTGGATCCCGGCGCTGCTTTCGTCAAGACCTGGCGCATCCAAAACAATGGCACTTGTGACTGGGAAAATGCCCGACTTGCTTTCACCAGCGGCGAACAGATGCAAGCCCCCTCCTCCGTTTCAATCCCACCCACCGCTGCCGGTGCCGAGGTGGACATCTCCGTAGAGATGATCGCCCCAGCCACCGTTGGGAACTACAGTGCTGCCTGGTCTGTCTGTCAGGGGGACAACTGCTTTTCCAAGGTGACTGTGCAGATTGTATCTGGTGATCTAGCCACTGCGTCGCCGCCGCAACCTACCCAACCCCCTGTGCCGAGCGATACCCCAGTCCCGCCGACTGAGATGCCGCAGCCTACAGCGCCGCCCGCTCCCACAGGTGCCCTGATTCGCATCACCGCAGTGGACAAGCGAGCTGAGTTCGTGGACATTCGCAACGATGGAGACCAGCCGCAGGACTTGGGCGGATGGGTACTGGTGAGTGAGAAGGGAGATCAGAGGTGCACGCTGGGGGGTGTAATCGACCCTGGTGAAACGCTGCGCATCTGGGCGAAGGCCGAGGACGCGGGGCAAGGAGGGTATAACTGCGGTTTTGATGGTAACATCTGGAACAATGAGGAGTCTGACCCTGCTGCACTCTATGACAATGCGGGGCAGTTGGTTGCCAGGTATCCTTAGCGACTGCCCCTGACTGCATCACTATTTGACTTCCACGGTAGATTGCACTACACTATCACCACGTGGGGCGCCCTGGTAAGGATATGATAGCATGGAGCCCGACCGCCGTCAAGGCTCAGGCGGGTGTCTTTTTGAAGATGACCGAGCGAGCAAAGCGCACATTGGGATCTGTGGGGGGAGGGTAGGACCGGTGACTGTCCTCTCTGTCGCGACGGCGGGCAAAACCTGCAACTCTCCGCCGGCTATTGAGAAAGAGTGCCCCGATCGGAGAAGCCCGAACGGGACAAGCGTCTTGTGCGCCTCCCGCCATTCTCAACGGGCCTCGATCTCTCCACGTGATGGGGCGAAGATACCTAACCAGTTTGACGGCGGTGTGAACCATCCGCAGAACCAATAATACCGGGAGGGATAATCGTGGAGTACTATTTCAACCAGCTCGATCCCGTCAAGTTTCAAAGACTTATCAACGCCGTTCTGGTAGCACGATTTGGCGAGGATGCACGTCTGACCCCCCTTCGTGGGCGAGACGGGGGCAGAGATGGTGAGACCGCGCCTGGGAGCCCATATTACGGGTTCCAGGTGAATGAAATTCCACCAATCCCACAGAGTATTTTTCAGCCGCCTCGAAAAGGACGTTATCTCTTCCAAGTCAAACATCATCGAACAACCGACAGGCGACTGTCTGATGTTCGACAGGAAGTGATCGCTGACTTCGCGAGAGAACTGAAGGACAATGTGTTGACACGTGAGGGCGATGAACGTGTTAACTACTTCCTTCTGATAACGAACGTACCATCCAGTGAAGAAGCTCTAGGCAAGCTGGACAGAATACGGAGGGACTTACTAAGAAATGTCCAGAATCTCCACGCCGATGTATGGTGGCAAGAAAGGGTAGTGACACATTTAGACCAAATGCCCCCAATCTGGAACAGTTTTCCAGAGATGTTTGCCGGAGGTGTTGTTCCTTTTCTTGCAAAAGTGGTAGACCAAACATCTGAGGGACTGCCACGTGCGATAAGGCTTGCAATCAGCCGTCAGTATGAGCAAGACAGGAACGTAAAGTTTCGACAGATTGAACTTGAGGAGAGTGTGTACAAGATATTCGTAGACCTGGACATAGACGTTCGGGATCTACCAGAGGAAACACAGCAGCGACTGATCACAGCCGAGTTTCGACGTTACGAACAATTGAGTGATGAGGACTTCAGCATCTCAGGATTGCGCCCAGAACAACTTCACCTGCGTAGTCCAAGATCCAGGCCGCTTGTGAGTGCGCTTGGTGTATTGCTGGATGACAACAGATACACATCTCTACGTAGACTCATCTTGGAGGGTGGGCCAGGGCAGGGCAAGTCCACCATAACTCAGGTGGCCGCTCAGATTTATCGTGAACAAGTCCTAGGTAGGAGTGATGTAGCTCCTGAGAATAGATGGCTACCACCGGAGAAGGTCAGGTTGCCTTTTCGCATTGAGTTGCGAAAGTTCGCAGAATGGTTGAGGAGCAATCCACGCTGCAGCGTGGAAGAGCACTTGGCGATGATGGCTAAACAGGACTCCGGAGGCAACGAAGTCACCGTTGGTGAGATACATACAGTCGTTGAGAGATCGCCTGTGCTTCTCATTTTTGATGGTCTAGATGAGATAGGTAGTGATAATCTCAGAGACGATGTGCTCACGGCAATTAAGGAATGCATCCACAGGCTCGAGACCGGCCTGCAAACAGACCTACGTGTGGTCATCACGAGCCGTCCGCCAGCTCTCGCTGGCCGCAGGGAAAACCTGATTGACTTCGAACGGCTTACACTAGCCCCCATGGAACGATACAGGATCGAGGAATATGTAAAAAGGTGGCTTTCTGTTCAGATTCGTGAAGATGAAGAAAGGGATAGAATACAGCAGTCCTTTGAGCGCCGCCAAGATGAACCCCATGTCGAAGCCTTGGCACGGAATCCTATGCAACTGTCAGTCCTTCTCCAGTTCATTAAGCTAAAGGGGGAAGCTTTCCCTGATCGACGAGCTGAGCTCTATCGGGACTATTTCCAGATCGTCATCGACCGAGATGTTGAGAAAACCCCAGGGCTTCGAGAGAGTCGAGAAGTAATTGAAGCGCTACATGCATTTCTTGGATACAAGATTCATGCTCTCACCGAGGTCAATCCGGCTGACAGAACTCTAGACCGCAGACGGCTACTCCAGATGGCTGAAGAGTGGTTACAGTCCCAAGGACATGAGCCAAGAATGGCCAAACAGTTCTTCAGATTGGGTGAGGAACGCTTTGGTCTTATTGTGGCGTCCAAAGGTGAAGGTGAAGAGACCAGATACGGGTATGAGGTTCAGCCGATTCAGGAATACTTCGCAGCAGCTTTTATGAGCGACCAGATCTCAGCGAACAGTGCCCATGATGTCTTTGAGGCAATGATCCACCGTTCGTATTGGAGAGAGGTCGCTCTGTTCCTGGCAGGCCTAAGGAGACCCAACGAGAAAGCAGACCTAGTCGCGCGTGCTAGAAAGTTGGATCAAGATAAGCAGTTAGGGTGGTATCAGGATGGCAGAGCCATTATTCTGCAACTGCTGCAAGAGGGTGTTTTCTCAGAACCTCGCTATGTGTTCTCCCAAGCTTTGGATTTTGTGCTCGAATTACTCGATGTCAGGAAGCTGAGGGTTCAACGAGAACCTGCCAAACTGCTTAGCGGATTGGCTGACCTGGTTGGTCGAAATCCATTGGAACGACATCAAGAATGTGTACAGCAACTCTTGCAGGATTATGGTCTATGTGACGATTTGTACGTCACAATGCGACTATACCGTGTAGCCAGAAGTCTATTGCAAACAGATGATTTCGTCAACGCAGTGATGTCCTATAAGAGCAATCGTCTGGATTGGGTTGCATCAGTTCGTCTGGGCTGGCCATACGCTTGGGAAGCCGATGTCGAAAAACTGGCACGAAGTCCGTCATTCTGGCAAGGTGTGCCAGATTCTACTTGGGCGGAAGTGTGGTGGCGTGAAGCTCTTCGTCGAGGAGTAGCCCTTGATCTAGCGGCACCAGTCGGTGTCCATCAACACCTTATCGAGCAATTCGCAACAGCTCCGACAAGCGGTTTCCCGTTCGTTTCTCGCAAACAATTCTTCATTGAGACGCTATCTGATCTGGCAGTTTGGAGGCTGGTCCGGTACCAGCAGATGCTGCAGGTATTAGGAGCTTGCAGGACCCTGGAGGCCCCCTCCTTCAGAGCGATGCGTGAGGAAATCGCGTCAATTAGTGAAGATGGCTTTGATGTTGATTATGCAGGGCTAGAGGAGCCTATTGGAACCATGATTAGGGATTTGATACAACTGTCTCATACCCTGCTGATGGCTTCCTGTAATGGTGAGGGTGACGGGTCTCGCGCCCTGTCAGATTACATTCAGGGGGTAAGGAGGTATTTGCAGTATCCCGGCCTGGCGAGCTGGGTTGCTTGTCAGTGCGCAGCAAACCTTACACGGAGTGGTGTGCTGGTTGATGAAGTTAGGTCCCCCGGGTCAAGGATATTGCCGTCGATCATCGAGAAAGACGAGTTGCTTTCCCTCGTGAGGGACATTCGACCGTTCTATATAGACACAGAGTCGAGTGGCCTCGATAACTCAGAGCAAGAGTCCCAGGCCTTGGATTTCCTCATGGAAAGGTTTGCACGCTCGTATGCTCTCCGTCCGTATCACACAGAGACTATCCCAAAGTATGTCCGATTGGAACTGGGAGCCCAACCTGTCGCTTTGGTGGATATCCTAAAAGAGAGTGTCTGTCGTGGAAGCGACTTGTCCATCGAATGGATGAGAGATATGCGATTTCCGACGGAGATTATCCGTCCCTTGGTCGAGACGTGTAGAGACAACTTGCCAGGCCTGCTTGCATCGTTAGGCGCATATCACTTCGGTAGAAGCAGTGAGGGACCGTCGCTGCGCGTTCAGGATACACAACGGGTTCTCAGAATCGCACGTGGCACCCATGATTCTAGGACACTGGCAGGCGTGGCGAACGTGTTGCTGAGTGCGAGCTTCCTGCGTATAGCTGAGCCAAGCCTGATCTTGAAGATTCTTCGCGCTACACCTACAAGTGCCTTTGCCCTTGTGCTGTTTAGGGTGTACGAAACCCGGATCCAAGACCGTGATCCGGACTCGCTGAGCAAGGAAATTAGAGCAGTCGAGAATATCGCCAAGGGCATCTTGGAAATGCCAGATGAATACACGTTTCAGACCGTCTGTCAAGCAGCGGATTTCCTTGCGGAACATAACCGGGTCCGTTTCCCACCACTGCTATATGAGGAAGAGAACCTAGGGATAAAGTCTTCGACATTCCGATAAACCTCGAATCAGTTAACAGCCCTGCGAAGTGACAGCATTCAGCCAACGTGAGAACGCACCCGAGTATTGACCTCGCTCTTATTCTCAAATCAGACCCAGGTTGCAAACAGTCGAGTCCCTGACTAGCATCAAGTCCAGTGGCTCCCTTGAGCGCCTGCTGGCCCGGCTACTTATGGCAGCATACAAGCGCCGCCTGCGGGCCATCGTGAAGGTCGCGCCTACCTGGGTTAGCGAGGAGATACTGAGCGCCAGTGAGCACATCGGGGACAGGCGGGCGGTACTGTGGGTGAGTAGGAATTGAGCGAGACCGGGGTTGCTCAGAGAGGAATAGACCTTGACGCAGGAAAACGCGACTGAACTGCTGGAGCGCTTGAAGCGGCTCCTGGCAGAGGACCCTACCCTCGCCGCCCGGTTGGCTGCCATCACCGGCGACGGCAACGTGGTCGGCGACCACAACGTCGCCACTGTCAACAAGCTGTCGGCGGGTGACTATGCCATCCAGATTGGGCAACTCCACCTCACACTCTCCCCCGACCAACTGCGTGCCCTGCCTGTGTCAGCCTACATCGCATCTCCCCTGCCTGCCGCCTCTACGGGACTGCCACGCCAGTTGAAGGTTTTCCTTTGCCACGCTTCCGGCGACAAGCCCGCAGTGCGCGACCTCTACCGTCGCCTGCGCTCCGATGGTATTGCTCCCTGGCTGGATGAGGAAGACCTGCTACCGGGGCAAGACTGGCAACTGGAGATATCAAAGGCCGTGCGGTCTTCAGATGCGGTTATCATCTGCCTTTCGAGTCGGGCAATCACGAAGGCTGGTTACGTCCAGAAAGAGATCAAGTATGCCCTGGACGTGGCTGATGAACAGGCAGAGGGTGCCATCTTCTTGATCCCTCTTCGTTTGGAGGAGTGTGAGGCTCCCGAGCGTCTTCAGCGCTGGCACTGGGTTGACTTTTTCCAGGATAGGGGGTATGAGCGCCTGCTCCGTGCGTTACG
>Ga0315291_10004173_pt1 | contig 18474 bp, 14 predicted proteins | sample YL17G12_20_MG_FD_203070 | JGI IMG/M metagenome (GOLD analysis project Ga0315291, IMG submission 203070) | Sediment microbial communities from Yellowstone Lake, YNP, Wyoming, USA - YL17G12_20 | ecosystem: Environmental > Aquatic > Freshwater > Lake > Sediment | place: USA: Wyoming | collected...
GCGCCAGTTGCGGGCTTTGCAACAAGAGCAAGGACGTGCGCGTCATGACTCTTGACGCCGGCGGGCTCCCGGAACTCACGGCGGGCAAGCACGTGCGGATTGAGATCGACCTGCCTTCGCCGTATATCGCGGTGTGGCTGATGTTCGCGCAGCCGCTGGCATTGCTTGTGGCGGGGATATTTATCGGGATGCAACTCGGCGAAACGCTTCTTGGCCCAGGCCTGAAAGGCCTTGCCAGTGTGGTCTGCGCGCTGCTGCTGGTTGCCGCGAACTATCTTGTCGTGTCGTGGATGGACAGGCGCTTCTTCGCGGTCCGCCGCGCACGCGCGAAGATTGTGGAGATCATCTCGTAGTTAACCATGCGGAACAGACTGCCCACGCGACGCCGATGCGCGTTGCGAGAAATCGCAGTAATCGGCTGATTGCGCCCTCCGTCGATTCATCGGTATCCAGCCTTCGCAATTTCGCGGCGGGATTGGCGATTTCCGCGAGGTTCTCCGCCAACTTATCGGAATCGCCGCGAAAGCCGGTAAGTACGCTGCTGAGACGGCTCCGCAGATGAGACGGGCAGTTTTCCGTGAGCGCCCCAGCCAGTTTGAGATTTCGAAAAGCCAGCGCCAAAATCTGCGATGCGGCGTGCAGGGTTTCCTCACGGGTGTCGTCATGCTTCGTTCCCGGCGACGGCGCAATATTGATGATGCCTTCCAGTTCCACGTCGCCATCATCAAAGACGACGAGAGGAATCAAGTTTCCCGCAGGCGATACACCGTAAAGATTTATTATGAGGTGTTCGTTTAACTCGCAAATCTCACAAGCCGCCCCTCGGAGCATTGCCTGACGTGTTCCCTCAATGCCCGCGCCGACTGAGCAAATAATTTGCGCATCGAAATGCCAAGAATCAGTCAGAACGGACTGGAGCCGCGTGAGGAATTCCTTGCGAGAAAGGCGGTTTATGTTCCGAGCGAAGGACTCAAGTTCAGCGTGGATGTGGGAATGCTTGAACTGCTCGACAAGTCGCTGGATGGCTTTCAGATTATCTATCAGAGATGAAACAAAGCCACCCCCTCTATTTCCGTGAAACAAGCCGCTGCTGGTTTTCATAACATTAACCCAAATATTTAACAATAGTATTAAACAATTTGCCCCCTTAGCTAGGGCTTGACCGCGCTTTATTATAATAATTATACAACATTTAGTGCTGGAAGTCAATAGAATGCACAAAATAATTCAACTAATTATTTAAAACAATGCCGTCACAAGTGCATACCCCTAACAAGTGCTCTCTGCCTTCTGTCTCAAGACATCGCGTAATTCCCCAAGCAACTCCACGGCACGGAAAGGTTTTCGGAGAAAGAATACGCCCTGTTTTTCATAAAGGCGCGCTTCGTTGGGCGCGGCAGGGGCATTTTGCAGTATAAGCGCCTTAACTGGCGTTGCGCCCTGAAGCGCCGTAATAAACGTGATTATACTCCCAAGATCCGAACCGATCTCATCCAGATCGAGCACCACGACATGAGGCTCCGCCCCAGGCGGCAATACGATGCCATCTCGCGTGAGTATGCCGCACGCAACGTCGAAACCCGCCGCAGTCAAAAGGATTCTCACGGTGGAAACCGGCGGTTCATGACGGCTCACGAGCAGCACCTGTTTCACTTCTCCCCCTCCAGCCAACTTGATGTCGCCCAACTCATCACTACAAGCGATGCCAAAGAATTCCTTGGCCCGCTTCAGTTCCTCGGCAAACATCAGGAAAGTCCGGCTGCCGTCCTCCTCGCTCAATTGCAGCAACTTCCACACTCGCGGATCCACGGCCGGAATGTAAGCATGCGCGTCACAGGCGTATCCATGCATTTTCGCAAATACATCCGCCAGGTGCACCGCGCCCACAAGCCTGCCGATACTTGTGCTTAGCCGCGCCTCGTAACGCAGCGGCGCGTGGTGGTAGCGCGTGGTCATCTGGTAAACCTGCGGAAGCCGCCACTTCTTGAGCAACATCTGCCCCACCGCCGCATGATCCGTACCGAGCACCTGGCGCTCCGCGCGCAGTTCGTTCCGCTCGCCTTCGTCCATGCGGCTTACGACAGCCGCATACTCATCCGACACGTACTCATCAAAGAATATTTTCCCGATATCGTGCAGGAGGCCCGCGATAAAGGCCTCCTCCGGATTCGGATAACCGATGAGTTGCGATAGTATCTTCGCCGAGGCCGCCGCGCCAAGACTGTGCTGCCAGAAACGCTGCCTGTCCAGGACCTGCGACTCCTTTGTTCCTATGTGCCTTGCAACGGAAATCCAAATCACAATGTTGGTAATCACCTCAAAACCCAACAGTATCACGCTCTCCGTCACGGTGGAAATCCGGCGGGAAAATCCGTAGAACGACGAGTTGATGAGTTTCAGCACCCGCGCCGTCAGCCCCGTGTCCTCGCATATTATGTTCGCCAGGTCCTGCGCGCTGGAATTGGGGTTGTCGGCCACTTCAACCACCTTGCTCACAACAAGCGGCAGCGGCGGCACCGCGTCGATAACGTCGATAAGGTGTTTCACATCGCTTTTGTCCATATTTACCTCGACAATACAACCCTCTACTCCAATATCATCGACTCCGCCGAAGAAAATGTTTAGCCTTCTTACCCCGCCGCCCGAAGCGCCGCCGCAATGTGCCGGCATATGCAACCTCTCTCCGCCCAAACCACTTTTTCGCAACCCGACCCGCTCCGAAAACGGCGCGCGAGGCGCGTGCTGCTGTCGCATTTTGCCGCATTTCCGTCGCATTTCCGTCGCATTTTGTCGCATTTCCGTCGCATTTTTTCGCATTTCCGTCGCATTTCGTCGCATTTCCGTCGCATTTTTCGCATTTTTGTTTCACCCTTTTCCGGTCATTACCGCATATATCACTTGCCCTTACGAGCGTTTTCCCGTGAACCGACTGTCGCATTTTTCGCATTTTCCCGCGGGTGGCCGCTGCCGCGCGAAAAAAACGAAGGGCAAAAAACGAAAAATGAAAATCCCCCTGTTTTTGGTTTTTCATTCTCCCGCACACCGCACCATGTGCCCACGTACACATGATATTGTGTGCGCATGACGAAGCATATCCCGCCATATTGCGAACGTCAAGTACTTTTTGAAAAATATTTTACGAAACCACAGATTTCACACCCCGATGAAACATCGGGGCTTCAAGGTCGGATTCCACAGAATTTTCTAACCGCCAAGGCCGCCAAGAACGCCAGAGTGAAACTGCAAGACAACCTAACCGCAAAGGCGCCAAGGACGCAGAGAATCAGGGTGAACCACCAAAGCCTGCCCCGATCTTATCGGGGGCACAAAGGCACCAAGAACACCACAAATAAACCGCCAAGCGACCGAAGGAAGCCCCGATCCTATCGGGGGACCGCCAAGGACGCAAAGAATTTAGCCGCAGATAACCGTAGATGGCCGCAGATGATGTGAGGTAAAATGGAAGAACGAAAAGGGAAGGAAATCGGATTTTTCGTTTTTCGTTCTTGGTTTTCTATTACCGCCAAAATTTTCGCCACATAGGTCTATCCGCCTCCCCATTTCCGAGAAATCGGTAACAGATACTTGACAAACGCGGATTATGTGCTATACTTCATGAGTCTTATAAGTGGTCTTATAGAGACGCTGTAGAGCAATGAGGAGAGGTGGGCGCATGGTCGTGGTTCATAACATGTCGCTGGAAAATATAGATGCCGCTTCCCGGTGAGGGAGCGGCGTTTTTATTTCCCGCCCGCCACGCCATCCGCTCTTACTGAATCGACGCGAGTAAATTATTGTGGGATTGACTGGATAATGTAAACGCATGGAGCGTGCCCGCCCTCGGGCGCGGGGAATCCACAGTTAAATGAATCACAGCCCCGACCTTTCGTCTAAGCATGTCCAAGGAATGTCGGGGCGGCTGTGCTCCACATGACAGGGCGGAGTCAACCGCCTTACATTATCTATTCATTTGTCAATAAGTCCATCCGGAGATGGTCTATCTTATTTATTGACACGGAAAGGATGTGGAACATGAAACGGAATTATGTACTGGCAGTATTGGCGGTTGTTGTAATCGTGTCATTCGCGGCTGGGGCGGCGTGGGCCGAGCAGGCTTATGACCTCGCATGGGTGCGCCAGATCGGAACGACGGCTGATGACACGAGTTCCTCCGTCGTTGTGGACGGATTGGGGAACGTTTACATCAGCGGTACCACCACTGGCAGCCTGGGCGGGCCGAACGACGGGGGCATGCGTAATGCGTTCCTGGCCAAGTACGACTCATCCGGCTCGCTCCTCTGGATACGCCAGATGGGAGCGACCGATAGCGACTCCGTGGCGGTGGACGGATTGGGGAACGCCTACATCAGCGGCGGAACTTATGGTAGCTTGGACGGGCCACAAATGGGCAATGGAGATGCGTTCCTGGCAAAGTTTTCCGCGCCAATTCCCGAGCCGGGGACGGTTTTCATGATTGTGTCGGCGGTGATGGGCTTTGCGGGAATCGCCGTCGCAAGGCGGAGAAAGTAACAATGATGAAGGATGAAGGATGAAGTCCGCCGAAGGGCGAGACTCCGCCAACGGGCGAGATGTCGCCAAGGGCGCACTCGCCAAGGGCGGGGATGAAGAGGTCAAATGCGCAGGAGGCGCATGAAGCACGAAAGCATGGGGCGCGCGAAAAAACGCGCGCCCTGTTTTTTTTGTTCTTCGTTTTTCGTTTTTCCATCGCGCTTCGCGTCTCGTGCGCCCTGTTTCATTTTGCATATATGAAATCTCCGTGCTCTCTGTGCCCTCTGCGGTGAGTCAGGTTTCCGTCTTTAACGCTTGCGGTACGGCGGTTTTTGCGGTATAATAATGGTTGATGAAATGGCGTCGCAAGGGGATGGAGAAGGCGCCGAAAGATGTTTATTTCCGCTGGTCCAAGTCGTCTCGGCTCCATGAGTATCCATTCTGGCCTGCCCGGTAATCATTATGTCCGACTGGAGCATTACCCATGCCGCATGGCAATAATAGCAGCACGCTGACCGGCTTCATGGCGGAGGTCGAAAAACGCGGGAAGTTCCGCCTTGCCGACTGTTACCAGTGCGGCAAGTGCTCCGCCGGCTGCCCGATGGCCGAATACATGGATATCCTCCCTCACCAGATCGTGCGGCTGTGCCAGTTGGGCGAAGAGTCGGTCAGGAGCAAAGTCCTCGGCTCGCAAACCATCTGGCAGTGCGTCTCCTGCGAAACCTGCTCCACGCGGTGCCCCAAGGACTTCGACATCGCGGGCCTGATGGACGTGCTGCGCGAGATGTCGCTTGAAGCGCGCGCGGCGCACGCCGACGCGGGAAACATCATCGCGTTCCACAAGGCGTTCAAGAACAGCATCAAAAAGACGGGGCGGCTGCACGAATTCGGGCTGGCCGTCGGCTACAAACTGCGCTCGATGGACCTTTTCGCGGACGTGACGAAATTCCCCAAGATGCTCACCGCGGGGAAACTGCGTTTTCTGCCGCACAAGATAAAGGGCGTTGAGAAAGTCAAAAAGATATTTGAGAAATGCGAGGCCCGCGGCAAACCGGGCAAGCGAGGCGGCAAATGATAAAAATAGGCTACTACCCCGGCTGTTCGCTGGAAGGCACTTCTTCCGATTACGGCATGTCCGTCAGGCGCATGGCGGAAGGGCTGGGATGGGAACTGCGGGAACTTGAGGACTGGAACTGCTGCGGCGCGTCAGCCGCGCACCAGACGAACCGTCTGCTCGCGCTCAGCCTCCCCGCGCGGGTTCTCGCCCTCGCGGAGGAACAGGGCGTCACGGAACTCCTCGCCCCCTGCGCCGCCTGCTCCAGCAGGCTCATCAGCACCAACAAGACTCTCAGCGAGAATCCTGAAACGGCGAAGGAAATCAACGAGATTATCGAGATGAATTACAAGGGAACCGTCAAGGTGCTCAACGTCATTCAGGCGCTCCAGAAGCACGCGATGCCGGAGATCGAGCGGAAGGTCCGGCGGAAACTCACGGGACTCAAGGTCGCCTGCTACTACGGCTGCCTTCTGGTGCGGCAGCCGAAGGTGCTGAAGTTCGACGACCCGGAAGAGCCGAAGTCGATGGAGCAGATTGTCGCCGCGCTGGGCGCGGAGGCGGTTGACTGGCCGCTGAAGACCGACTGTTGCGGCGCGGGGCTTTCGATGAGCGTGACGGAGGCGGTGGTCGATTTAACGCACAAGATTCTCGAAAACGCGAAATTCCACGGCGCGCAGGTCGTAGCGGTCGCATGCCCGATGTGCCACTCAAACCTGGACATGCGGCAACTCGACGTGAACCGCCGTTACGGGGCGCAAAACCTGCCCATCTTATTCCTGACGCAACTGGTGGGCCTGGCGCTTGGGATACCGGAAAAGGATTTGGGGCTGAAGAAGCACTTTGTGAAAGCAACATCCGTTGTCAAATAGATTGTCCGGCCGCAACGCCGGGCGCAGATAGAATCGGGGCAAGAAATGTCACGAATAGGCGTCTTTGTATGTCACTGCGGTGAGAACATCGGGCGCACGGTTGACTGCGCGAAAGTCGCGCAGGCCGCGGCGAAATTTCCCGGCGTGGTCCACGCCGTCGATTATAAGTACATGTGCTCGGACCCCGGGCAGAACCTTATAAAGCAGGCGATAAGGGAAAAGAAACTCACCGGCGTAGTGGTGGCGGCGTGTTCGCCGCGCATGCACGAGCCCACCTTCCGCCGCGCCGCGGCTGAGGCGGGCCTCAACCCGTTCCTGTGCGAGATGGCGAACATCCGCGAGCACGTGTCCTGGGTGCACGAGGACCGCGCCGCGGCCACCGCAAAGGCCATCGACCACACGCGCATCATGGTTGAGAAGGCCAGGCACGACGAACCGCTCTTCCCCGTCAAGGTCCCCGTCACCAAGACCGCGCTCGTCATCGGCGGCGGAATCGCCGGGATTCAGGCCGCGCTCGACATCGCCAACGGCGCGCAGAAAGTCATCCTCGTTGAAAAAGAACCGTCAATCGGCGGGCACATGGCGCAACTGAGCGAGACGTTCCCGACGCTCGACTGCTCGCAGTGCATCCTCACGCCGCGCATGGTCGAAGTCGCCGCGCACCCGAACATAAAACTCCACACCTTCTCCGAGATCGAAGAGTCGAAAGGCTACATCGGAAACTTCGAAGTCAAGATCCGCAAGAAGGCGCGCTCCGTTGACCTGAAGAAGTGCACCGGCTGCGGGCTTTGCATGGAGAAGTGCCCCGTCAAGAACATCAAAAGCGAATTCGAATGCGGGCTGGGCGCGCGCACGGCCATCTACCGGCCCTTCCCGCAGGCCGTGCCGAACAAGCCGGTCATCGACCGCGAGCATTGCCTCAAGTTCCAGAAAGGCACCTGCGGCGTCTGCGCGAAGGTTTGCCCGGTCGCCGCGATAAATTACGACGACACGGACGAGATCGTTACTGAAAAAATCGGCGCGATTGTGCTTGCCACCGGATACCGCGTGATGGGCACGGACCTTTACGGCGAGTACGGCTACGGCAAATATCCCGACGTCATCGACGGACTGCAATTCGAGCGGCTCGCAAGCGCATCCGGCCCGACGGACGGCAACATCGTGCGCCCGTCCGACGGCAAGGTGCCGAAGAAGGTCGTGTTCCTCAAGTGCATCGGTTCGCGCGACAACGCGCACGGCATCACCTACTGCTCCAAGATCTGCTGCATGTACGTCGCCAAGCACGCCATGCTTTACAAGCACAAGGTGCATGACGGGCAGGCGTACGTCTTCTACATGGACATCCGCGCGGGCGGCAAGAATTACGACGAGTTCGTCCGCCGCGCAATCGAGGAGGACGGCGCGATGTATTACCGCGGGCGCGTCTCGCGGATTTACGAGCACGGCGGAAAACTCATCGTTAAAGGCGTGGACACGCTCAGCGGCCTGAACGTCCAGATCGACGCGGACCTCGTCGTCCTCGCCACGGCGATGCAGGCGCAGGAAGGCATCGAGAAACTCGCGCAAAAACTGAACGTCTCCTACGACGAGTACAATTTCTTCACCGAGGCGCACCCGAAGTTGCGCCCGGTGGAAGCGAACACGGCGGGAATCTTCCTCGCCGGCGCGTGCCAGGCGCCCAAGGACATCCCGGAGGCCGTGGCGCAGGCCGGCGGCGCGGCTGCGAAGGTGCTCGGCCTGTTCTCGTCCGACGAACTCGAGCGCGAGCCGATAATCGCCCGCGTCAACGAAAACACTTGCGTCGCATGCTGGTACTGCTACAACGTGTGCCCGTACGGGGCGATTGAGAAGAAAGAAATCAAGGACAAGCAGGGCCGCACGGTCCGCTGGGTCGCGCACGTCAACGAAAGCGTCTGCGCCGGATGCGGATTGTGCAACGCCATCTGCCCGTCGAAGAGCGTGGAACTGGACGGCTTCGACGACGGTCAGAGTTACGCGGAAATCGGCGCGCTGTCCGAATGAAACAACATTAAGAGCCGCGAAAAACATGAGCGAAGAATTCGAACCAAAAATAACGGCGTTCGTATGCAACTGGTGCACTTACGCGGGCGCGGACCTGGCGGGCACGAGCAGGCTGAAGTACGCGAGCAATATGCGCGTAATCAAACTGCCCTGCACCGGGCGCATTGACTTCATGTTCCTCATTCGCGCGTTCGAGCAGGGGGCGGACGCGGTGCTCGTGAGCGGCTGCCACCCCGGCGACTGCCATTACAACGAGGGCAACTACTACGCGCGCCGCAGGTGGACGGTGTTCAGGAAACTGCTCAACTTCCTCGGCATCGAGGAAGACCGCGTCCAGTTCTCGTCGGTGAGCGCCGCGGAAGGCAGGAAGTGGGCCGACCTCGTCAACGAGGTAACCGGCGCCGTCCGGAAACTCGGCCCCTTCAAGGGCTACAAGCAACTCATGGAAAAAAGCCGGTTCATTCAGCCGGTTGAGGCGGGCAAATGATAGAGCAACTGAGAGCAAAAGCGAAAGAACTGCTTGAGAAGCGCGAGGCGGGCGTAATCATCGGCTACGGCCGCGGCACGAACGAAACGACCGCTACGCCGGTCTTCATCACGTCGCCCGCGCGCGCCGGCGAGTTGATTTTCAACCCGTTCTGCTACAACAACCTTTTGACTTTTGTCACGCGCGACGAGCACAAGCAACTGGGCAAGCCCGCGGTCGTTGCGCGGGAGTGCGACATGAAGGCCGCCATCGTGCTCGTGCAGGAAGACCAGATAAAGGCCGACGGCATCATCCTGCTGAGCGTTTCGTGCGACGAGCAAGGGCGCGCGGACGCGGCGTGCCGGTTCAACGGCGCGATGACAATCCCCGAAGCGGAAGAGTGGCTGAAGAAGAATTACCGCGCGAAGGAACTCACCGCGGACAAGATAGCGCAAGTGGCGGAACTGGAAAAGATGAGCGACGCGGAACGCTGGGCGTTCTGGTCCAAGGAATTCGAGCGCTGCATAAAGTGCTACGCATGCAGGCAGGCGTGCCCGCTGTGCTATTGCCGGCAGTGCATCGTGGAGAAGAACCTCCCGCAGTGGGTGCTCACAAGCCCGCATCCGGCGGGCAACATGGCGTGGAACATCGTCCGCGCATTTCACCTTGCCGGGCGGTGCATCGACTGCGGCGAATGCGAGCGCGCCTGTCCGGTGGGCATTCCGCTGCTGGCGCTGAACCGCGCGCTGCAGAAGGAAGTGCTGCGCGCGTTCGACTACGTTTCCGGCTATGACCACGCGGGCAAGCCGGTGATGGCGTCCTTCAAAAAGGACGACGACGAGGAGTTCATAAAGTAACGGAGAGACGAATTGTTCGACTTTCTCGACAAGATTATCGACTTCATCAAGAAGTACTGGTGGGCGGCGGTGCTTGCGGCGCTTGTCTGCTGGAGCGCGGCGCTCCTGTATTTCACGCTGTGGCCGCCTGAGACGGCGATGGAGAAGCAGGTGCGCCTGCGTGCGGGCTTCCTCGAGCCGAAGCAGGCCAAAGACCTCGACGAGGCGGAAGATCTTCTCACGACAGTAAATCTTCAGGTGCGAGAACTGCCGCGCGACGTGATAGTTTACCGCCATATCATCGTCCTGATGGCCTACATCGGCAGCGGCGAATTCACGCCGGAGCAGAAGCAGGAAGCCGAGCGGAATTACGGCATGAAATGGGAAGACCTGCGGAGCAACTGGCTCGGCGAGACGGCGTCCCTGCTCGGCCTTTCGGAGGAACAGCGTCCCGCGGACCTCAAGGAGGCAGCGGAGAAACTTTCCGAGGCGAAGAAGCGCATCGAAAAGGAAAACAGCGAGGGCTTCAACAAGACGCTTGAGGGGCTGCTGGATGATCTGAAGAAGAACCGCTCCCGGGGCGGACTGCTTGAAACCATCAACAAGTTTTTGGCGAACGACGTGGTGGAAATCGCCAGGCAACGACTGATAACCATGGGCACTCCGGCGGTCCCGACGCTGGCAAAGATGCTGGAGGAAAACCCGAACAGCGCCAAGGGCAAGCGGGTTTACGAAGTGATACTCAACATAATAGCCGAGACGCGGCTGGCCTCGCTGGACCCGGCCGACCTGCCTAAAGAGGTTGAAGCCCTGCAAAAGGAATTCGGCGCCGAGCCGGACGCCAAAGCGATAGCGAACGTCAAGGAGTGGCTCGACAGCCCCGCCAACCGCGAACTTTTAGGCAAATAGGTCCAATGATGAAAGCCAAAGACATAACAACTGATAATTTAAGGAAACTTCCGGCGGCGCTCGCCGCGAGAGGATACGCGGTTTTCGCGCCGGTAAGGGAACGCAGCCTTGTGCTCTTCGGCGAGGTGCGCGACGGCGCGCGAATGCACCTTGACGAGATAAACACGCGCAAATCCATCAAGGAGTTTTTCTTCCCGCCGACCGAGTGCATTTTGCAATACAAGCGGACGGAAAACGGCTTTGAGACGCAGGACCCGTCCGCGGCCTCGCGCAAGACCGTGATTATAGGCGCAAGGGGCTGCGACGCCTCCAGCCTCGCGGCGCTGGACGCGCTTTTCACGTGGGACTACGACGACGCCTTCTACCTTGAGCGCCGGAGAAACACCACGGTCGTGAGCATCGCGTGCAGCCGCGCGGACGAGGCGTGCTTCTGCACCTCCGTGGGCGGAAGCCCGCACAATCTGAAGGGCAGCGACATCGTTCTTTCCGCCACGGGGGCCGGTTACATGGCCGAGGTGCTTACGGAAAAGGGCGAGCAACTTGTCGCGGCGGCGGGGGAACTCTTCGGCGACAAGCCGGGCCAGCCGAAGCCTTATGCCGATGTGCCGAAGAAATTCGAGTTGGAAAAAGTGAAGCCGTGGCTGGAGAAGAATTTTGAGAGTTCGCTGTGGGACGAGATTTCGTACAAGTGCCTCGCGTGCGGCGTGTGCACGTACCTCTGCCCGAACTGCCACTGCTTCGACATTCAGGACGAGGCGACGCGGTCGGGCGGCGTGCGGGCGAAGAACTGGGACGGGTGTCAGTTCGCGCTGTTCACGAAACACACGTCGGGCCACAATCCGCGCCCGACGCAGGGCACGCGCTGGCGCCAACGGATTGAGCACAAGTTCCGCTACTACGTTGACAAGTTCGGCTGCGTTTCATGCGTGGGCTGCGGGCGGTGCATACGGCACTGCCCGGTGAACATGAACATCGCGGACCACCTGCGCCGGATAGCGGAAAATGACGTGCGCAAGACTTGACGGAGCATACAAACTGGAACGGATGCCGTGAAAACCATGACTGAAAATCTGCCGACAGGAACAAACATCTATAAGCCGTACCTCATGCGCGTCGCGGACATGCGCGACGAAACAGCGGACGTGCGGACGCTGCGCCTTGAGTTTGCGAAGCCGGACGAGGGCAAGGTCTTCGCATTTAAGGCGGGGCAGTTCGGCCTGTACTCCGTTTTCGGCGAAGGCGAGACGCCGCTTTGCATCGCCTCGCCGCCCACGAGGCGCGGCTACATCGAATGCACCTTCCGGACGGCCGGGCGCGTGACGCGGGCGCTGCGCGAACTGAACGTCGGCGACGCGCTGGGCTTCCGCGGGCCGTACGGCAATATCTTCCCGATTGACGAATGGAAGGGAAAGAGCCTGCTGTTCGTCGCGGGCGGAATCGCGCTGCCGCCGCTGCGGTGTCTCATCTGGAACTGCCTTGACCGGCGAAATGAGTTCAAGGACGTGACGATAGTCTATGGCGCGCGAACCGTCGGAGACCTCGTCTATGGGCACGAACTGAAGGAATGGAACGAACGCAGCGACGTAAAACTGATTCAGACCGTCGATCCGGGCGGAGAGACGCCGGACTGGGCGGGAAAGGTCGGTTTCGTGCCGACGGTGCTGGAGGAGAGCAATCCAAAGGCGGACGGCACGATCGCCGTCGTGTGCGGGCCGCCGGTAATGATAAAGTTCACCATGCCCGTTTTGGAGAAGTCCGGTTTTGCGCCTGAGCGCGTTTACACCACGCTCGAGAACCGCATGAAGTGCGGAGTCGGCAAGTGCGGGCGGTGCAATGTGGGGCCGGTGTATGTGTGCAAAGAAGGGCCGGTGTTCACGCTGGCGCAGTTGAAGCAGTTGCCCGCCGAATTCTAGCGCCTGTTCGAGAAGTTCAAGGTTCAAGGCTCAAGGTTCAAGGTAGCAGCGCACAAGGGCAAACCCAGTTTTTTCTCTTTGAACTTTGAACCTGGAACTTTGAACCCGAGACTACAGGTACGGACTTTCCCCTGTGGCCTTGCAGGTCTCGGCTCTTGCGCTCTAGCGCGTCTTCTGGTATAAAGCAGTCAGGAGTTAGGGGGGTGATTAGCTCAGTTGGCTAGAGCGCCAGCTCGACAAGCTGGAGGTCGCTGGTTCGAGCCCAGCATCACCCACCATGAAATGAAGCGGGCGGGACTTGACATCCCGCCCGTTTGTTTTTTCGCGCGCCGTGAAACGGCTTACTCCCGCGGCTTTGGCCTCATGGCTATCCCCAGGCGGAACTCGCATCGTAATTTCTCGCCGGAGTTGTCGGTGATGATGACGATAATGTGCGCGCGCTCGCCCGGAGTTACTGCGGGAGCGGGCCAGTCCAGCCGCCCGTCGTCGCTCAGGGTCATGCCGAGAGGGCCGGTTTCAAAGTTGTACCTCAGCCCGCCGGCCTTTGACCTGACCTTGAACTGATATGTAAACGGCTCGCCCTCGGTGGCATAGGCATAGGTCGGCAGCGTCCCGAGCAGGACCGGCGTTTTGATGCCGGATAGTTCGTCCATCGCGACGGGGTCGAATTTCCGCGCAACGAGAAGCCTGTTGCCGTAAGGCAATGTGACGATGAGTTTGGAGCGCGGGAGGAACCACACTCTGTCACATACCGGAAAAGTCCTGTCCCTGCTGAAGCACTCTGTATCGAGTGCGAGTTCCTGGATCGTGCCCAGTGCGCGCTTTTCGCCGACAAGGTGGAGATTGGCGGAGACGGCGCTGCCAACGGCGGAGCCGGTGTAGCAAAGGACAAGAAAGTAGTCGTCTTGAATCGAAGGGATAAGCGTCCCCTGTGTGTCGGGGGCGGTGAAGGAGGCCGGAGTCCTTATTCCGTACGTGTCACTTTCGAGAATGGTCTTCAGGTTGTTGTATGCGATTTCATGCATGTAATAGACGTGGTCGCCGTCATAGCCCGGAAGGACGTGTTCGGTTTGCCCGCCGACAAACGGCATGGCATTAAACATTCCTTGCTGGCCGTTTTTCGTAACCATGAAACCCGTGCCCCAGTAGCAAATTACGGAACCATCCGCGGAGCATCGCGCGGGGGGAGCGAGCGGGCCGGGCAGTTGGAAGCGTTTTGTTCCTTCCCCGGTCAGTTCCATCTTGGAGACATCCATCTGGAGCAACTCGCCGGACTGCCTGGCATCCGGTGCCGCCACGCCCAGGTAGAGCGGGTTCTCCGTGTCGGACCCCATTGCCATGATTTCAAGGTGTTTGCCGAAAGGCACGGACTGTTCCATTGTCAGCGACTTCAGGTCCCAGCGTTCGAGCGTCTTGCTTGCGGCCTGGTAAACTATCAGTTTGTCACGCCCACCCGCGTACTTCACGTAAAGGTCATCGACGGGGATGAATTTGACGAATGCGAGTTTGTTGACGTCAAAAATGCCGAGACGCATTATTTGCGGGAAATGGCAAATGAGAAATGCGCCGTTTCCCGCGTCCACGATGCTCCTTATTTTTGCGGGGCAGGCAGCCGTCAGGGAGCCTTCAAGCGCAGCGGCATCCGTATTGGCGGGCGGCGGACAGTCGAACACGTCGTCGACCGCGATCGCGCCTTCTTCATAGCAGATTTCCACGTTGTCCTTTTTTACGCTGAGACGGTACTTGATGTACGGCGGCGGACCAGCCGACTGGCGTATCGTGATGCGCGCGACCTTCGTCAAATCCACTTCCGTCGAGTGAGGCCCGACTTTGACGGACAACTTGGTCCCCGGGTCAAGCGCGCGCTCGCCTTTGCCGTCGCGCAGTATCGCGGTGGGAGTCGCGCCGCCTTTTATCTCGGCTATTTTGTCCAGCGATATCTCTTCTCCCGCGGACTTCAGGACGACAGGCTCAATGGTGCCTGTCATCTCGCTGCCGTCGAACTGCACTTTCGCCTGGAAGCCGGACGCGGCGCCCTTCTCCGGTACAAGCACGGTCTCGGCCGTGTATGTGCCGCCGTCCCCTTTCATCTGAACGTCGGACGCGGGCTGACCGCAGGGCTGAAGGGAAATCCCGACGGTGGCGGCGCTGTTGTCGCGCTGATGGAAATCAGCAAGAAAGGCCTGCAGGGTGAGCGGTTTGGCGAGGGAGTCGGCGGTGATCTTTTCCGGCGGGGACAAGACCACGATGGGGTTGGGCATGGAATCCCGCAGCGCATCGACGCCCAGCGCGTTTTTAATTCCACCACCCCCTATTGGGCCCTCGCCTTTCGTCATGCCGACGACCTTGCCTTCGCTGCTGATCAACGGGCCGCCTCCCTTTCCTCTGCCGCCGGAATACTCCAACCTGATTGACATGATCCTTCCGCTTGAGCGCCCCGTTTCCCGAACCGTTGCGCTTCGCACGATGCAGGGCGGCACGGGCTGCTCGGCCCTGGGGTTTTGGGAATCTATCGGCGCTATGTCGAAGTCGAGATAGTACAATGTCGTCTGTTCGATGACATCGTCAGCGCTCCCGAGATCAAGCGCCGTATAATCGCCCTTTTCGATGACCCTCAGGAGGTAAATTCCCTGAACACGGGACGACATGATGATTTCCGCGTCCACGATCTTCTGCGTTTTTTCGCCCGCGTTGATGAGAAGGCGCACCGGGCCTTCAACGCCAAACAGATCGCTGGTCAGGAACAACCCGGAAGGATGCACGCAGAACGCCGTGCCCGTGTAAGTATCGCCCCAGGCCATCACAACGGCGGTCGCCTTCTTTGCCTTTTCAAGTACTTCTTTTGATAACTGTGGAGCCTCTCCGGGCACTAGGTCATCCGCTATCGCCGCGGTCGCGAACACCAAGAGCGCGAACAGCGCGGCTGCGATTAATCTGGTTCGAGCCATTTTTCACTCCATACATTGATTGGCAAACGCGCAAATTATTGGTAATGAAAACTCCTCCCGGCGTGCCGCCGTGGCGCCGCGTCACTCATTTTTCACTATCTTCAATTTGAACGACTGGACCATAACCGTCCCGGCGATGTCTTTGGCCATGACAGTAACCTCGACCTCTTTCTCCGGGTAGTCGCCGGGCACTTCCCACCTGATGACACCCATCTTGTCGATTATCATTCCCTCCGGACAGTTTTCGAGGGTGTACTTGGGCGGGCCGATGGACGTTCTGATTTTCAGGGCGTAAACGAACGGCTGGCCCGCGACGGCTATGGTCGGCGGTTCGGAGATGATGACGCTGGTGGCCGCTTTTTTGTCCGGATTGCAGCCCATCAGAACGAGGGTGTCGTTGCTGTCCGGCACGAGGACAATCAGCCCTGACCGCGAGAGGAACCAGATGCGATTCTCGATGCCGAGCGGATCGTCGGCTTTCAGGAATCCCTGCGGGATTTGGATTTTGCCCAGCGAAATCACGAACGACTTGTCGGAGAGCCTGTAGAGGGTTACCGTTCCCACGCGGGGCGAGGTGTCGTCGGGGGAGGCAGGCAGCGCTATCCCAATGTAAAAGTCGCCTCCGTCAGACGGGACATATAACTCGTAAGGGGACACGGCTCTCGGAGGCGCCATTCCTCCCTCCAGGCCGGGGTCAACAAAGCCGATCGAGTACATGCTTTTTCCGTCGGCGCCAGGCAGGAGGTAGCGCCTGTCAGACTGAGGATTGCTTACGCCCAGGGTAACGTGCCCCTCGGTTAAACGCAACCTTGAGGTTCCGAACACGAACATCGCGCCGTTCATCGACGCGCGCGCCGGCTTCCGCAGATGGCCGTCGTAATGGGGCAATTTATCCCCATTCGGTTTCATGGCCATCGTGTCGAACAGGGCGCAACTGCTCTTTGTATCGGGGAACTCGCCGTCAACAACGATGAGCAGCGGGCCGGCGGTGTCGGCTCCGATGGCGATTGACGTGATTTTCCCGGAGAAGGCCAGTTCCGTGGTCTGCTCTTTCTCAAAAGTCTTCAGGTCCCATGTCTCGATGGCGTTTTTCCCGGCGTAAGCGATGTAGAGTTTATCGCGGCCCGCGGCGAATCGCACATCGCCTTCGGCCAGGTCTATCTGCTTGACGAATTCGCGCTTCGAGAGGTTGAACACGCCAAGTTTGCGCAGGGCCGGGAAATGGCAGATGAGCACGTCGCCGCCCATGCCTTCAACAATGTTTCCCAGTTGCGACGGGCATTTCACGGGCTTCTCCGTAAGGCCCTCCGCGCCCGCCTCCGCTGTTTCGATTCTGATGACGCCTTCCATGCGGCCGATTTCCGCCTCTCCCGACTTGACGCTGATGACATACTTTATGTAGGAGGGGGGGCCCATGGGCGGAGCAACCAGGATATTCCTGAATTCCGCGGCCTGGATCTGTATGGATTTCGGGCCGAGGTCCAGCGTCAGTTTGAGGTCCGGGTCTATGTCAAAAGACTCGCTGTTGTCGCGCAAAATAATCTGCGGCCTTTCGCCGCCCTTTATCCGCGCCACTCTCCCGATGTCAACCTCTCCGTCGCCGACCTTGAACACGGTCGGTTCAAGAAAACCGCGAATCTCGCCGTTGTCGTACTGCACAATGGCCTTGAGTTTCTGCTGTCCGGCGCCTTCGCGAATCAGCGGCGCGGCGGCCGTGAACTCATTATCCGCCCGTTCCATTTTCAGGACCGTGGCGATGCGGCCTTCAGGCGCGAGCGTAATTTCCACCTGGAGGTCTTTCCCGCCGTCTTTGCGCATGTCAATCACCTGCGCGGTCAGCGTTGTCTCCTTCACCATGTCCTCGATCGTGACATTTGCCGGCGGGACGAAACAGATTACGGGGCGACTGATGAACTCGGCGATCCTGTTGGCGGAGACGGCCCTGTTAAGGCCGTAATAACGTTCTTCGGCAGCGCCTTGCAGCATGCCGACCAACTCCCCTTTGCTGTTGAGTATGGGGCCGCCGCTGTTGCCGGAATTGAGGGTTGTGTCTATGACGACGGCCTTAAGCGTTCCATTTTCTTTGGAAAGGGCTACGAGGCGGCACACCTTTATGTTTATCGACGGCGCTTCGTTGGTGAGCGGAGGAGGAGGGCCCCAGCGCTGCAGGGACGGGTAGCCGAAGGTATAGACGGGCATGGTTTCGTAAAAGTCATCCGCGTTTCCCAGTTTCACGGCGGGGAGGTCCACAGGCTCGGTTGACTTGATCAAGACAAGGCCGGCGGCCTCATCCTTAAGAACCACCTGAGCCTTGACGCTGCGGGCGTCGCGTTCGCCGACATTCAGCGAAAGGCTGATTTCTCCCATCTTGTCCGCGCCAAACACCACGTCGTAGGCGGTCAGGAACAGGCCCGATGAATGGACGCAGAATGCGGAACCCGTCGCCGTGCTGCCGCCGACGGCGACAAGCACGGTCGCTTTCTTGCCGTTTTCCACGACGGCCTTCAATTCCGCGTCGTCCCCAAACGCGTATTGCGCCGTGAGAAGAAGTATCGGCAGAAACGCCGGCAGTAGGACTTTTCTCATTGACGTGCCTCCTTAACCTCGGAAGTATTTGTTCCAATAAATAAGAAAAACCGGCTCGCAAATCGCGCAAACCGGCTTATTCAATCACATCTCTTGCCGCGCAAACGAAACTTCTCATCCCAGGCCTCCTAACAAAGCGCATATTCCCTGATAGTGTGTATTTATACGTATATGGCAGTCCAGATGCAAGTAAAATCTTCACGGCTTTCCGGCCGCCGCGCGTCGCCCCCGAGATTTGCGGGCTGATTAGCTCGGTCGGCTGGAGCGCCGGCCCGACAAGCCGGAGGCCGATGGTTCGAGCACAGCATCACCCGCCATGAAATGAAGCGGGCGGGACTTCACATCCCGCCCGTTTGCTT